>ENA-OPVY01001018-OPVY01001018.1-human-gut-metagenome-genome-assembly--contig:-NODE-1018-length-17018-cov-22.459942_pt1 | contig 17018 bp, 16 predicted proteins | sample MGYA00241503_ERZ501998 | MGnify/ENA primary metagenome ERZ501998 (study PRJEB25962, sample SAMEA2042107) | human gut metagenome | biome: human gut; feature: human-associated habitat; material: faeces... | reverse complement strand
AAACAAAGGCTTTCGGCGTTGTTCACTGGCGTCCATAAGAGGATTTGAACCTCCGCCCCCACGCTTAGGAGTTCAAGATCCCTACATAAACACGCATATACTTAAGTCAAGCTAAATCAAGGTAAAGCCTTGATTTTACTGACTATTCTGTTACATTTTGTCAAAATAAGAAAACCTGTTCTTCATCTCTGTAAAACACCTATCGGTGCGCATCCGACGCTCGGAGCACCCGAAGGATTTAACTATTCAGTTCCATCCAGTTCATTCAGTTGGCCACCGTTACTAATCAGCTTCGCAACAATGATTGCTTGGTTTTCTTATTAGATTACATATATTATAACGTGTAAAGAGTCGGATGTCGATGTTTTTTTGACCATATTTTGCTCTGGTTTACAGTTTGTCCAGCCACCCATCAAAACTTTTCTTTGAAATCCTATACTTGGTTCCAATCTGGACCCAGCGGAATTCATTTTTCTTTAAAAGCTCGTACACGGTAGGTCTGCTGATACCCAGAATATCCTGAATTTCCTTTACTGTGTAGCATCCGTGGTGGCAAGACGCATATTCAAAAATCTCTTTCCGTATGGAAGCCAGAGATGGAGCGTTACACCGGTCTGGTGCAGAAGATCAGGGAAAAGAGCAAGGAGTGTAAAGCACTGATTGCTGAGAAAAAGGAATTGCCAGTATATCGCGTGAAACGACACAAGACGTTAGCTGTCCGCATTGCCGAGCTGACGGAAGATTTAGAGGAACTGTGTTCCGAAAAGGCGCTTCTTTTGCAAAAATTTGAGTATGCGGAGGATGCAGGCGCAGAGGCGTTCCGCAAGGATATTGCCATCATGGAGTCCGGTCTGAAAAGGCTGGAGGCACAGGAGCAAAAATACGCTGCTGAATTAGATAAGGTTCTGGCTGAATATGCCGAGCTGAAAGCGCAGGCCGTGGATCTTGCCCCGGTGGAGTTGCACGATGCACGGCAGGCCATCCGTCCTGAAAAGGAGCTAAATGCCGTCGAACAGCTACAGCGTGCTTACGGGGATAAGTACCGCCCGCTTGCTATGCTCGACAGCAAACGAAAGGCATCCGGGTTGCTTCACGAATATGCAGACGAACAGGCCGTACAAAAGCTGAAACGAGCGCAACAGCAGAAAATTCAGTCCGAACACACTCCCCCCAATCAAAGAAAAAACGAATCGACTTTGAACGTTAAGCTACGATTAGATGCAACATTTTTTACGGACAAGAGAAATCGTCATAACACAATTAGCGAGGCCGACCATGTGCGAACACTGGCCGACCTCATATCATTAATTTACTTTTATCATACGATAGCCCACACCAATATGTGTTTGGATGTATTGCGGGGACTCCTCTGTTGGCTCCAGCTTTTTCCGCAGTGTTGCCATAAATACCCGCAGGGAAGCCACATCGTTATCCCAACTGCGGCCCCAGATATTTTGTGTGATAAAGGTATGGGTCAGTACCTTGCCGACATTCTTGGACAGCAGACACAACAGCTTATACTCAATGGGTGTCAGGTGAAGTTCGTTTTCATCCAGATAAGCGCATCCCCCGGCATAATCCACTTTCAACTTACCATTCACAAATACAGAACTGGCAGTAAACATCTCTGCCGTCATCAGAGAGAGTCTTCGCTGCGTCACCCGAAGTCGAGCCAATAATTCTTCAACAGAAAAAGGTTTTGTCAGATAATCGTCAGCTCCGGCATCCAATGCATGAATCTTGTCATTATCTTCACTTCTGGCGCTAATTACAATGATAGGGGCATTGGACCAGGAGCGTACCGTTTGAATGACTTGAACGCCATCCATATCCGGCAAGCCCAAATCCAGCAAGATGATTTCAGGATTGTGCGATGTGGTCTCCATAATGGCTGTCGAGCCATTGGGCGCTACCACATAACGATAATCATTTGTTTTCAATGTGGTTGTAATGAGATTTCGTACAGATGGGTCATCCTCAACCACTAATATCAAAGGTTTATTCATGAAGTTCTACCTCCCCGGCGGGTAATGTAAATGTGAACACAGTGCCATTTGGCTGATTGTCTGATACGGAAATCGTGCCGCCGTGGGCGGTCACAATGGACTTACAGAGGGACAGCCCCAATCCAAGGCTTCTACGGCTGTCGACCACTTTATTGGCCCCGCTATAAAACATATCGAAAATACGGGGTTTCTGCTCATCGGGAATCCCAGGGCCGTTGTCGGAAACGGAAACCGTGACCCATTGCTCTTTTTGATCGGTATGTATTTCAATTACTGAACCGACAGGGGTATATTTGATGGCGTTGTCAACTAAATTGATAATCACCTGAACGATCAGCTTCGCATCAATGTGGGCAAGGATAAAGTCTTTACCGCTGGTCACACGAATGGTGTGTTCTTTACTCTTTCTGTTGATGTGCTTCAGTGCTTCAGAAACGACCTCATCCATGAGTTCGATACTCCGAGTTAGATTGACCTGTCCGCCCTCAATTCGTGTGACTGCCAACAGGTTTTCAACGAGATTAATCAGCCACATGGAATCGTCATAAATATCGGTAAAGGTCTGCTCCCGCAATGCATCATCCATCTTTTTATAATTTGCAAGCAAATTGCCTGCGCTGCCGGAAATCGCTGTCAAAGGGGTTCGAAGATCATGAGAGATTGCCCGCAGCAGGTTAGCACGAAGCTGTTCATTTTGCGCCAGAACAGCCGCTTCCTCTTTTTCTTTGGCGTTTTTGATGTTTTCAAGTGCCAAAGCGCACTCGCCCAGAATAGAGAGGAGTACGCTGTTTTCGAAAGAGTCCAGCGGAATACCGTTCACCGCAATACCAGCCACTCCATATACATGCTGGTTGACCCGAATCGCAAGGTATAAACACTTTGCACTGGATAATGTATCTGTTGTGGCACCGGCGTGTTTATTGTTTCGGAATACCCAATCGGCGACTGCTTTCTCGTTCTCAGAAATTAAATCTTCCTGAATGCTATTAACAGCACGAAAAACGTTAGGGGTGGCAAGTTCTTTACCATCAGACAGGTAGACGACAATATCTTTTTTCAGCAACTTCATGAGCTGCCCTGCCATAACGGTGATTACCGCTTTCTCATCCTGTTCTTTTTGCAAAAGCTGATTGGTTTCAAAGAGAATCTTTGTACGGTAAGCTGTATGGGCAGATTGTTTCGCATTTTCTTTCAGCCGGGTAGCGAGAGATCCGGAAAGCAGTGTTACTATAAACATAATGGTAAAGGTAACAATATAGTTCGGATCGTCAAAATGGAATGTCAGTCTCGGAGTGGTAAAAAAGAAATTGAAAACCAGCACACTGACAACCGAGGTCAGAATCCCGCACAGTCGGTTGGTTGTGATTACAGCGGTCACAAGTACGCCTAATATGTAAACTGCGATAATATTACTCTCCGTAAACCCAAGAGCGTCAAAGCCACAGCCAATTAGTGTAGCTACCAGCAATACGACTATACTCTTCAGAACATCACGCAGGGGCATCGCATCTACCTGCGCCTTACTCTTTTTTTCCTGATAGCTGGTTTCTATGCTGGCATCCGGTATCACATGAATATCCAGATTAGGTACGCTGGAAATCAGGCGTTCCGTCAAGGTGGGCTTGCTGAAAATATTCTTTCGTGCAATGGTACTTCGTCCAATTACGATTTTTGAGATGCCGGAAAGACGGGCAAATTCCGCAATCTGATAAGGCACGTCATCGCCATAACTTGTCTCAATCGCAGCGCCAAGTTGCTGGGCCAGACGCTTATTATCCTGCAAACGCTTTTTATCATCGTCACTCATCGCCGCTGTATTTGGCGTTTCCACATAAAGAGCGGTAAATGTTCCCCGAAAGGCTCTTGCCATCCTTGCAGCAGTCCGAATGATTTTTGCGTTGGATGGCGACGAGGAAAGACATGCCAGAATGCGCTCGTCTGTATGGTAATCGCCTCGGCTCTGTACTCTGGCGCTTTCCGTCAGCAAGTTCACCCGATCAGCGCACCGACGGAGGGCGATTTCCCGCAATGCGGTGAGATTTTCCAGCGTGAAAAAATTAACTGTTGCCCGCTGCGCCTGATCTTCCCGGTACACATTTCCACTTGCCAGTCGTTCCAGCAACTCCGCAGGCTCAATATCCACCAGTTCTACCTGATCTGCTTGATCAAAGGTGGAATCCGGAATACGCTCCCGCACAAGAATTCCGGTAATAGAGGCTACTGTATCGTTGAGACTCTCGATATGTTGGACATTTACAGTCGTATAGACATCAATTCCAGTATTTAGCAGTTCCTGAACATCCTGATACCGCTTCGTGTGCCGACTGCTTTCGGCGTTGGTATGGGCCAACTCATCCACCAGTATGAGCTGGGGATTTCGCTTGAGCGCAGCATCAATATCAAATTCACGAAGGGTCATTCCTTCGTAAGCAACTTGTTTCACAGGAAGCTGCTCCAAGCCCTCCAGAAGTGCCATCGTCTGGGGTCGGGCATGGGGTTCTATGTATCCAGCAACCACATCGATGCCACGCTCCTTAGCCTGATGAGCCGCCTGAAGCATGGCATAGGTCTTTCCGACACCTGCGGCATAACCGAAAAAGATTTTGAGTTTTCCGCTTTTCTTAGTGGATGCATCGTTACGGATCACACGAAGAAGCTGATCCGGATCTTGTCTTGGCAGTTCCATTTTAACCCTCCTATCTGTCACTCAAGCAAAAGCGATTCCCTTTTTCAATATTATAACACACAACGTCAAAACCTACATCTGCGACTGATCCACGGCAAATTTGTTCAGGTATCCAATGAAAAAATCGATGACAGGTGATTTTTTGGAATCCCTCCATAGTGCTATTTGTGTGATTTGATTCTGGGTAATCGGCTCAATGGGCAAATCAGCATATTCCATCACAACTGGGACGCAACGAAGAAGCACCATCCGTGCATTATAATGAGTTTTTTCTGATATGTCTGTATTCTCTGGTAAAAAAATTATGTCCAATTTGTGTGTTTCCAGTTCTCTGCACAATTCACTTTCTTCTCCGCTGAAAATATGGATAGAGACATCTGGATGCTGCTTTCCGTAAGTCTCGAAAGTATCTGCGAGACCGCCTGCCATTAATGGGTTGGAAAAACCAATTCGCAAGCTGTTTTCGCCGTAAGTCAGAGCAGTTTCTTGTCTATTCCAATTGTTTTCCAGAAAAACATCCAGTTTTTTCATCAGAAAATACCCAAAAATAAATATGGCTGATGTACTTACAAGTAAAATAACATCCTGCATGGATTCACCCCCCAATTCCTTTGATTTTTCTTAAAATCAAGTATGAAAGCACTTTTGCAAATTTCTGTTACTTCCCAACGCCAACATGGTATCTCCTGCTTTCAGCACTGTGTCTGAAGAAATAGATAACTCCAGCTTGCCGTTTTTCTTGATTCCCATAATGTTAATATTGAATTTTTTACGAATATCAAGCTCTCCAATCGAATGGTCCGCCCAATCTTTGGGAATGGGAATCTCAAACATGGCATGATTTTCATCCAGTTCTATGTAATCGAGAATGTGATTCGCACTGTAACGGATTGCTGTCCACTTTGCGAGCTGTTTTTCCGGGTAGACTACTTCATTTGCACCGTTACGCAGCAAAAATTTTTCCTGAACATCAGTTGCAGCTCTGGAAACTACAAACCTCGCTCCTAATTCACTGAGCAGAGAAGTTGTTTCCAATGAACTTTGAAAGTTGTTGCCGATGGCCACAATGCATACATCATAGTTGCGAACACCGAGAGATTCCAAGAAATCGGCATTCGTACTGTCTCCAATCTGTGCATTGGTAACAAGGGGCAGAACAGCCTCTACACGTTCCTCCGAAGTATCTACCGCCATCACCTGATGACCCAAATGATTTAAGTGCAGGGCAATATGCTTTCCAAATCGCCCCAGACCAATTAGAAGAATTGATTTCATAATGTCTCCTTTATCCTACTGTTATTTTTTCCTTTGGTAGTTTTGAAACTTTCTTTTGTGCACTGGACAAGGCCGCAAAAATTAATGTAAGGCCACCGACTCGTCCAAAAAACATCAGCAGAATCAAAACACTCCGTGAGAGCAGATTCAGTTCCGGCGTAATTCCCAGGGACAGGCCGACTGTGCCAACAGCTGAGGCAGTTTCAAAAAGGCAGGTAAGCATGGGAAGTCCTTCGGAAACGCTGATGATAAGGCCACCGGTACAACATAGCGTGATATACATAAGCGAAATTGTCGCTGCATTTTTTACGACATCATCATCGATGCGACGTCCAAAGAGGTTTGCATTTTCTCTGCGCCGAAAGGTGGAAATTGCAGTGGTAAGCAAAACAGCAATGGTTGTTGTTTTCAAACCGCCTGCGGTAGACCCGGGACTACCGCCGATCAGCATCAGCGCAATGGTGATAAATTGTCCGGCCTCACTTAAATCAGTTAAATCCACTGTATTAAAACCCGCCGTTCGTGGTGTCACGGCTTGAAAAAGAGAAGACAAAAGCCGTTCCTTTCGTGTGAGATCAGCAAACTCAAAAAAATAAAAGTACATTGCCGGAGCGATCAATAAAACCGCTGTGGTACAAAGAATCACCTTGCTCTGCATCCGATATTTGCGCAAATGCAATCGATTTGTCCGAATATCATCCCAAGTCAGAAAGCCGATGCCGCCAAACACAATTAAGAACATAATCGTAAGGTTTATGACTGGATTCGCTGCATAGCTGGTCAGGGAGGAAAAGGGAGTGCGCACACCCAACAGATCAAAGCCTGCGTTACAAAAAGCGGACACGGAATGAAACAGTGCCATCCAAAGTCCCTTTTTCCCGAAATCACGGCAAAACACCGGCGCCATCACGGCTGCACACAGCAGTTCCATCACCAGTGTCACCTTGACGATAAAGCCAGTCAAGCGAACGATTCCCCCTACCTTTGGCGCTGAAATCGCCTCCTGCATGGTACTGCGCTGCATCAAAGAAATCTTCCGACCGGAAATCATTGCAAAGGATGCAGCTACGGTAATAACCCCCATGCCTCCAATCTGAATCAGCAGTAAAATGACAAGCTGACCGAAGGCCGACCAGTATGTTGCCGTATCATGTATAATGAGTCCGGTTACACAAACTGCTGAGGTAGAAGTAAACAATGCATCCGAGAAAGGCGTTGCCAGTCCGCTGCGGCTGGAAAACGGCAACATTAAAAGGAAGGTGCCGAAAAGGATCACACCGGAAAACCCGAGGATGATAATTTGAAACGAAGTCAACTTCCTTTTTAACAACACTACTCCCATAACTGCAATCCTCCTTTATACCCCTTTATGTGCCCTTAATCATAAATCAAAGGGCGTAAAGAAGGTAAAAGAGAATGCGTATCTGTATTAAGGCCGTCTAAAGATGCAGGACTTATTCTTTTTTATCACGAGCTTGTGCCAGAAATTCAATCAGCCGTTTCCTTGTCAGAATCCCGCATAGAACATTCCGGCCATCAACGATGGGGACAAAATTCTGATTCAGCATTGAAGTTACAACCTGCTCGAAATCTGCATCTATTTGTAACGCAGGGCAAAAATTTCTGCGAACAATGCTGCCAAGTCGGTATCCCTCCTGTACTTTCAAGTCTGTTGTCTGGCAAACAAGAAGGTGGCGGAGGAAATCTCCCTCCGTCACGCTTCCAATATACTGTTCCTGATCATTCAGTACCGGGACAGCGGTATAGCCATGTACCATAAACCGTTCCAATCTCTGACGAATCGTATCCTTTTCATGAAGAAATACAGTGGAGATTTTGGGAATCATGATTTTAGCTATGTTCATTTCACCCCTCCAGAATACCGTCCAGCATCAGATTGAGTTCCAACACATTAACGGTTTCTTCGCCAAAGATGCCAAGGAATCGACCGTCGGTGCATTTTCGGATGATCTTGCGTACTTCATCATCGGTCATATCATTCGCTTTTGCAATACGTGCTACCTGATACTCCGCTGCCGCCGGGGAAATATGGGGATCAAGCCCACTGCCGGAACAAGTAACAAGATCCACCGGAACAGCTGTTTCATCCATATCCGGGTCGGCAGCCCGGAGCTTTTCCACCCGCTCTGCCACGAGCTGTGCATACTCCTCGCTTGCCGGAGAGATGTTAGATGGGGCGGCATACATCAGCGCCTTTCCGTTTTCATCTGTATAGGTAGAAACATCGATATTCATAATGCGCCCCCACATATGGGCTTCATCTGTATATTGCTGTCCAAGTAATTCACAGCCATATTTTTTCCCGTCTACTTCAATGATGCTTCCGCCTGCATTGTCCGGGAAAATTAGCTGAGCAATTCCTGTGACAACACCCGTATAGATTACGCCGCACAGCAGCGTAAAGAGTAAAAAGATCATACCTGCCTTTGGTAATACACTTTTTATTGTTTTCATGATATATCCCCTCCTTATACCAGGCCGGTAAACACCAGCAGAACATCAATCAGTTTCACAAAGATAAAGGGAGCCGCCAGACCGCCCAGACCATAAACCAGCAGGTTCCGTGACAGCAGCTTTCCAGCAGCAACTTCACGATATTTCACACCTTTTAGCGCTAACGGAATGAGCGCAATAATGATGAGTGCATTATAAATAATCGCAGAGAGGACAGCGCTTTGCGGGGAATGCAGCCCCATAATATTCAGAGCAGACAGTCCCGGATAAAGTCCCATAAACAGCGCCGGAATAATGGCAAAGTATTTTGCCACATCGTTGGCAATGGAGAAGGTAGTCAGGCTGCCTCGTGTCATCAAAAGCTGTTTGCCGATGCGAACAATGTCGATCAGTTTTGTGGGTGAAGAGTCCAAATCCACCATGTTACCTGCTTCTTTTGCTGCTTGTGTGCCGCTGTTCATGGCAACTGCAACATCTGCTTGTGCCAAAGCCGGAGCGTCGTTGGTGCCGTCGCCTGTCATGGCGACCAAATGACCCTTGGCCTGAAAATCACGAATCATTGCCAGCTTTCCTTCCGGCGTTGCTTCCGCAAGGAAGTCATCCACACCGGCCTCGGCAGCAATGGCCGCAGCAGTAATCGGATTGTCGCCGGTGATCATAATGGTCTTGATGCCCATTTTCCGCAGATCTGAGAATTTCTCCTTCACACCCTGCTTGATAATATCCTTCAAATAGATAACGCCGAGAATCTTGTGGTTCTTAGCCACAACTAAAGGTGTGCCGCCCTTGGACGCAATAGACTTGACAACTCGATCACAGTCTGGAGAATACATTCCGCCTGCATGGGTCACATAACTCTGCATGGCATCTGCTGCGCCTTTTCGGATTTCGTTGCCGTCAAAGTCGACGCCGCTCATACGAGTCACGGCAGTAAATGGGACAAAGTGCATATTCTTGTCCTGAAGGCTTCTGCCACGAATTCCAAACTGCTCCTTTGCCAGCACAACAACGCTTCTGCCCTCGGGGGTTTCATCGGCCAGAGAAGAAAGCTGAGCGGCATCCGCCAGTTCCTGAATATCAACACCATCTACCGGAATGAACTCCGATGCCTGTCGATTGCCCAGGGTGATTGTTCCGGTTTTGTCAAGCATCAGAATGTCTACATCACCGGCGGCTTCAATGGCACGTCCACTCATGGCCAGAACATTTGCCTGGTTCAGTCGGGACATACCGGCAATACCGATGGCGGAAAGCAAGGCACCAATGGTAGTAGGCGCAAGGCACACCAACAGCGCTACCAGAGTTGTTACAGAGGTGGGATTCTCAATTCCCGCCAGCTTTGCAGAAAAAATGGAATAAGTGTAGAGAGAGACTGTCACCAAGATAAAGATAATGGACAAGGCTACCAGAAAAATCTGCAAAGCAATTTCGTTGGGCGTCTTCTTCCGGGCAGCACCTTCTACCATCGCAATCATCTTGTCCAGAAAGCTTTCTCCGGCTTCGTTGGTCACTCTGACAACAATCCAGTCCGACAGTACAGTGGTGCCGCCGGTTACAGCGCTGCGGTCGCCGCCTGCCTCACGAATTACAGGAGCGGATTCGCCGGTGATGGCGCTTTCATCCACAGATGCCGCACCTTCTATGACTTCGCCGTCTGCCGGAATCTGCTCTCCTGCTTTGACAATCACCAGTTCCCCTTTTTTCAGCAGGGCGGATGGAACCACAGTCACGCTTTCCTTCTGCAATACAGCGGGAATTTTATGTGCGTCCACATCCTTTCGGGATGCCCGGAGAGAATCTGCCTGTGCTTTACCACGACCTTCTGCAATGGCCTCGGCAAAGTTGGCAAATAGCACGGTAAACCAAAGGATAATGGCAATCGCCAGTGTATATCCGCTTGGAGCGTCTTTTAACCCGAACAGGGATACCACCCAAAGGATACTGGTCAAGATCGCAGACACAAAAACCAGAAACATGACCGGGTTTTTTGCCTGTGTTTTCGGACTTAATTTCGCAAAAGAATCTTTCATTGCCCTGCCGAGCATTTTCCGGTCGGCAAAAGCACTTTTCTGTTTTATACGCATATCTGTAAACCTCCTTTACGCAATGCTGCCAAAGAACTCAGCAAGCGGACCAAGGGCAAGCGCCGGGAAGAAGCTCAGCGCACCGATCAGCAATACCACAACAATCAGCAGGAAAACAAACATTCCATTTGTGGTAGACAAGGTGCCCGCAGTCGTAGCAATTTTCTTTTTCCCAGCCAGGCTGCCTGCGATTGCAAGTGTGCCGATGATGGGCAGAAACCGGGCAAAGAGCATCATCAGTCCCAGGCTTACATTCAGAAATACGGTATTCGCATTGAAACCGGCAAAGGCAGAGCCGTTATTGCCGCCACAGGATGAGTAGGCATACAGCATTTCAGAGAAACCGTGGGCACCGCCGTTATGCAGGCTATCCATGACAGAGGGTACTACAGCGGCAAGGCCGCTGCCGACCAGAATTGCAATGGGTGTTGCAAGGCAAACCAGTACCGACCATTTCATCTCATAAGGCTCAATTTTCTTTCCAAGGAATTCCGGAGTGCGGCCTACCATCAGGCCAGCAATAAATACCGCCAGAATGGCAAAAGCAAGCATACCGTAAAGACCGCAGCCCACGCCGCCGAAAATAACCTCGCCGAGCTGCATCAGCAGCATAGTCACCATACCGGCAAGCGGCGTGTAACTGTCATGCATGGAATTTACAGAGCCGTTAGAAGCTGCTGTGGTGAAGGCTGCCCAGGTAGAGGACGCTGCAATGCCGAAGCGAGTCTCCTTGCCCTCCATATTGCCGCCTGCCTGTTCTGCCATTGACATATTGACTGCGCCGTTTTGTGCAAGCTGGGATGTTCCAACCTGTTCAGTAACGGCGATGCAGCTCAAGGCAACAACCAGACAGAGAAACATTGCCATAAAGATTGCAATACCCTGCCTCTTGTTCTTTACCGCAGAACCGAATGTGAAACACAGTGCCGCCGGAATCAGTAGAATGGAAATCATTTCGATCAGATTGGTAAAGGCATTGGGATTTTCCAAAGGATGTGCGGAGTTGACGCCCATATAACCGCCGCCGTTGGTGCCGGTCTGTTTGATTGCGACCTGGCTGGCCGCAGGACCCATCGGTACGAACTGCTCGGTGACGATCTGTGCATTCGAAACGATTTCGCCATCTACAGTGACGGTTTCGGTGTCTAAGTCAATTACCGCATCCTCAAGGATTTCGCCTTCTGCACTGACGGCAATCGGTTCTACAAGGGATACTGTTTCTGCACTTTTCAGGTTCTGAATCACGCCGCCGCCTACCAGCAACAGAGAAATGACCAGATTCAGCGGGAGTAGGATGTGAACCACAATGCGGGTCAAGTCCACCCAAAAGCTTCCCAACCCGGAGGATTTCACCTTGATAAAGCCACGGATCAATGCAAATAGAACGGCGATACCTGTGGCTGCGGAAACAAAGTTCTGAACAGTCAGACCTAAAGCCTGAGTGAGATAACTCAATGTGGATTCACCGGAATATGCCTGCCAGTTTGTATTGGTAATGAAACTTGCAGAAGTGTTAAATGCCAAATCCCATTTCACACCGGAAAGATGCTGCGGGTTTCCGGGAAGAACTCCCTGCAGAAGTTGAAGCAGGAACAGAAAAACAAGCCCGATACCGGAAAAAATCATTACACTTACCGCATATTTCTTCCATGTCATCTGTTCTTCTCTGTCTACACGCATAACCTTGTAAATCAGGTTTTCGCACGGTGTCAGAACTTTGGACAAAAAAGTTTTCTCGCCACTCATGACGTTTTTTATGTATGCGCCGAGCGGAATTGCCAAAACAACCAGAATGGCAAGGTATAAAGCATACTGAATCATGGTGCTCATGCCTGATCATCTCCCTTCATTAAAATATAGACATACCACAGCAGCATTGCTGCCGCACATACACCTATGAGTGCAATTAGCATTTGCATAATATTCATCCTCCTTTTTTGCCGTCCCCAATATCATAAAACCTTTCCTCTAAAAATGGCATTAGTCATCTTTTGTGCGTTTAAAGATGAAATAAAGATTACAACCAACCCAAAAGCCATGCCATAGGAAAGGCGATAACGATCGTACTGATACAGACACACGCCAAAACCAGTAAGGGCATTCCAACAAAGATGGAGATGATGCCAAGTAGCGGATGATGCCAAATAAAGCGCTCCGCTTTTGCGTCAAATCTCTGTTCAAATCTTCTCGCCGCATTTGTAATGCTCATAATTGTTCACCTCATTTCTTTCTTGCAAGGCCATAATACCGCTAAAAGTATTAAGTGGGGAAAAGGGTCCTGCAATCGAAACTAAGATTGTATAAGTTTTTATAAAAAAAGAGACAGCCCCGGAGGTGAGGACTGACTCAGCCATATAATGATTTTGAAATTGTATTTTCGAGAAGAGAATACCCTTGACAAATCTCGTCTCAATTGGAACTTCTCGTACTTTTGCCGCCATGTTATTGCTAACAATCTCAACTTTATTGGGAACCTGCGTTGAAATTCCCAGCTGATTAGCAAATGTATTACCAGAATAGAAACCATCTACTTTTCCACCTCTGGAAACATATTTGTATCTGGCAACCGTATCTGCATTTACGCCTACATTTGTTTTTAGTCGTGATTTCTTAGGCAAATAATAAATGCCATTCTCATATTTTTGTAGTTTTCCCTCATCGCACAGCTTTTTTAGCTGCAGATTTTGTAATTCCCTTAATCACTATATCAGAAAAGAATATAGGCTCTGCTTCCTTATAATTGTCTTTCAAAAATTCATATAACATAAACCACATTCCTTTCTCCTAAATATTTATAACCTATATGGTTATTTTTGTTAATTATATTCTATATCCTGTTTTCACGATCTGGCAATGTAATTTTAGCACTATGGTTAGTATATCCAAAGCAGAATAAAACATAAAAAAAGATCTGTCACCCTTAGGATTCTTCCCAAAGCCAACAGATCTTACATATTCCCTTACATCTTTATACTCTTTGCCAGACTCGTCAGCAAAGCTGCCATCTCCGGATTAACCTTTTTTCTTTCTAACCCACGTTATTTTGCAGCCACGGTTACCACTGTTTCCTTTTTTTTCGACATAAGCCAATAAAACATAGAACAAAATATTAATGCAAATACAACGCCAAAAACATTCTGAATCACTCTAAGACCAACTGCTCCTTTTAGTCCATAACTCTCTGTAGCAATGGCCAAAGCACCAAATGTGTTAAATACTGCCTGCCAGCCATATTTTGCAGAAAGTCCTACACCAATTCCGCCAAGGATTCCTATGTATGTATAGATGGATGACGGAAGCAGAAAATATAGTACTGTAAAGCATATTACACCTGCAATATTTCCGACAATCCTTTTGCGGACTCTGTATTGCATGTCCTCCATAAATGGTAAGATTGCTGACATTGCCGCAATTCCAGCCCACATTGCCCGTGGCATATTGCAGAGTTCCGCAATGCAGAGTACTGCCGGTACGCATATGATCTGACATAACTGCCACTTTGTTCTGGAAGAAGATATATCAAATTCCTGTACCAAATCATTCAAATTTCTTTTATACGTTCTGTTTTTATGATTTCGATAAAATACGAAGCAGGTAAGTGCTGCACCTAATGCCATTCCGGTTAATCGCATCTGATAACTTTTTCCTGTTACATCATATCCATACAATAACAGATAACCAAGAACCAATGTGGATTGGTTAAACATGAATGGGTTATGACATCCGAACAGAATCAGCACTGCCAGTGCAGCAATGTTTAACAGCATTCCAAGTACCGGTGAAAGCTGGTTTGCTAAATGCGGACATACAGTCATAATTACAAAGAACAAAGCCAAAAGCATCGTAGATTGTCCGGTGTGGATCCCCAGATCCGCATTCCGAAATACCATAAGGCATAATAAAACTACTACACCCACAATACTATTCTCATTTCCAAATAAGATACTGAAAATAGTAACAAATAAAAAACAAAATGCCATTGTAACAGCTATCTTTACCAAATATACCAGTATATGATATGATTTTTCTTTCACTGTTTCACTCTTTTTCAACAGATTTTTAGAACCTGCCTGATTTAACTGCAATTCCTGATAAAATGTCATGTAATTCCTCCTCTATCTGTTTTTCTTAAACTTATATGGCCTCATCTTTCTGTATTGGAAGCTCTACAACAAATCTGCATCCACCATATTCACGGTTTTCTGCTTTGATTGTTCCTCCGGCACTATCTACAATCCGTTTTACAAGTGCAAGACCTAGGCCATTTCCTTCTGCTTTATGAGATCCATCTACCTGATAGAACTTGTCAAATATTCTGGATTTTACATCATCCTCTATTCCTGGTCCTTCATCTTCCAGAATGAACTTAACAGAATCCTGTTCTTGTTTCAGAAACATCGTAATTGTCCCCTTTGAAGGGCTGAACTTAATCGCATTATCCAAAAGATTTATCCAGATATGCATAAAAAGTCCTTCATTCCCAGTATATTTAACTTCCTCCAATTCTACCTGAAAACCAATTTCTTTTTCTGTCCATTTTGTTTCCAATGAAAGAAATGCCTGGCGGATCTGTTCATCCAGACGATATTCTGTTTTTTTCATTGGTATATTCTGATTCTCTAACTTGGATAACAGCAAAATATTACCAACCAATCCGGAAAGTCTTTGGGTGTTAAATAAGATTTTTTCTACATATTCCTCTTGATCCGGAGACAGTTCTTCTCCCTGAAGCAGCATTGTATATCCTTCAATGGCATTAATCGGGGTCTTAAACTCATGAGAAACATTAGATACAAAATCCATCTGCAGCACCTCTGTTGCACGAAGTTCTTTTGTCATAACGTTAAAACTTTGATAAGATTCTCCAACTTCTGCTATACGGCTGTTCGTTTCCAAATGCTGTTCAAAATCTCCCTGAGAAACTTCCTTCATTGCTTTACTAAGTCTGGTAATTGGTTCCAGTAACTTTGCATTAATAAAGGAAGTGATCAGCCCTGCAATCAATGTATTGAAAATCAAAAGCCAGCCAAGCACAGGTATGCTGCCCGGCAGATTAAAAAAATGATTCAAAAAAGCAAATAATAAAGCAGATATGACTGTTGAAAATACAAGTGCCAGCCAGATTGCACCAGTCAGACAGGATCGGATCCGCAATCCTTTTTCTTTCTTTTGTTCCATTATTTTTTCACCACCTTGTATCCAATTCCACGCATTGTTACGATTTCAAAATCAGGGTTATCTTTAAAACGCTCTCTGATTCTTCCTATATGTACCTCTATCGTATGTGGGTCTGCCTCCGTCTCGTATCCCCATACTTCATCCATCAACTGTTGTTTTGTAAATGTTCTGCCTGGCGAAGCTGCAAGCTTATATAAAAGCAGGAATTCTTTTTTAGGCAAAACAAGACTTTCCTTATCAGTTGTAACCGTCATTGCATCATAATCAAACTCTGTTGAACCGATCACAATTTTGTGTTCATTCAGTATCTGTGCACGGCGAAGCAGTGCTCCGACTCTTAAAACCATTTCATTCACATTTACCGGTTTTACCATATAATCGTCACTTCCCGAAAGAAATCCCTGGCGCATATCATCAAAGGAACCTTTCGCAGTGATCATAAGCACTGGTATCTGATATCCTGCTGAACGAAGTTCTGACACCAGTTCATAGCCATCCATAACCGGCATCATAATATCAGAAATGATCAGATCAATATATTCCTTATCCAATACTTCTAATGCCTGTGCTCCATCCGATGCACTTTTGACTTGATATCCATTCTTCTCAAGCACTTTTTGGAATAGCTGGCTTAATTCTTTATCATCTTCTACAATCAATATTTGAAACACGTTTTCCTTCCTCCTTATTAAAACAGATACCTTGCCCATCCAAGCAGATGCTGTACCAAAAATATTTTTCTCTGACGTTTCTTTGTTAATTCGATTGGCTCTACATGATATGGATCACGATAGGTTCCATCTTCCAATACCTGGCGGGACACTCTTTCATATTCCATCATGCCCTCTTCCAACTGTTTATTAATATCTTTACTGCGAATTACAAGCATCAGTTCCGTATCCAGATATGCACTTCTCATGTCCATATTAAAGGAACCGATTACAGACAGATCATCGTCAATCAGAATACTTTTTCCGTGGTATGAATAACCGCCTTCATATTCCCAGATATTAATTCCTGTACTTAAGATTCTATTTCTGTTTTTCGCATAATCGGCAGCCCCAAATGGATTCCCATTATTCGCAACTGAATTTGTCATGATAGAAAAATCTGAAACGTTCTCTGCAATCTCCTCCCATGTATTATACATCATATCATTACAGATAATATATGGCGTGTGGATCTTCACACGATTTTTTGCATTTTTCATCAATTCTCCCAACTGATACCACACTACTGGTTCTTTGGAACCTGTGTGAATAGGATTTGACACTAATGCAATCTTTTCTGTCTCAAAAGTTTCGTCCGTGTAAT
>ENA-OPVY01001012-OPVY01001012.1-human-gut-metagenome-genome-assembly--contig:-NODE-1012-length-17132-cov-2.175089_pt1 | contig 17132 bp, 25 predicted proteins | sample MGYA00241503_ERZ501998 | MGnify/ENA primary metagenome ERZ501998 (study PRJEB25962, sample SAMEA2042107) | human gut metagenome | biome: human gut; feature: human-associated habitat; material: faeces... | reverse complement strand
AAATTTCTTCCTCACTTATTAAAAATTCAGTTGCCCATTTTAAAGCCGTATTTTCGATTTTACTATGTTTTAATACATCTTGGTATGTATTTATATTAGAAAAGTATCCAACTGTCGTAAAATGGTGTCCTAGTTCTTCGGCAAGTACTTCTGTAAGTGCAATTTTATTATATTTTAAGGTGTAATCAATGGCGATTACCCTATAGCCATCTTTACATGAATATAAACCAAGCTTATTTATAAGTTTTAAATTGGCAAAGAAAAAGTCTATATTTTCTGATTCGACTAAATCGAATAATTTACTAAGTTTGTTCATAATATCCCCTTCTTTTACAGAACATATGTTCGATAATATAGTTATAAAAATTATAGTATAATTTGTAAAAAAATACAAGAAAAAAGAACCTTTTATAGGTTCTAATTATTTTTTTATTTTGTTTGAAATGAAATTTTTATACCATTGATCTATTGCGATATAACCTAAACATGGTATGATGATACCAAAAAGAAGAGAACTTATTTTATAAGCATCTGGTGATTCGTAAGGATGATATATATCTTTTTTTAAAATAGCTACTTTAACACAATCACCAATAGTAGATACTGCATGGCAAAAACTAACTCCAGTGTTATATAAAATTATAAAGCCTACCACAATTATAACGAATAATAAATTTACCCTACCAAAAGGAGTCATATACTCAGATTTAAGTATCTCTGCAAATTTATTTATAGCATTTTTAATAATTGATTCATTCATGTTTTTATTGTTCGAATTCATTATCTTTTAAAAACTCCTTCCAATCTTTCAATGATACAAGTGCAGTTAAAAATAAACCTAAGGATATTATTGTAGCTCCTATTAAATAATATGGATCAATAGTATAAATTTTAGAAACAAATCTTAAATATAATAACATTGAAGATATACCTAAAATAAACATATTGACACACATATAAAAAATAGCATGAATTGGTATTGCATAATTTAATTTTTTATTCATAACCTCCAACTCCCTTTCTAAAATTGAAGTATAATCTTCCTTAATTTTATAATATACTAATTTATTTGTTAATTCATCTACATATTCCTCTAAATTTGATATTTTTTCATTTAGTATATTAATATTTACTTTGTTAATTTCATTTGAAACAACAGTTTGGTCTAGATTTGGGAATATTATAACATTATTAAAGGATTTATCATTGCTATTATTATCTGTAGTAGGAGATTTTATACTATTATAATTCATAGAACAACTTTCATCATAAAATACCAATGATTTTTTTTCAGATATAGAAATTTCATCTACTGTTGTAGCTATTTCATTCACTTTGAAATTATCTTCATAATTAATATTATTAGATAAATAATCATAATATTCTTGATAACCGTTTAAAATAAAACTATTATTTTCGGTACTTTTTGTTTCGGTTTCAGTAAATACAGATTGATTTTCAAGATAGAGTAATGAATCAGTCATTGTTATAATATCCTTTCTACTTTATTTATAATTATCTGCATATTGTTTTTTGTATCTTTACAAAATTTTAAAATATCATCTGAAGATAAAGAACCTTCTTTATATAAATCTAAATCTAAAATTAGATAATCAGTTTTTTTAACATTTGATATTACCCCATTCTCAAGTTTTAATTCTTGAGAAACTCCAGGATTGAAACCACAATTAACCTTAAAATTATTTATTGTTGTTGAAAATCTTATGCCAAGATTTTCTATATTATCAGAAATTTTATTAAGGTTTTCCATATTTAAAAATTTATCTTTTATTATATTGTTTATTTCTTTAGCTGATTTATATGCATATCCAATATATATTCTAATTCCAACCCTATTGAAATGAGAATATATGTCTTGGGAAAATACAACGGTCAAAATGTTAGTTATATTTTCTATAATTGTATCTATTTTTTGGGGTTGGTTATTAAAATTTATGATAATTCTATTTGTTTGAAAATTTGAATTAAAAGAATTATCATTTTGATTAAATGTAAATGTATTTGAGGCAACGTTATAATTTCCATTATTAAAAAGTTGTGGATTAATAGAACTAAAAGCGATAAATTTATTTATATTTTGTTGTATATTCACATTTTTGGTAGATTTTATTTCAATAAATGAATTTTGTATGTTATATTCCATAATAATTTTCCCCCTTTAAATCTAAAGTCTTTATATAAAGAGTATATAGATATTTCAATAAAATATTTATGTACTAGATTGTCAATAGATTTTAGTATTATAAATTGTATTATTTATATATATCTAGTTCTGATAAAATTTAAATCATTTGATAGTTTTGTCATATTCTTAAAAAAAGTTTTCTTAGCCATATTTAACTATCCTCCTGTATGTATAAGTTATAATTCTGTAACTGCAATTTCATTTTTTCCTTTTAGATTCAAATTTTGTTGAATGTGTTTACAAAGTGGTTGAACACCCATAAGTTTAGTATCTTCAAATGTCAGAACTTTTTCTGGTTCATCAGGATTAGACTTATAATTAATAACTAGATAAAATTTTATATCTTTTTTTGATTTAGTACCAATTCCAGATATTCCACCTACTATAGCTCCTAATGGACCAAGGGCAATACCACCAATAACTGCACGCCCAGCTACAGATTTTTGTTTTTCAATAATATCAGTTTCACACAAATAGTCAATATTAGTTATTTTACTATATTTTAAATATATAGTGTCTAGGTTACTAAAAGGAACTTCAAAAGCTAATTGCTTATTTTTATCATCTGCAATAATTTTTACAGCGACATTTTCTGCTACTTTGCCAAATTTAATAATATTTTTAGCTATACAACTTTTATTTTTCTTTTTAAACAAAGCCATAATTATCCTCCTATTTAGTTAATAAAAAAGCACATATACAGTTTAAGATCTTATTCTCTTAAATGTCTATATGCTAGTTTGTCTATAATATTTAGTCATTTTTTTTGCTAAGACGAGTGATTAAATCATCTATGTATTGTTTATCTTCATTACTTAATTTTTCATATCCAGGTACTGAATGAAATGCTAAAGTATCAGGTTGTTTTCTTGATAAAGTTCTGCCTAATAAATAATCTACTGACACATCAAAATATTCAGCTAATTTTATTAGAGTTTCATTATTGGGTTCTCTAATACCTTTTTCATATTGAGATAATGTTGCACTTGTCATTTTTAATGATTTTGCAAGCTCAACTTGTTTTATATTATTTTCTTCCCTTAAAGACTTTAGTCTTTTGGCAAAGTTCATATATACACCTCTTTATATTAACAATTTGTTTATTTTATTCTAACATGTTAGCTTATATAAAACATAAAAATTAACAAAATGTTAAAAAATATATTGACTTTAACAAAATGTTAAAATATAATTAAGGTATAGAAAGGAGGCGAGCAAAGATGAATAAACTGAAAGCAATAAGAGAAAGTAAAAATATTTCTCAAAAACAGCTCGCAGAAAAAATAGGGATAACTCCTCAAAGATATAATCAATATGAAAGAGCACGTAGACAATTACCAATTGATATAGCTATAAAAATATCTAAAGAGCTAGATGTATCATTAGATTCTATTTTTTTAGAAAATAATTTAACAGATTGTTAAAATCTAATTAAATTATAATTCAAAATACATCTAAAATAAAACCTAAATAATCATTGGCTATATATGAGAAAAGAGTAAAAAGTAAGGGGTTAAAGAACTTCAAAGGGGGTATTAGGATGGAAACACTTAGATTCGAGCTACATGGCGCTAGCGAAGATACAAGCAATTGGGACGAATGTGATGTAGAACTTCTTGAATACGACATAATAGACTTTGAAAAATTTATAGACAAGCTAGATGCAAAATATGGGGATTGCATGGATCATATCAATGATTACAGATACACAATAACTTTGAATGAAAAGCAAGAAAAAGAACTTGTTGAAGAGTTTGAAGAAATGGATCGTAAAATGGAACACTGTTTTATAAGTTATGAATCTATAAGTGAGGTGTAAAAATGTTAGATACTAAGTTTGAACTAAGAATGGTAGATGTAAAAATAAAGTGTTTAATAGATGAAATAGATATGGATATAGATTTTACAAAAAATCGCTTAGAAATGAGAGAAAAAGATTTAAAAGAAGCTGAAAAAGAATATGAACAAGAAAAAGTAAACAAAGGAACAAAATTTTTAAGTAAAATACGTTATGAATCTTTAGTAGATGAAAGTAACGAAAAGATAAAAGAGTTAGAAGGATATAAAGAAAAATTAAATGCAATAAAAGCTGATTTAGAAAAAATAGAAGGTGATATTGATGAGTAAAGTTGCAACTAAAGCAAAAAACAATATCTACTATCAAGCTCGACTTCATGCAGCTGAAACTAACAGTTTGTATCGTAACAGAATGAAAGCTGCATTAGAGCTTAATATCGACAGAAATAGAATTGAAAATATAGAACTTGGTAAGATAAATCCATATCAAGAAGAAGTCGTAAAAATGGCGGAGTTCTATAATGCTCCAGAGTTGCTTAATCACTTTTGTTGTAGCTGTCCTATTGGATGTAAACAGTTCAAAAAAATTGGAAGTTATGATATTTTTAAAAATTCTTTTGGACTGATATCATCTCTCAGAAGTTCAAACAAGATACAACAAGAATTAATTGATATTTTAGCGGATGGAATTATTGATGAAGATGAAGAAATTATATTAGAAAAATTAGTGAATGAAATGCAAGATATTTTAAATAATATACAAGCATTTATCCTTGCAAATCAAAAGAGAAAGGAGTAGTAATATGCAAAAAGAGATACAACATGATTTAGAATTGAAACCTACTTATCCAGTTAAGGACCTATATACAGTAAAAGAAGTATCTGAAATTTTAATAGTAAATGTAAATGTAGTTTATGATCTTATAAAGTCAGGAACATTAAAAGCTTTAAAACTAGGTAGATATAAAATTAGAAGAACAACTCTTTTAGAGTTTTTAGAAAGATACGAAACTTATGATATTACCGATATAAACGATATAAAAAAATTAGATTATTATACAAAAAAATAAGTGCCGACATAGCAGCACAAATAAAAATATTCATACCAAAATTATAACATAAATCTACACAAAAGGGGATTATTTTCCCCTTTTATATAAAAAATTAAAGGGGGGAATGGTGGTGATTATATGCAAGAATCATCAGACTTAGGTTGGATAAAGCTTTATAGATCATTGTTGTATTCAGATGTTTTTCAAAATGAAAAAATGCTAAAAGTATTTATTTGGTGTTTGTTAAAAAGTGGCCATAAGGACAAACAAATGCGAATTGGTAAGAAGCTAGTAAATGTGAAAAGAGGTCAGTTCGTCTTTGGTAGAGCAAAGGCAGCAGAGGAGTTAGGCTTATCTCAGTCCACAGTTTGGAGTTATATGAAAGAGTTAGAAGAAAGAAAAACTATAAAAATTAAATCTAACAACAAATATTCCCTTATAACCATTGAAAACTGGGCATCTTATCAAGTTGAAGAAGAAAAAACTAACAACAAAGTAACAACAAAAAAACAACAAAATAACAACAAAGTAACAACAGATGAACAACAAAAAGACACAAACAAGAATGTAAAGAATGTAAAGAATATATATACATCAAAAATTGATGATTTGTGGGCTATTTATCCAAATAAAAAAGGCAAAAAAATAGCTTATAAAAAAATCGAAAGTCTTTTAAGTAAACATAACTTTGAAGAATTAAGAAGATGTGTTGAAAGATATGCTAAAGAGACTAAAGGTAAAGACAAACAATACATACAACATGGAAGCACATTCTTTAATGGTGGGTATGTTGATTATTTAGATGAAAATTATAAGCCAGATGTTCAACAGTCAACCAACTGGATGGATGTAAATTCGCTATAAGGAGAAGGAGGTTTAAATCATGGATAAATTAATTTCAAGTGACTTAGAAGCTGCAGTCTTAGGATGTATTTTACTTGAAAATGAGTGTTTCGAAACTGCAAAGGAACTAAATTTAAGAACTAGTGACTTTCATTTTGAAAATACAAAAATAGTTTATGAAGCTATGAAAGTACTATACAATCAAAATTCAGAAATAGACAGCGTTACAATTGTTGAAACATTAAAAGAAGGAGGTAACCTTGAAAATGTTGGAGGAGTTTCATTTGTATGTAGTTTGCCGACTATAGTTCCAACTACTACTCATATGGGTGAATATGTAAAACGTTTGAAAGTATTATCAAATAAGAGATTGATACTTGCTGAAATGCAAAGAATAACTCAAAATATAAGCAATTTATCGCTAGAGGAATTAGAAAAAGAAGCTGAAAATTTAAAGGACTTATCTAGTGATACTGGTAGATTTGACAATAAGTTTACATGTGCAGATAAAATTGATGAAGTTAAAAAAGTGAAAAGTTTATCTACTGGATTTAACAAGTTAGATAGAGCTTTACATGGATTAGAGTATGGAACGTTGACAGTGCTTACTGGAGAGCCTTCAACTGGAAAATCAACGTTACTTAATCAAATAATAGCAAACACTTTAGCAAATAATGAATCAGTTTTCTTGTATTCTGGTGAATTACCACAAAAAAAATTATTATCTTGGTTTAAACGAACAGTAGCAGAGCCAGAGGATATACAAGAATACGTTGATGAATATGGTAGTGCACAATATGGACTAGATATAAAGGCATCAGATGCTATAAAAAAATGGAGTAAGAATTTATGTATTTTGAATGATGATGAAAAGCCAAGTGAGTCTAATTTAATTGGTACAATAAAATATTTAGTCAAAGAAAAAAATATAAGACTTGTTGTATTAGATAATCTAATGACTATGATAACAGATGATCCAGGAAGTGACGAATATAAAAAGCAAAAAAATTTAGTTAACAATCTAAAAAAGCTTGCTAAAAAATATGAACTTGTAATTATATTGGTAGCACATGCAAATAAAAAAAGTGCAGAGAATAGAATCCCTAATATGTTTGATGTCTCAGGAGCAGCTGAGATTGTAAATCTAGCTGATTATGTATTAAAAGCTATTAGAGAAATAAAACGAGATGATGAAACAAATCAAATAATTTCTGATGAAAGCTGCCTTTGGATAGCAAAAAACAGAATAGAGGGAATACAAAATGTGCCGATGCGAATGTTCTTTGATAGCGTTAGAAAGAGATTCTATACTGATGGAACAGAGTTAAGAAAGGACTATGGATATAAGTCAAAATATACTCAAGTTGAAATAGAAGACCCATTTTAAGAGGATGTGTTAATTATGAAATATCGCATTACAAAAAATGAAGAAAAGGTGAAGTGTGTTATTTGTAACAAGAATTTTGTCAGAAAGAAAAAATCTATAAGACAAACATGTTCAACAAGATGTGAATCAAAACTTAGATGCAAAACTAGAGAAAAAAATAGGGGGATTAAAGGATGAATGAAGTGTGTTTAATTGGAAGACTTACAGTAGATCCAAATTTGAGATATTTACCTTCTCAAAATGGAAATGGGACAGCTATAACAAAGTTCCAAATTGCTATTAATCGCAGCTACAAAAAGAATAATCAAGTTGTAACAGATTTTATTCCCGTTGAAGTATGGGGAAAGGTTGCAGAATTTTGTGCAAATTATCTTGAAAAAGGACGTCTGGTTGCACTTAGAGGTAGCTTGCATATTGATAGATATGTTGATGATGCAAATCAAAATAGGACATATGCAAAGGTCGTTGCAAAGACCGTACAAGCTTTGGATTATAGAAATAAGGGAACTGATACACAACAAAATACAGAACACTTTCAGGAGGTTCTGGACGATGAAGAAATTCCATTTTAAGGGGGTGGAATGATGATTAAAATTTGTGAATATTGTGGCAAGAAATATGAAACAACTAGAAGTTGGCAAAAATTTTGTTCAAATGATTGTAGAGACGATGGCTTAAATGAAAGAGCTTATAAAAAAAGAAATATAAACACAAATGTAAATAAAGAAATATACAAAAATAGTGAGACAAAAAAGCTAATACATAAATTATGTCTTATGTTGAAGCCATATAGAACAATAAAATAAGGCTATCCTAAAGTAGGGACATTGTGGAAAATAATTAATAATTTTGTTAATAATAAGTCCTAAAATAGGGACAATACGGAATGAGAACAAGGAGGAATATTTATGAATGAATTTTTAACATCAAGCAATATAGTTGGAATTGATATAGGAAATTTAACAACAGTTGCTTATTCAAATTTAGGTGAATTTATAGTGGAAAGTAGAGTTGGAGAAGCAAGTAAAATGGACGAATTTGTAAATGAGGGAGATATATTTGGATTTAATAATCAAATACTTGTTACTAATTCAGGAACATTTGAAAATGACACTATTAAATTTAAAAAGAGTAATTTCTTAACACTATTAAATTTAGCTATAGCAAAGACTACAGACAGAGATAATGTAAGCATTGTAATTGGAATTCCAGCAGGTCAATATTCAAGTTTAAGAGATGAAATGAAACAATTTATACTTGAAAATAATAAGAACCAAATTAGATTAGGTAATAGCTATGACAATTTGAATCGAGTAAGAGATATAACAATTGAAAATGTATTTGTAGTTCCAGAAGGTTATGGACTTAAGACAGAGGCAAAAATAGTTGAGCAATGTAAAGAAAATGTAAATACATATGTAGTTGATGTAGGTGGAGGGACAACTGATATCGCAGTATTTGGACCTAAGTTTAAATTTTTAGATGGAGATTCAATTCGATTCGGACTTTTAGATCTTTACAGTGAAACAAGAAAAAAGATAAACAGTACATTTAATGTTAGTGTTAGCTTGGAAGATTCTAAAAAATATATGGATGGAGAATTAGAATTATTAGATGAAAATTTTGAAAAACAATACAGATCACCATTAATACAAAAGGCAGCAAGTAGAATTATTAGTGATTTTAACCTTAGTTATCCTGATGCTAGAACATCAAATATAGTGTTAGATGGTGGTGGAGCTAAAAAGATGGAGTATTTTTTCAAACAAAAATATCCTCAAGTAATAGTCGCTGGTGATGTTATAGGACAAGCTAGAAGCCTTTACAAAATAGGTGTGAAAAAATGGATAAAATAGAAAAAGAAATTCGAGTAAGATTTTATGAAGATGATTTTTGGTTATATGACTGGGTAGCAGATAAATTTGCATCAAATAATAGCTTTATAAAAGATATACTTAGAAAAGAATATGCAAAAGAACAGGTTGAAATCTATGGCATCTGTGATTTAGTTTCTCCTCCTGGAAATATAGTAGTAACATCTCAAACTAAAAAACAAGAGGATGAAACAGATTTTGATATAGATGATTTAGAAGATTAAAAAAGGAACTATGTTGGCAGCATAGTTCCCTAGACTAAAGAGAAATCTTTAATCAAAATCCATATTTACTTGATTATAGCATTTCTCTTAGTTAAAATCAAAAAATTTTAGGAGGAATGGATATGAAAGAAAATTTAAGCAAATTGATGTTTTTTATAATCATGATTATATTTTGCTTATTTTTAGGTGACTGTGTATTCAATGATTATGAGTATACAAAGGCTCACCAATTTCTTGAACAAAGAGGAATTTCTCAAAAAATAGAACAATTTGAGCAAAAATGGGACAAATAAATCAAAAGGGGAATAAAAAATGAGAATAAGAAGAGTTGGATTAGCAAAATGGAAAATAGAAGGTATTCCAGAACTAACTTTTGATAGTTATTGGAGTGCCAGAGCTTATTTATTAGCTTTATAGAGGTGATTTTATGGAAAAATCCGAAAAATATAGTGTTTACCAGATTATATTTTTGATTTTACGCTTTATTTTACATAGAATATTTCATTACTTAGTTGTATTTGTAAGAATGACTGTTTATTGGATCGTAAAATTGATATATAAAATTTTTAGATTAAGAGAAATCGATGTTGCGAGACAAAAAAATATTTTGGAAGGGCTAGATACGAGTGTAAATATCAAACATGAGTTTACCTTTCCAAAAAGTGAAAAATTTATTACAACTTGGATTTACATTAGAGATTTAGTATTTACACTAGATTTAGAAGAAGATGAAAAATCAGAGTTATTTGACTTTTTACTTATATTAGTTGCAGAAGCTGAGCGTGGAGCTTTCAATTTAACAAAAGACTATTTATCAACAAAAGATTTGAAAGAACCTGGCTTTGAGGATATGTGCATACAGGGTATATTTTCAACTAAATCAGATATTGATGTAAGAGATAGATTTGAAAATCCTATGAGAGAAAGGGAAGGAATGAAATTACGTAATAAGAGAAAAAGAGAAGAAAGTCAAGAATAGTGCCACTACTTCAATGAAAATACCTCTCTTTCGACAGATTATTAAAAAGAGAAGTGGTTAAAACAACAATTTAGTATTATCAATGTTTTAGCCACTACCCTACTTTTAAAAAAGGTGTCTCAGAAGGGGTTTGAAACAGGAAGAGAGGGGAAAAAGAAAAAATGAAGAGTGATATAAATTAAAGAAAAAATAAAATAAAATTAAAAAGGAGAAAAAGCATGAAGTGTAATATTTGTGATAATGAAATGATAGTTGAGGGATATTATGATGATGTATTAGCAAATGAAATAGATGCAGTACAATCATGTAGCGAGGAACTGTGTTATATGAATAATTTTAATTGTAAACAATGTGATGCATATTATGATGAGGAATATGTTGATGTAAGAATATGGATTTGTGAAAAATGTGAGAACAGTATGGTTGAAATTTTAGGATAAAAAAAGGAATGTTGTCACACTCCTAAAAAATATTGTTAAAATTTGTTGGTTATTAATATTATATAGGAGTGTGAGTTATTTGGCAAAGGATAAATTGTTTTTAGAAGCTGAGATTAAATTGTATTCTTATAGTAGAAATAAAATTGAGGTTGATAATATTACATCTGAATTGAAATATATCGAAAGTAAATATCAACATCAAGGCTATTGTAGTTTTCCTGGCGAAAGTGCTATTAATTATTCAGATGTAAAAGTTAGCAAAACTAATTCAAATGCTCCAATCGAAACCTGGCTTTTGTATCATGATAAAGAATATGATATTCTGCTTGGTAAAAAATCAAAATTAAGAAATCAGATAAATAAAATTGATAATGCGTTAAAAATATTGAGTGAAACAGAGTTAGAAATAATTAAATTGAGATATTTTAATCCAATTCCATGGGACAATGTTAGTTCAAAAGTAGGTTATTCTAAAGGACATTGTAAATCGTTGAGAGTAAAAGCTATAGATAAGATTAAGTCACTTATTTAATATAAAATATTTTTTATGACTTTTATAATACTTTTTTGTGACTTTTATAATACCTTTTTATTACCTATCTTGTGTTACTATTAAATCATAGGATTTTTATAAATTTCCGTGTTAATATTTCTATATTGTTCGGGGCTGAAGTGGGATGGTATCCCTTCGGCAAAGTAAAAGGCCAATACTTTAAAAAGTGTTGGCTTTTTTAGTGTAAGAAATGAGGTGAAAGAATGATAAAAATAGTAATGAGTAATTCAGAAGAGGTTATATGGAAGTCAGATGAATATGATAACTATATTTACGATGGAAAATTTTTTATTATAAAAAAAGGTCATAAATGGGTTGGCATGTATAACTTAGATTATGTAATCTCTATAATTGTTTTATAATATGAAAAATGAAAAAGAAATGGGTAGAAATTGATGAGGTTGTTAAAATGGTCCATGAGTTACCTAATGAATTAAAGGAATACGATAAGATCATGAAACAAAAACCTAATTTTGATAAGAGTAAACCAAAAGGAGGTAAAAAAGTTATGAAGGTAAAAAAGCAGCAAGACCGATAAAAGATGTTCAAGCAATATTTGATATGCAAGATTATCTTAGGGCAAAGAATGAAAGGGATTATGTACTATTTGTTTTAGGAATAACTACTGGATATAGAGCAGGAGACCTTGTAACTTTAAAAGTAAGAGATGTAAAGCAAGCAATACTTCAAGGTAGATTTATAATTTTAGAAGGTAAAAAGAAAAATACTAAAAATATAAGAGCTAAAAATCGAAAAGCTAGAGAAGCTGAAATCCTTCCAGAGCTTGAAAAAATTTTAATGAAATATATCAAGTATAAAGAGGATTATGAGTATATGTTTCCTAGCAGAAAAGGGAGTCATATTACAGTTGATAGAGTTACTAAGATACTTAAAGAAGCTGCAAACTTCTTTGGTTTAGAGGATATAACTGCGCATAGTATGAGAAAAACATATGCATATACTGTTTATGTAGAGAGTGGTTATGATATTCTTGCAGTAAAAGAGATGTTGGGTCACTCTAGTGTAGAAGAAACAAAATTATATTTAGGTTTAGACAGGGAACTATATCACCAATACAGTCAAAGTTTAAGAAGGCTAGTAAGGTGATATTTTTTTATTCGACAAGTTAATACCGTAAAAATTAATATATTGGTATTCGATAGTATTTTTTACTTGGCATATATAGAAAGAAAATAAAAGAAAAAAGAAAACAAATTGCACAAATAAGATAAAATTATACTATAAATATTAAAAAAATACCATTTTAATAAAAAACAAACCTTTATATAATTTTAATAGATGTTAACATTTTGTTAAAAATCAAAATGTTTTCTGCCTGAGCGCGCATGGCAGAAAATAGGGGAGAATAAGGAAAGGAGAAAAAACATGAAAAAGAAAATGAAACCGATCATGGCGGCGGTCCTGGCTGCTTCTATGACCGGCTCCAGTCTTTCCGCCGGAGTTGGCGTTATACCCGGGGGTGGGGGCATGACAAATGTCAGCGAAGTTTATGGTGCAGAATTAACAGATGATGAAGCGGGGGATGAACGTTCCGATCTGGAAGATGAAAAAGAGGATTCCCTAGAAGAAAACGGTTCAGATCAGCCAGAAGAAGTAGAAACCGAGGAGGAAGCTGAGTCAGAAGAAGCAGAAACTAAGGAGGAAACAGAGCCGGAAGAAACAGAAACGGAAGAAGAGTCTGAATCGGAAGCAGAAACCGAGGAGGGAGCCGAGTCGAAGGAAGAAGAAACAGAAGAAGAATCTGAGTCGGAAGAGGCAGAAACTGAGGAGGAAGCTGAGACAGAAGAAGCAGAAACGGAAGAAGAGCCTGAATCAGAAAAAGCAGAAATTGAGGAAGAAAAAGAGACCGCTTCTGCCGTACAGATTCCAGAGAGAGTAGCGACTCCCAGCCAGATTACATTGGCTACGCCCAGTGAACCTAAAAAAGCAACGGACAGTAATGCGCTTCGCAATGAATCTCTCAGCAAGGATATGCTGGATCTGGTAGTTGAGATGCATAACGATACTCCGTCGGTTAAGGAAATTCCTGAAACTTCTGACAGTTTTATGTATCTGAGCCAGAAAGACGGAAGAACGAAGCAGAATATTGGTTTCACAGATAAATACAACTACAAAGAAACAGAATATTTCCTCAGCGGAAATACACGGGTATACGATTTAAAGGACGACCATAAGGTTACAACCGCAACCGGAAGCAATGCATCCAGAAGCAATGCGTCTAGACCGGACAAGCAGGACTATACCAATCGTGTATTTGTGTATATGCCGGAAGATCCTGCCGATTTTAACGGAGTTGTATTTGTAGATATTCTGAATGCCAGCAGCAAGGTGGATCTGCCGGATATCTGGCGCAGAAGCTATGACTACTTTATGAGAAATGGATATGCCTATGTGGGCATTACTTCAAAGTACTGCAATGTAGAATCCTTAAAACGTTTTGATGCCAAACGGTATGAAAACCTTAAATGGGGAGATAAGGGACTGAATGAAAAAGACCGCAACGGATTGTTCTGGGATATGCTGGGACAGTTGGGCGTAATGCTGAAAACTCCGGATAGTGAACTTTTAGGCGGAGAGACAGCAGACAAAGTATTCCTTATGGGACAGTCTCAATCCGGTTTTTATGTGAACACCTATGTGAACTGCTTTGGTCAGGCCAATGCAGTTGGTATGGATTATGATAAAGATACGGGTGACGGAAATCCGGTTTTTGATGGTTTTGTCAATGTAGTGGGCGCATACGCAGATACAGATTTAAGCAGTCACGGCGCATCCAGAAGTTTCCCGACTCCTTATGATTCTCCTGTACCCTACATTCTGTTAGAGGGAGAAAATGATTATTCCAGTTGTGTTAAGTCAAATCCGGATTACATAAAAGAGGATGGGGATGAACCGGGCGTAGATATGTATCGTCATTATGTGGTAGCAGGCGGCGCCCATTCTTCAAAGATTTTCCCACCCGATATGACGGATGAGATACAGATTCAGGCAGGACGTCCCGCCGGCAATTATCCGCCGATGAAGATGGATGCGGAGACAGACCGTCCGAATGCGAATACAGACCTGAATATGGATTCTTATGTGAATTCTGTCTTTGCAAATCTGATTGAGTGGGTAGATGGCTCAGATATGCCGGAAGGTTTTACGGTAGAGGATGTTAACCTGGATTCCAGGGATGCATACGGAAATCTGACAGAAGGTATTGTACCACCTCAGATTTCGGTTCCGGTTGCCAAATATTACGGAGGCGTTAATGGAAAAACTTCTACAGACGGCGGATCAATGGTATATCTGTCTCAGGAGGAATTAAAGGAATTATATACTGATTATGAGGACTACAGAAGTCAGTATGAAAGTTCTCTGGATGAGGCGATTGCAGAAGGATATCTGATTGAAGAAGAGCGGGATCGTATGATGTCCATCGCTGAAAACCAGCCTGTTTTGGGACATCGTCCGGCGTGGTTTAAAGACATTGAAACCTCCATGCAGACAAAGCCGATTCTGAAGAAGCTTAAGGAAGAAAAGAAAGACGGGTATACGGAGATTACATATCGGGCAGAAGGAAAGGCCAATATTTATGGCGTTCTTCTGGAGGATATTCCTTATATCAGAAAGCCGCTTCAGGGATACTCCAACTATATCCGCGTATGCATTCCGGATGACTATAAGGGTCAGGCAGTAATCGGGCCGATGTTTGAGAACGATTCAGAATTTGATGTAACCAAACTGAAGGCTAAGGGAATTGCGTATATTGGTATCACCGCAGATGCAAAGGCTGCTGAAAAGAAAGGATGCAGCTGGAAAGTATTGGATAAAGAGAAGGATCCAACCAGAGAAGAGGATGGCCTTCTTTGGGATATCATAAGCCAGACAGCAGAAGCAGCGGAAGATCTTCTGGGAGAAAGACCATCCAAGCTGTATCTGGGAATTAAGAAGGCTGATAATGCATGTGCATATACCTATATCAATGTATTTAATCATTTTAATGGATACAAGATCAGCGGAGCCGGCGTAGATGGAATTTACGAATTAACAGAACCGAATAAACTGATGAAGTTAAACAGCCTGGATTCCACTTATCCGACCGCAACGGACAATACAGTATCCGCATGGTATGACAGCCTTGTATATAAGGAAAATGATAATGGACCTACAATCGGAGCTACTGTGAAGAGTATCATAGAATCGGACGGTTCCTACTTCAAGGATTCCAATGGAAACGGACAGCTGGATGTATATGAGGACTGGCGCGAAACACCGGAAGCACGTGCGAAGGATCTGGTAGAAAAGATGACAATCAGGGAAAAGGCCGGAATGATGGTTATCAATTCCCGCGGTATGGGTATCTACAGTAAGGATCCTGATAAAGAAACAGGGCTTTTAGATGAAACCTCAAATACAGACGATATGTCTTCTGAAATTTTCGGCGTATCACGCACACTGGGAACAACAGAGGCTATTGTAGATTGGGGACTGCGTCACTTTATTCTTCGTCAGAATCCGGAACCGGAAGATATGGCTTCCTGGATGAACCAGATGAATCTGGTGGCAGAAAAAACAGGTTTAGGTATTCCTGTTGTTATGGCTTCCAACTCCAGAAATGAAAACGGACAGATGACCTTTGGAATGAATGATGCGTCCGGTGTATTCTCTACATGGCCGGGAACGCTCGGACTGGCTGCTGCTGTAATTGGTGATATTGCCAATGGCGGAGATGCAGGCCTGATCAGCCGTTTTGCAGAGATTGCCAGAAGCGAGTGGGATGCCTGCGGTCTGAAAAAGGGCTATATGTATATGGCAGATACGATGACAGACCCAAGATGGCAGAGAACGTATGGAACCTTTGGTGAGAGTCCGGAACTGATCAGCGATATTATTGGACGGCTGGTAGAAGGCTTCCAGGGCGGAACGGAAGGTGTGGAAGAAAACGGAGTTGGCCTTACTGTAAAGCACTTCCCGGGCGGAGGCGCCAGAGAAAACGGATTTGATCCGCATTATTCACAGGGCCAGTGGAATGTATACCAGACAGAGGGAAGCCTGGAAAAATATCATCTCCCAGCCTTTATCAAAGCAGTAGAAAATAATGTTTCATCAATTATGCCGTATTATGCAAAACCTGCAGCTCAGAAGAGTGAACCGCAGTATGATTTAAACGGTGATCCAATTGAGATGGTTCCGGTTGGATTTGCGTTTAATAAGGTATTTATCAATGGTCTTTTAAGAGATCAGATTGGTCATGAAGGATATGTAAACAGCGACAGCGGAATTACCGGAAATATGGCATGGGGTGTAGAAGAACTGGATGTTCCGGAAAGAAATGCACTTGCTGTTAATGCCGGAACAGACATTATCAGTGATACGAACGATGTCAACTCAATTGTAGAAGCATGGAACAGAGGACCTGACGGACCTAAATCTGATTACTATCAGACAGAGAAACCGGTACCGGATGGTTATACGGTAGATGATGTGGATCAGTCAAACGAGCGTCTCTTAAAAGAAATGTTTGAGTTGGGTCTGTTTGAGAATCCGTACCGCGATCCTGAGGAAGCAAAGGCAGTTGTAGATAATGAAAGCAATTGGGATGAGGCATATGAGGCACATCAGAAGTCAGTTGTTCTTTTGAAGGACAATGAAGGAGTTCTGCCTCTGACTGAAGATAAGCTTGAGGGCAAAAAGGTATTTATTCAGTACTTTGGACAGGAAAAGTCTGCCGAAACAACCTCTGAGCTTCGCAAAAGCCTTGCGGCAGGGGG
>ENA-OPVY01001005-OPVY01001005.1-human-gut-metagenome-genome-assembly--contig:-NODE-1005-length-17198-cov-11.383655_pt1 | contig 17198 bp, 13 predicted proteins | sample MGYA00241503_ERZ501998 | MGnify/ENA primary metagenome ERZ501998 (study PRJEB25962, sample SAMEA2042107) | human gut metagenome | biome: human gut; feature: human-associated habitat; material: faeces... | reverse complement strand
CCGAAGCTGGGTTCTGGATGCACAGGGCAATAAGGTCTATGGTTCCTGGACAAAGGTTAAGAAGATCAAGATCACTGTTGTCACACCACAACAGCCAAAGATCAGGAATATTACTGTAAAAGGAAACACTGTGACTATTACTTACACAAAATGCAAAAATGCCACAGGTTATGAAATCCTGCTGGGAAACAAATACAAAACCTCCGCAGGTGAGAAATATCCGGTTAAGAAATATCTGAAACGTACCGGAAACACCACTACTGTAACCTTTACAAACGTAAAGAAAGGTACCTGGTATGTGACCATACGGGCATGGAACCAAACCTCCAAAGACAAATCCAGAGTTTACAGTCCATACTCATCAATGAAGAAATTCAAGACAAAGAAATAGCTTCTGTTTCTTACAGGATTCTGAATGAAATCTGCCTGAAAAATCAACTTGTAATTTGCCAATAAAAATCAAAAATAAAACATATATGACGACAACAGGAGGAAAGGCATCTGCCTTTCCTCCTGCCATTTTTCTTAAAGATTGTATTCTTTATATAACTGCTCACGTCTTTTGGCGTCTGTTGATACAATCGGGATTTCTTCAGTTCTCTGATCCTGAAGTAATCGAGTAATCAGGCTTCCAAGTCGAGTTTCACCCCTTGCCTGTCCAATTGCTTCTCCTTCTGTACGTCCCTCAGCTTTAAGTCTTTCAGATTCCAGTTCCAGAACTTTTCCGCCCATAATATCACCTATTCCTTTCCGGACATCTTCCTCCTTACGGAAAATATAATCCGCAATCTTTACAATTAACTTTGTCAAATCTGTATACAGTTCCGATTTACCTGTCTCCGTCAGTTCCTTTTCCAAATTTACCCTGATATCTTCATATTCGTTTAAAAGCATCTGGAATAATTCCGGATTGTTATTAAAATCATGTCCTTTTTTCTCGTATCTCATAATATAAAATGGCAACAGCATTAACAGTTTTTTTTCAAAGATGCTGTCTTTTGTATAATCAGCCATTTTTATAGCAGGTATGGAATATAAATATGTATTTCCATCTGGAAAAACTACATCTGCTTCCAGATAATCCGGCGTGTTCTCCGAACTTCTCAGAAACAGTACGCAGGACTTTGGAAATTCTATCCGGTATCTGCGCCCCTGCTTTTCAGCATGTTCTATGCCAATTGCAAAATCATATTCAATCATCCTTATTACCATTGTCATGTCATCTGTACTCTGACACTCGATATGGTACATTTTCCTTCCGATCAGCAGACAGGAATCTGTAATGATCTCTCCATCCTCCTGTTGATGTTCATTGCGAAGCTGTGTGATCTTCACATATTCCGGATATGATGTGTGGAATACCTCATTGATCAGCGGTACTGCCAGATATGGAATCTTCTCGATCATTGTACGGAATACATCATCAAAAATCGTATTATTCATATAACACTCCTTTTTGTACTTATATTATAACATTTTGACGAGTTTTATTGAACACTTAATTTCTTTAAAATTATGTATTTTTATCTTTGGAATCAGTGGCAGATATTGCCTGAAAAATCATTTATAAGAAAGTATAGATTATCGTTTACATTTTTTACTGTACAGCATCTATGGCCATTTATCAAGTCCATTTTGGGCGATTATTTTCCTGTTCTTCCTTAAATCCAGAGTTTGCAGTCCATACTCCGCAATTAAGAAAATCAAGACAAAGAAATAGCTTCTGTTTCTTACAGATATTTCTACTGTAAAGATAATGCCAAACAGCCTTGTAGGCAAACGAAACAGTTGACAGCTGAAAAAACCAATGATAAGATAAATGCACTCAAATTATAACAGAACAGGCTTACAGTCAGAAAAGGATCAGAATTTCGGTTCTGATTATTTTTTGTGTTTTATTCCGTTGACAAGGGAAAGTTCGCACTTGAAAAAGAATAAAAACTGGGTTATAATGCGAACAAGTGTTTGCAATGCAAAAAATCATTCCCGGATTTACAGTAAGCAATCCGGTTGATAGAAAGAAAGGAAATGTAACAGACATGGCAAAGAAAAACACCTATGATGCAGGGAGCATCTCTGTCCTGGAAGGTCTGGAGGCGGTTCGTAAGCGTCCGGGAATGTACATCGGAAGTGTTTCACGAAAAGGATTAAATCATCTCATTTATGAGATTGTAGATAACGCAGTAGATGAACATCTGGCAGGATACTGCAGTCTGATCCATGTGATTCTGGAGAAGGATGGTTCCTGTACAGTAACAGACAACGGACGAGGAATCCCGGTAGATATGCATGAGAAAGGAGTGTCGGCAGAGAGACTTGTATTTACAACTCTTCATGCAGGCGGTAAATTTGATAATTCTGCCTATAAGACCAGCGGAGGACTTCATGGAGTAGGTTCTTCGGTTGTGAATGCCCTGTCTACATATCTGGACATTAAGATCAGTCGTGACGGATATGTGCATCATGATCACTATGAACGGGGAATTCCGACCATTGAACTTGAGGAAGGGTTGCTGCCGAAGCTGGGTAAGACCAGACAGACCGGAACAAGTATCAATTTCCTCCCTGACCCGGAGATTTTTGAAAAGACAAGATTTTCTGCAACAGAAGTAAAGAGCAGACTTCATGAGACTGCATATCTGAATCCGGAACTGACTATTCGCTTTGAGGATAAAAGAGGTGCAGAGGTCGAGGATATTACCTATCATGAGCCAGACGGTATCATTGGATTTATCAAGGATCTGAACCACAGTGCAGAAGTCCTGCATGATCCGGTTTACCTGAAAGGGGAAGCAGATGGCATTCAGGTAGAGGTGGCATTCCAGTTTACCAATGAATTCCGTGAGAATGTACTGGGCTTCTGTAATAACATTTACAATGCAGAGGGCGGTACTCATCTGACAGGATTTAAGACTACATTTACTACAGTCATGAATACTTATGCGAGAGAGATTGGTGTTCTTAAAGACAAGGATCCGAACTTCACAGGTGCAGATATTCGTAACGGAATGACAGCAGTTGTTTCCATCAAGCATCCGGAACCGCGTTTCGAGGGACAGACCAAGACAAAGCTGGATAATCAGGATGCATCACGCGCAACCGGAAAGGTTGTAGGAGAGCAGATGGTACTCTATTTTGACAGAAATCTGGAGACTCTTAAGACAATCCTTTCCTGCGCGGAGAAAGCTGCCAAAATCCGCAAGACAGAGGAGAGAGCCAAGACCAATCTTCTGACAAAGCAGAAATATTCCTTTGACTCTAACGGAAAGCTGGCAAACTGTGAGAAAAAGGATCCGTCCCAGTGTGAGATCTTTATCGTAGAGGGAGATTCTGCGGGAGGTTCCGCAAAGACTGCCCGTAACCGTAATTATCAGGCAATCCTTCCTATCAGAGGTAAGATCCTGAATGTAGAGAAAGCAACCATTGACAAAGTGCTTGCCAATGCGGAGATCAAGACCATGATCAATGCATTCGGATGCGGATTCTCCGAAGGATACGGAAATGACTTTGACATTACGAAGCTTCGTTACGATAAGATTGTGATCATGGCTGATGCCGATGTGGATGGGGCGCATATTTCCACACTGCTCCTTACTTTATTTTACCGTTTTATGCCGGATCTGATCACTGAGGGACATGTGTATATTGCCATGCCGCCATTATATAAAGTCATGCCTAAGAAGGGGCAGGAGGAATACCTGTATGATGATAAGGCCCTGGAGAGATACAGACGTGCCCATAAGCCGGGAAGCTTTACTCTTCAGAGATATAAAGGTCTGGGCGAGATGGATGCGGAGCAGCTCTGGGAGACTACTCTGAATCCGGAGACAAGAATGATGAAGCGGGTGGAGATTGAGGATGCGAGACTTGCATCAAGCGTGACAGAGATTCTGATGGGAAGCGATGTCCCGCCGAGAAAGAAATTTATCTATGAGCATGCACAGGATGCAGAGCTGGATATCTGATTTCGCCGGAGTGTTATGTGGAAATTAAGACAGATACATGGATATGTGTCTGAGATGGAGGAAAGAAATTAAATGGAAACAAAACAGGAGAATGTGATTCCCACCGACTATGCGGAGGTCATGCAGAAATCCTATATAGATTATGCCATGAGTGTTATTATCTCCAGAGCCCTGCCGGATGTGCGTGACGGATTGAAGCCTGTACAGAGAAGAACTCTGTATGATATGTATGAACTGGGTATCCGTTATGACAGACCATACAGAAAATGTGCCCGTATCGTAGGTGACACCATGGGTAAATATCACCCCCATGGTGACAGTTCGATCTACGAAGCACTTGTGGTAATGGCTCAGGATTTTAAGAAAGGCAAAACACTGGTTGACGGACATGGAAACTTCGGTTCCATCGAGGGCGACGGTGCAGCGGCCATGCGATATACAGAAGCCAGACTGGAGAAACTGACACAGGATGTCTTCCTCGAAGATCTGGATAAGAATGTAGTAGATTTTATGCCGAACTTTGACGAGACAGAGAAGGAACCTGTGGTACTTCCTGTCAGAATCCCGAATCTGCTGGTAAACGGTGCGGATGGTATCGCTGTCGGTATGGCAACCAGTATTCCACCTCACAATCTGGGTGAAGTGGTAGATGCTGTAAAGGCATATATGAAGAATAATGACATCAGTGTCAAAGGGCTGATGCGCTATCTCAAGGGACCGGACTTTCCGACAGGTGGTCTGGTAGTAAATAAAGATGACCTGCTCAGGATTTACGAGACAGGAACAGGGAAGCTCCGTGTCAGAGGTAAGGTGGAGACAGTGAAGCTCAAAGGCGGCAGACAGCAGCTTGTGATCACAGAGATACCTTACACAATGATCGGGGCAAATATCGGAAAATTCCTGAATGATATTGCGTCTCTTGTGGAAAACAAGAAGACAACAGATATCGTGGATATTTCCAATCAGTCTTCCAAAGAGGGAATCCGTATTGTTCTTGACCTGAAGCGTGACGCAGATGTAGAGAATCTTACCAATATGCTCTATAAGAAGACAAAGCTGGAAGATACTTTTGGCGTGAATATGCTGGCAGTTGCGGATGGCAGACCGGAGACTCTGAGTCTGAAGCAGGTGATCGAGCATCACGTAGATTTCGTATTCGATGTCACGACCAGAAAGTACACCACACTTCTGAATAAAGAGCAGGAGAAGAAAGAAATCCAGGAAGGTCTGATCAAGGCATGTGATGTGATCGACCTGATCATCGAGATCCTGCGAGGAAGCAAGAACAGAGAACAGGTAAAGAAATGCCTGGTTGACGGTGTGACAGAAGGAATCAGGTTCAAGAGCAAATCAAGCGAGAAAGCTGCGCAGAAGCTGCATTTTTCAGAAAAACAGGCAGCTGCGATCCTGGATATGCGTCTGTACAAACTGATCGGTCTGGAGATCGAGGCACTTCAGGCAGATTATGCAGAAACAATGAAGAACATTTCCGTTTATGAAGATATCCTGAATAATTATGATTCCATGGCAGAAGTGATCATGAAAGAACTGGATCAGATCAAGAAAGAATACGGTACGAAACGCCGCACAGTGATCGAGAATGCAGAAGAAGTTGTCTATGAAGAAAAGAAGATGGAGGAGATGGAAGTCACCTTCCTCATGGATCGCTTCGGATATATGCGGACCATTGATAAGTCTGCATATGAGAGAAATAAAGAAGCTGCCAATGCAGAGAACAAATATGTGTTTAACTGTATGAATACAGATAAGATATGTATCTTTACAGATAATGGAAAGATGCACAGTATCAAGGTGGCAGATATTCCGCTGGTTCGTTTCAGGGATAAGGGGACACCGGCAGATAATCTGAGCAATTATGACAGTGCACAGGAACGTATGCTCTATGTAGCACCACTGGCATCTGTAAAAGAAAATACACTTCTGTTTGTCACTGCTGCATCCATGTGCAAGCTGGTGAGTGGTGCAGAGTTTGATGTGGCGAAGAGAACGATCGTGTCTACGAAACTTGCTGAAGAGGATTCTCTGATCTTTGTGGGTTCTGCGGATGAAATGGAACAGGTGGTATTCCAGAGTGAAGGCGGATATTTCTTAAGATTTCAGAAACAGGATATTTCTGCTATGAAGAAAACATCTATCGGGGTACGTGGAATGAAACTGGCAGAAGGAGATAAGCTGGATCATGCATATCTTCTGGAAAGCCGCCAGGAATATACCATTACTTATCATGATAAACCCTATGTTCTCAACAGGATAAAACTGTCCAAACGGGACAGTAAAGGAATAAAACCACGTATATAAAACCAACAAATCCGCTAAAATCAAGGTTTTTGCAGGAAAAGCCTTGCAATTGCCGGGAATTGGTGTTACAATACATCTAAATTAGAACTTGTTGACAAAGGAGTGGGCGTGAGCCCACTCTTATTTGTTGCATGGAAAGGCAGGTGGGAAAATGAGCAGACGGGAAGAGTATGAAAAGCGCGCAGAGGAACTTCTGGCACCGATCGTAGAACTTAACGGCTTTGAACTGGTTGATGTAGAATATGTAAAGGAAGCAGGAAACTGGTATCTGAGAGGATACATTGACAAACCAGGCGGAATTACAGTAAATGACTGTGAGACAGTCAGCAGAGCTTTCAGTGACAAACTGGATGAGAATGATTTTATTGAAGACAGTTATATCATGGAGATCAGTTCACCGGGACTGGACAGACCGCTGAAGAAAGACAAAGACTTTGAGAGAAACATGGGAAAACTGGTGGAAATCCGTACCTATCGGCCAATCGAGAAGCAAAAAGAGTTCTGCGGGATTTTGACCGCATATGATAGTAACAGTGTGACAATCGATGAGGATGGAACCGAGCGTGTTTTTGATAAGAAAGACACAGCCCTGATACGCCTCGCAATAGAGTTTTAGTTAATTCGGGAGGATAAGAAAAAAATGAGCAGAGAGTTAAGGGAGGCACTGGATATCCTTGAAAAGGAAAAGAGTATCAGCAAAGATACTCTGCTTGAGGCAATTGAGCAGTCTCTGATCCAGGCCTGCAAGAACCATTTTGGAAAAGCTGACAATGTACATGTAACTATTGATCCGGAAACCTGCGATTTTTCAGTGTATGCAGACAGGAGTATCGTAGAATACGTAGAGGATCCTGCAATGGAGATTTCTCTGGCAGATGCTTTGAAGATCACATCAAGAGCTGAGATCGGAGGCATGATACAGGTTCCGATTCAGTCTAAGGAATTCGGACGTATTGCGACACAGAATGCAAAGAACGTTATCCTGCAGAAAATCCGTGAGGAAGAACGTAAAGTGCTGTATGATGAATACTATGGAAAAGAAAAAGAAGTAGTAACCGGTATTGTACAGCGTGTGATGGGCAAGAATGTAAGCATCAATCTTGGTAAGGCAGATGCAGTATTAAGTGAGAATGAACAGGTGAAAGGGGAAACCTTCCAGCCGACAGAGAGAATAAAGGTGTATATTCTTGAAGTCAAGGATACCCCGAAGGGACCTCGTATTCTGGTATCCAGAACTCATCCGGGACTTGTGAAACGTCTCTTTGAGTCAGAAGTTGCAGAAGTAAAAGACGGAACTGTTGAGATCAAGAGCATCGCACGTGAGGCCGGTTCCCGTACAAAGATCGCTGTATGGAGCAACGATCCGGATGTAGATGCAGTTGGTGCATGCGTAGGTATGAACGGTGCACGTGTCAATGCAGTAGTTGAGGAACTTCGCGGTGAGAAGATCGATATCATCAACTGGGATGAGAATCCTGCAATCCTGATCGAGAATGCATTGAGCCCTGCAAAGGTTATCGCAGTTATGGCAGATCCTGATGAGAAGACAGCTCTGGTAGTTGTTCCTGATTATCAGCTGTCCCTTGCAATCGGTAAAGAAGGTCAGAATGCACGTCTTGCTGCAAGACTTACAGGATTTAAGATTGACATCAAGAGTGAGACTCAGGCAAAAGAAGCCGGTGATTTCTATGATTATGATGATGACGAGACTGCAGAAGATGCAGCTGAGGCATCAGCAGAGGAAACTTCAGCAGAAGATTCCCTGACAGAAGAAACCGAAGCAGAAGAAGTTTCAGAGGAAGTTCCTGTAGAAGAAGAGCCACAGGCTCAGGAAGCAGGAGAGAATGAAGACGAAGAATAAGATTCCCATGCGCCAGTGTACCGGCTGCAGGGAAATGAAAAGCAAGAAAGAGATGCTCAGAGTTCTTAAGACTACAGAAGATGAGATCGTGCTTGATACTACCGGTAAGAAAAACGGCAGAGGCGCATATCTGTGTCTTTCCAGAGAATGTCTGGATAAAGCGATTAAAAATCATGGACTTGAGCGTTCACTGAAAACTGCGGTTCCGGATGAGGTATACGAACGACTTAAGAAGGAGCTGGAAGATATTGAAAAATAACAGAGTACTGTCGCTGATAGGGCTGGCTACCAAAGCAGGCAAGACCGTAAGCGGAGAATTTTCCACAGAGAAATCTGTAAAGACCGGAAAAGGACTGCTTGTGATCGTTGCTGAGGATGCCTCCGAGAATACAAAGAAGAAATTCAGGAATATGTGCAGTTTTTATGAAGTTCCGATTTTCTTCTTCTCAGATAAAGAGAGCTTAGGCAGAGCAATGGGAAAGGAGTACCGCGCCTGTCTGGCTGTCCAGGATGAGAACTTTGCGAAAGCAATCATGAAGGAGGTATAGCGATTGTCAAAATTAAGAGTACATGAGCTGGCCAGAGAGCTTGGACGACAGAACAGAGAAGTGATCGAGTTTCTGAAATCAAAAGGCGTTGATGTGAGAAGCCATATGAGTATGGTGGATGAGCCTGCGGTTTCGGAAGTAAAGAATAGATTCAGAAAAGACAATAATAACAGGGGAAAGGAGCATATTGCGAAATTGGAGACTCCCAAGACAGAAGAAAAGGTTGTAACAGCAAAATCAGAAGGAGATAAAACTGAAACACCTAAAAAGAAAAAAAATATTATCCGCGTTTTTCATGCACAGAATGCAAGTGACGGAGGAAAAACAAGAAAGAAACCTGTGAAAGCTGAAGGCGAGAGAACAGGTTCACCAAGAAATGCAGAAGGAAGAAATTCCGACAGTTCAAGAACAGACGGTGACAGACCAAGAAGAAATAATAATGACCGCCCAGATACAGGCAACAGAAGACCGGACGGACAGAACCGTCAGGGAAGACCTCAGGGTGAAGGAAGATCCCAGGGAGATAACCGCCAGGGAGGACGTTTTGGCCAGGGAAGAAACCAGGGCGATGGAAACCGTCAGGGAAGACCTCAGGGCGAGGGAAGATCCCAGGGAGATAACCGCCAGGGAGGACGTTTCGGACAGGGAAGATCCCAGGGCGATGGTCAGGGCCGTCCGGGCGGAAGATTCCAGGGTGATGGAAATCGTCAGGGAGGACGTTTCGGCCAGGGAAGACCACAGGGAGATGGAAACCGTCAGGGAGGAAGACCGCAGGGCAATGGCCAGGGTCGTCCGGACGGAAACAGAAGTGAAGGACGTGACGGACGCTTCGGTGGCAGTCAGGGACGTCAGGGACAGCGCCAGAATACAAGAAAGAATGACGATATGGCATTTGCACCGGAACTGACAAAGACTTCCAAAGACAGCAAGAGAGAAAGAGACAGAGAGAACAAAAACAAGAAAAAAGATTTTGATAAGACACAGAGTGGCGGACGCAGACCAAATCAGGGTGGATTCAATAAGAATTCCAGAATCCCGAAAGCTCTGCAGAAACCGGCTCCGCAGCCAAAACAGGAAGAGAAGAAACCTGAGGTTAAGGAAATCACACTTCCGGAGAAGATGACGATCCGCGAACTGGCAGAAGCTATGAAAATGCAGCCGTCAGTAATTGTGAAGAAGCTCTTTATGCAGGGTATGATGGTTACTGTAAACCATGAGATCGATTTTGAGAAAGCTCAGGAGATTGCTCTGGAATACGATATCATTGCAGAACCGGAAGAGAAGGTAGACGTTATTGAAGAACTCCTCAAAGAGGATGAAGAAGACGAAAAAGATATGGTTTCAAGACCACCTGTAGTCTGTGTTATGGGCCACGTCGACCATGGTAAAACATCCCTTCTGGATGCAATCCGTAAAACAAATGTAACACGTGGAGAGGCAGGCGGTATCACACAGCACATCGGTGCTTCTGTAGTAGAGGTTAACGGACAGAAGATCACATTCCTGGATACACCTGGACATGAAGCTTTCACAGCTATGCGTATGCGTGGTGCAAACTCCACAGATATTGCAGTTCTGGTTGTAGCAGCTGATGATGGTGTGATGCCTCAGACAGTAGAGGCTATCAGCCATGCGAAGGCGGCAGGCGTTGAGATCATAGTTGCAATCAACAAGATTGATAAGCCAAGTGCTAATATTGAGCGTGTAAAACAGGAACTTTCTGAATATGAACTGATCCCGGAAGACTGGGGCGGAAGTACGATTTTTGTTCCTGTATCCGCACATACAGGAGAGGGAATCGATACTCTTCTTGAGATGATCCTTCTTACAGCCGAGGTATGTGAATTAAAGGCAAACCCGAACCGTTCCGCAAGAGGTCTTGTAATCGAGGCTCAGCTTGATAAAGGTAAAGGTCCGGTTGCCACGATCCTTGTCCAGAAAGGTACTCTTCATGTGGGAGACTTTATTGCAGCAGGAGCATGCAATGGTAAGGTTCGTGCCATGATGGATGATAAGGGACGCAGGATTAAAGAAGCAGGTCCTTCTACTCCTGTAGAAATCCTGGGACTTGGTGATGTGCCGAATGCAGGTGAAATTCTTCTTGCATTTGACAGTGATAAGGAAGCCAAGAACTTTGCAGGTGCATTTGTATCTGAGAACAAGAACCGTCTTCTTGAGGAGACTAAGGGCAAATTATCTCTGGATAATCTCTTTGATCAGATTCAGGCAAGCGATCTGAAGGAACTTCCGCTCATTGTCAAAGCAGATGTACAGGGATCTGTGGAAGCTGTAAAACAGAGTCTGACCAAACTTTCCAACGAAGAAGTGGTTGTAAAGGTGATCCATGGCGGTGTTGGTGCGATCAATGAGTCTGACGTAAGTCTTGCGGCTACATCAAATGCGATCATTATCGGCTTTAATGTCCGTCCGGATGCAACCGCAAAACAGCTTGCTGAACAGGAAGGTGTGGATCTTCGTCTGTACAGAGTTATTTATCAGGCAATTGAGGATGTAGAAGCTGCCATGAAGGGTATGCTTGATCCTGTATTTGAGGAAAAAGTTATCGGTCATGCGGAAGTGCGTCAGCTGTTCAAGGCATCCGGCGTTGGTACGATTGCAGGAAGCTACATTCTGGATGGTATTTTCCAGAGAAATTGCAAGGTTCGTATTTCCAGAGAAGGCGAGCAGGTATTTGAAGGTGAGCTTGCATCCCTGAAGAGATTCAAAGACGATGTTAAGGAAGTTAAGGCAGGATACGAATGTGGCCTTGTATTTGACGGATTTAACGATGTGAAAGAGGAAGATAAAGTAGAAGCTTATATCATGGTAGAAGTACCGAGATAGTAATGGTTTATAAAGGTAAGGTGCGCGGTTCATAGTGTCAGGTACAGTGTGGTGCGCACCTTGACTTGATTGTGGTAATTCAGAGAATAATGTGACCGGGATAGTTGATGATCCGGATTGCTCACAGTATTTAACAGAATTGCTGGATATATAGGAGTAAAACTTAAAATGAGAAAAAACAGTATTAAGAATACCCGGATCAATGGGGAAGTCCAGAAGGAACTCAGCACCATTATCCGCAACGAGATCAAGGACCCGCGTATTCATCCGATGACTTCTGTCATGGCTGTAGAAGTGGCTCCTGATCTGAAAACCTGCAGAGCATATATCAGTGTGCTGGGTGAAAAAGAAGCAAAGGAAGCGACGATCAAAGGTCTGAACAGTGCAGAAGGCTACATCAGACGCCAGCTGGCGCGTAATTTAAACCTGAGAAATACACCGGAGATCCGTTTTATCCTGGACGAATCTATTGAGTATGGTGTAAATATGTCAAAGCTTATTGATGATGTTACCAAGAAAGACAGCAACTCCCACAGACAGGATGAGGAGCAGGATGAGAATTAAAAGAGGATGAGAACATGGAAAATATTGCGGAAATACTGGAAGGTGTGAAAACAATGGGAATCGGCGGACATATCCGTCCGGATGGTGACTGCGTTGGTTCCTGTATGGCGTTATATTTATATGTAAAAACCTATTATCCGGAAATTCAGGCAGATGTGTACCTGGATAATCCCAAACCTGTTTTCGGACATATTGACTGTATGGATGAGATTAAAACAGAGCTGGACGGTGACAAAGAGTATGACCTTTTTGTTACCTGTGATGTAAGTGCAAGAGACAGACTTGCCATTGCAGGTCCATACTTTGACACTGCAAAAAGAACAGCATGTATTGATCATCATATCAGTAACTCCGGATTTGCACAGGTGAATCATATCAGGGGAGAGGTAAGCTCTGCCTGTGAAGTTCTCTATGGGCTTTTTGATCCTGAGAAAGTGGTCCGTACCATTGCAGTGCCGATCTATACGGGAATGGTTCATGACACAGGGGTATTTCAGTACTCTTCAACTTCACCGGAGACCATGCGTATTGCCGGGGAACTGATGAAGACAGGATTCAATTTCAGTAAGATCATTGACGAATCTTTCTATCAGAAAACTTATGTGCAGAATCAGGTAATGGGGCGTGTTCTTGCAGAGAGTATCCTGCTTCTGGATGGAAAATGTATTATCGGATATCTTAAAAAAAGAGACATGGAGTTCTATGGTGTGGATGGCAAGGATCTGGATGGTATCGTCAGTCAGCTTCGTCTTACAGCGGGAGTGGAAGTTGCCATGTTTATCTATGAAGTGGAAACTCAGTCTTTCAAAGTTTCCCTGCGTTCCAACGGAAATGTGGATGTAAGCAAGATTGCAGTATATTTTGGCGGCGGCGGTCATATGAGAGCAGCAGGATGTGATCTTCAGGGTTCTGTGTATGATGTGATCAACAATGTGACAGAACAGATCTGCAAACAGTTTCAGGAGCAGGAAGTCTGATGGATGGAGTAATTGTAATCTGTAAGGAAAAAGGATTCACTTCCCATGATGTGGTGGCAAAGCTTCGGGGAATCCTTCATATGAAGAAAATCGGACATACCGGAACTCTTGATCCGGATGCAGAAGGAGTGCTCCCGGTGGCTCTGGGAAAAGCAACCCGTCTGGTGGATATGATCACAGATAAAGAGAAAACCTATGAGGCAGTGATGCGTCTGGGTGTTGTTACGGATACCCAGGATATGAGCGGAACTGTTCTCTCACAGACTACAGAGCTTTCCGTTACAGAAGAAGAGATTTGCACAGTGGTCAGTTCTTTTGTGGGAGACTATATGCAGGTGCCGCCAATGTATTCAGCACTGAAGGTCAATGGAAAGAAACTCTATGAACTTGCCAGAGAGGGCAAGACTGTGGAGCGTAAACCAAGACCTGTACATTTTTATGAGATAGAAATTCTGGATATCAGTTTTCCGCTGGTGCGTTTTCGTGTGACCTGCAGCAAGGGAACCTATATCCGTACTCTGTGCCATGATATAGGGGAAAAGCTGGGCTGTGGAGCTGCCATGGAAAGTCTTTTGCGGACAAAGGTGGGCAGATTTACACTGGATGATGCCATTACCCTGGCGCAGACAGAAGAGGCAGTGCAGAAAGGAATCATAGAGAGTAAAATCCTCGGTATTGAGGAGATTCTTGCAGAGTATCCAAGGGTATGCTGTACAAAAGAAGGGGACAGACTTCTGGCTAATGGAAATCCTCTTGTACAGGCACTGGTCGATGCACAGGAGAAAAACGGATGGATCCGTATGTGCAGCAGTGAAGGCAGTTTTGCCGGAGTTTACCAGTGGGACGAGAAAAGAAACAGGTATTTCCCTGTAAAAATGTTTTAGGAGACATGATGGAATATTTAAGGATTGAGAATGATTTTCCCAGAATTTCACACAGTGCGGTAACACTTGGGAAGTTTGACGGCATACACCGCGGACATCAGAAACTGGTTGAGAAAATTATTGAGCAGAAACAGGAAGGTGCACAGGCGGTTGTACTTGCGCTTGGAACTGCCTCAAGAACAATCCTCACAAAGGAAGAGAGATGTCGTATATTGAAAGAAATGGGAGTGGATATACTGTTGGAATGTCCGCTCACAGAGAAAATACGGCACATGAAAGCAGAGAATTTTATAAAAGAAATACTGATAGGAGATCTGCAGGTTTCCTATGTGGCAGTTGGAGAGGATTTCCGTTTTGGCTATGAGCGGAAAGGAACTCCTGCCATGCTCAAAGAGTTTGGAAAGAAATATGGATTTCATACGGAAGTCCTGCCAAAAGAAATGGACGGACGCCGTAAGATTAGTAGTACCTTTGTCAGGGAAGAACTGAACAGAGGGAATATGGAAAAATTCCGTTTCCTTATGGGAACAGATTTCTCAGTAGAAGGAATCGTTGAACATGGACGTGGAATGGGACATAAATATCTGCTTCCGACCACCAACCTGATCCCTCCGGTAGAGAAACTGATGCCTCCAAACGGGGTTTATATCACAGTATCCCATTTCAGAGACAGAAGTTATCAGGGAATTACCAATGTAGGTCATAAGCCTACTGTTGGCGGCGAGAAGTTTATTGGTGTGGAAACATATCTGTTTGACTGCAATGAAGATCTGTATGGGGAATACTGCAAGGTGGATTTCAAAAAATTCCTCAGACCTGAACAGAAGTTTTCTTCGCTGGAGGCACTGAAGGCACAGCTGGAGAGGGATGCTGTGAAGGGACAGGAATATTTTGAAACTTTGTAAAAAAGAGGTTTACACGCCAGAATCAATGTGCTATACTAACCAAGGTGAATTTAGCCCATGTTCAGGGACCGGACGCTCCGACCATCTCTTAATGTGTGGCGGTCAATCAATAATAATTATAGAATACAGGAGGAAATCACAATGATTTCAAAAGAAAAGAAAGCAGCGATCATGAAAGAATATGCAAGAACTGAAGGCGATACAGGATCACCGGAAGTACAGGTAGCAGTTCTTACAGCAAGAATTCAGGAACTTACAGAGCATTTACAGAGCAACCATAAAGATCATCACTCCAGACGTGGTCTTCTGAAAATGGTAGGTCAGAGACGTGGACTGTTAGCTTACCTGAAGAAAACAGACATCGAAAGATACCGTGCACTGATTGAAAAATTAGGCTTAAGAAAATAATAGCCTTTTAGTATGCGGAAGGGGGCGGATTTCCATCCGCCTCTCTTTTTATGTATTATGGCAGTTCTGTAAAATATGGTGTTTTCCAGGATTGCGGTGGCTTGTTGTTTCGATTGCATCTGCATATTCAGAAGCTGCGAAACATGACAGGAGTTATTTCCGAGACTACTGAAAAGATTATTTTGTATATGAAAGTAACAAAACAGGCAGATATATTTGCCTGAAAAGTAGTTTTTTCAGTTGTTTCGGACTCCTGTTTTAATGTGACAATTTCATAAAAAGTCTGAACGTTGATGGACAAGATTGTCAGCAGACGGAATAGACAAATTTGAAAAGAATAAAGTAGTTACCGGACATGCAGTGAACGGTAACAGAAAATGACAACAGAATTATGAAAAAAGGAGAATGAACATATGTACAAAAGTTATTCCATGGAATTAGCCGGAAGAACCTTGACAGTAGATATCAACCGCGTTGCAAAACAGGCAAACGGTGCAGCTTTAATGCACTATGGTGATACTACAGTATTATCTACAGCAACAGCATCTAAAGAGCCAAGAGAAGGAATCGATTTCTTCCCGTTAAGTGTTGAATATGAAGAGAAAATGTATGCAGTAGGCAAAATCCCAGGAGGATTTAACAAGAGAGAGGGAAAAGCAAGCGAGCATGCAATCCTTACTTCCCGCGTGATCGACAGACCAATGCGTCCTCTGTTTCCGAAGGACTACAGAAACGACGTAACACTGGTAAACATGGTTATGTCTGTTGATCCTGAGTGTAATCCGGAGATTCCGGCTATGCTTGGTTCCTCTATTGCAACCTGCATTTCCGATATTCCGTTTGATGGTCCGTGTGCTACCACACAGGTTGGTCTGATCAATGGTGAATATATCATCAACCCTACCATGGCACAGAAAGATGTATCTGACCTTCAGCTTACAGTAGCTTCCACAAGAGAGAAAGTAATCATGATCGAAGCCGGCGCAAAAGAAGTTCCGGAAGACAAGATGATCGAAGCTATCTATAAAGCTCATGAAGTAAACCAGGAGATCATCAAATTTATCGATAAGATCGTAGAAGAATGCGGAAAACCGAAACACAGCTACGAATCATGTGCAGTTCCGGAAGAACTCTTCGCAGCGATCAAAGAAATCGTACCTCCGGCAGAAATGGAAGTTGCCGTATTCTCTGACGATAAACAGACAAGAGAAGAAAATATCCGTCAGGTAACAGAGAAACTGAAAGAAGCTTTTGCTGACAAGGAAGAGTGGCTTGCAGTTCTGGGCGAGGCTGTATATCAGTACCAGAAGAAGACTGTCCGCAAGATGATCTTAAAAGACCACAAACGTCCTGATGGTCGTGCCATTACTCAGATCCGTCCTCTGGCAGCAGAGACAGATATTATCCCGAGAGTACATGGTTCTGCTATGTTCACACGTGGACAGACACAGATCTGTACCATCACAACTCTGGCTCCTCTTGCAGAAGCACAGAAGCTTGACGGACTTGACGAATTTGAAACTTCAAAGAGATATATGCATCATTACAATTTCCCGTCCTATTCTGTAGGTGAGACAAAACCATCCAGAGGACCGGGACGTCGTGAGATCGGACATGGTGCACTTGCTGAAAGAGCATTAGTTCCTGTACTTCCAAGCGAAGAGGAATTCCCATATGCGATCCGTACTGTATCTGAGACATTTGAATCCAACGGTTCTACTTCTCAGGCAAGTATCTGTGCATCCACTATGTCTCTGATGGCAGCCGGTGTACCGATCAAAAAACCGGTAGCAGGTATTTCCTGTGGTCTGGTAACAGGTGATACAGATGATGATTACATCGTTCTGACAGATATCCAGGGACTTGAAGACTTCTTCGGAGATATGGACTTCAAGGTAGCCGGAACTCATGACGGTATCACAG
>ENA-OPVY01000988-OPVY01000988.1-human-gut-metagenome-genome-assembly--contig:-NODE-988-length-17538-cov-3.379454_pt1 | contig 17538 bp, 15 predicted proteins | sample MGYA00241503_ERZ501998 | MGnify/ENA primary metagenome ERZ501998 (study PRJEB25962, sample SAMEA2042107) | human gut metagenome | biome: human gut; feature: human-associated habitat; material: faeces... | reverse complement strand
GGTCGAGGCGAGGGCCGGCAGCCGTGCAGTATCGTAGGCGATGAGCGGCATGAACGCGCACCATGAAGGCACCGCCACGGCGATGACGAGATACGCCGTACACAAGACCCAAGACCATTGCGCGGGACGCAGCCATTCCACCAATCCGGCGACGGAAACGGCCAACAGCAGGCCGGCGATGAACACGCCATCGGACCGTAGCCCGACAACCAGGCCCAACACGAGTAGCAAGCCCATCTCGGCCAACACGCGCATGGCACCTCCCCGGCTCGACGCCCCTCCACCACCCGTCTAGCGGTGTGCGGAACACGACGAACTTGACGGGCGTGCGGAATTACCCGCATGACGGTCCAAGACAACGGGCTTACACTTCCCGAATAGATGAGGCACAAGCGTCGGATGTCGTCGACACAACCGTAAAGGGATGATACCGATGATTACGCAAAGCCACAGGGCGTCCAACTATTCGATGGACGAGATCAGCCTGATGCCGGTCGATAAGGTGTACAAGGCCATGCAGACCGACGCCGAAGGACTGTAATGACAAATGTCACGCCTGTACGGCCAAGTCGTGACGTTTGCCTGTGGCGGCGTCCGGCCCCTTCTTGGGATGATGGAATCGCCAAGGAAGGGAGTGACTATGACAACCGACAACAGAGCTTCCGAACACGACTCGACAACCAACCCGGCTCTGGCCGTGCACGTCAGCCAACTGGTCAAACGCTACGGCGACATGGTGGCGCTCGACTATTTTGACCTTGACGTGAACCAGGGCGAGATTTTCGGGCTGCTTGGACCGAACGGGTCCGGCAAAACCACCGCGATCAACTGCATCCTCGCGCTGCTCACCTACGATTCGGGCACGATTCGCGTGTTCGGCCAGCCGATGACGCCGACCTCCTACGCGCTGAAACGTCGTATCGGCATCGTGCCGCAGAACGTGGCCGTGTTCAACGAACTGACCGTCACCGAAAACATCGACTACTTCTGCTCGCTGTACGTGCCGAAGAAAACCGACCGCGCGCCGCTGGTCGAGGAGTCCATCGAATTCGTCGGACTCCAGGACTTCCGCAAGTTCCGGCCCGGCAAACTGTCCGGCGGTCTGCTGCGACGTCTGAACATCGCCTGCGGCATCGCGCACAAGCCTAACCTGATCTTCTTCGACGAACCCACGGTCGCCGTCGACCCGCAAAGCCGCAATTCGATTCTGGAAGGCATCCAGCGGCTCAACCAGGCCGGCGCCACGGTGATCTACACCAGCCACTACATGGAGGAGGTCGAACAGATCTGCGACCGCATCCTCATCATGGACCACGGCCGGCACCTGGCGCTCGGAACCGCCGACGAGCTCAAGAACATGATCGACACGGGCGAGCGCATCACCATCGAAACGCTCGATCTGGCGGATTCGGCGATGGCCGAGGTCCGTGCGCTGCCGTGCGTGATCGAAGCCACCTACGACGGCAAGGAACTCGACGTGCGATGCCGTCGCGGCGAACACAACCTGACCGACGTGCTCGACGCGGTGAAACGCTCCGGCGCCAACATCGGCCACCTGACCAGTCGCCCGCCCACCCTCAACGACGTGTTCCTCGAACTCACCGGCAAAGCACTGAGGGACTGACCATGCTCCCCTCAGTCGGCAAGCAAATAACTTGGCTCCCCTCTCCGAGGGGAGCTGTCACCAAAGGTGACTGAGGGGAGTTCCTGAGTAAGGAGACATCATGTGGACCACATTTCTGGTCGCATTGAAAGCGAACTTGCGTAACCGGTCGGCGTTGTTCTGGATGACCGTGTTCCCGATTGTGCTGGCGACCATGTTCAACGGACTGTTCGGCGGGCTGGCCGAAGCATACGAACTCAAGCCGGTGCCGATGGCCGTCATCGAAGACACCCGTTGGCAGCAGGCGGACGGTGCCCGCACCTTCGTAGACGCGCTGGCCGGGGAAACGGAATCGGCCTCAGACGACACGACCTACGCCGAAATCGACCAAAAGCTGCTGACCATCACCACAGTCGACACCGTGAAGGAGGCCGAACAACGGCTCGCCGACGGCACTGCCAACGGCTATCTGACCGCCGACAATAACGGCCGATTGGCGATGACCGTGAGCCGGGAAACCGCCGTCACAGCCAAGGACTCCACGCAAAACAGCGGACTGGACATTAGCCTCGCGGCCCTGCGCAGCGTCATCGACCTGTACAACCGCACCGACGCCGTTACCCGGCAGACCATCGCCGACAATCCACAGGCCGCGCTCAGCCGGAACTTCTGGAACAGCGTCGGGCAGAACGTCGACATGACCCATGAGACGACGCTCACGCATTTCCAGCCTGACGAGATCGCCCGATACTATTACGCGCTGCTGGCCATGTCCTGCATGATGGCCATGGGATACTCCATCAGCACAGTCGCCGCCGCACAGGCGAACCTGTCCGCGCTGGGCATACGGCGGACCGTAGCGCCGCTGAGCCGGGCCAAACAGCTCGTCGCGGGCTTCCTCTCCTGCTGGCTGTGCTCGTCGGTCGCCCTGTCCATCGCATTGGCCTATATCCGGCTCGCCTGCAACGTCTCGCTCGGCGGACGCGAACCGGCGGCGATCCTTGCGGTCATCATCGCCTCGTTCATGACCAGCTCAGCAGGCACCCTGCTCGGTGCGGTGCCGAAGCTCTCGTACAACACGAAATACGGGCTGTCGACCGGCATCTCCTGCACGCTGTCGCTGTTCACCGGACTGTACGGCGGGTTTGCCATGCAGATCAGCGACTGGATAGCCCGCAACGCGCCCATACTCGGCACCATCAACCCCGCACAGCAGGTGACGAACCTGTTCTACGACATCCTGTACTACGACAGCTACCGGCCGTTCATCACCACCTGCATCATTCTGCTGGCGATGAGCGCGGTATTCCTCTTGGCCGGCATCGCAATGCTGAGGAGGCAACGTTATGAACACCTGTAAAGCCACGCTGCGCGTGCTGTTCGCGCACCGGGTCTACCTGATGATCTACCTCGTATTCATAGGCATCCTGATGATGTCCATCAGCTGGGCGATGCTGACCTCCGCATCCGGCTCCATGTCCGCGGTGTTCGAATCGACCAAGACGCGCGTCGCCATCATCGACCGCGACTCCGACCGGGGTGATATCGCCACGTCGATGCGCGCCTACCTGCGCGATTCCAGCGAACTGGTGGACCTCGACGACACCAGCGAAACGCTGCAACAGGCCGTCGCCTCGAACTGGGTGGACCTGATCGTCATCATTCCCGACGGATTCGCTGACGATTATGTCGCCGCGGCGGCGGACGGCGACAATCCGCCGAACGTGGACACGGTTACCAGCTACGCATCCGGCTCCGGGTCGATGGCGCGGATGAACGTCGGCGGGGTCCTCTCGCTCACCCGCACCGCACTGATCGGCGCGCAGACGAGGGTCGACCAGGCGGCGCTCGCCGGCATGATGAACGCTACAGGAGGGGCCGCCGGTTTTGATGGCGCGAGTCTGGACCAAGACATGCTGGACTCGCTGCCGGAAGGGCAAGTCGACAAGCCGGATATCAAGGATCTGTCCCAGGCCGCCAAAATGGCCGCCGAATCGGCCAGCGATACAGACGTGAACCATCAGATCGCCGTGGTCGATACGCCGACCGAGGAGTCGGCAAGCGCTGCGGATACGGCGGTCAGCGGATTCGGCGGCACCATGAAAACCGCGCTGTACCCGCTGTCCCTGGCGATGACCATCTGCGGATCGATGATCCTGGGCGCGTTCACCACCGGCGAGGTGCGGCGGCGTCTCACCGCCTCGCCCCGACGCATGGTCCTGATGGGACTCCAGCGGTTGCTGACGTTGGGCGGATTCGCGCTCGTCGTATGCGTCGGCTATTTGGTGCTGTCAATCGGTCTGATGATGGCGGCGGGGCTCGATCCGTTGCACCTGAGCGTCGGGGGAGTGCTGATGACGTTCGGCGCGACCTGCGTGTACGCGCTGATGACCGTCGCCTGCGGATTCATGCTCAGCGAGTTCGGGCTCTCGGAAGAGGCGGCCAACGGGTTCGCCAACATCTTCGGCCTGCTCATCATGTTCACGTCGGGTGTCGCATTGCCGATTGACATGATGCCCGGCGTGATGGTGACCATAGCCAAGTTCCTGCCCGGCTGGTGGTATTGCACCGCGATCGACAACGCGCTCGGCTTCGGCACGGCGGCGGAAACCGGCATAAGCGTCGCCGGCTGGTCCGGCTCGCTGGGATTGGTCGCACTGTTCGGTGTGATGTTCATCTGCATCGGCCTGGCCGCCGGCCGCTTCCGCCGATCCCGCCCCGCCCTGGCCGCGCCCGCCACCACGCAGCTGGCCGAGTGAGAAATCAGCCTTTCAACCGATACCGCTGTGCCGGGTCGTCGGCGAACTTGACTCGGGCGACCCGCCCTTCCTTCATCAGCTCGCGCATACCGGATGTGGCGGCCAGCGGCGTCAACTGTAGTTCGCGCATGATCTCCTTGACGCTCATGGCCGAATGCCGCTCCAGTACGGTCATAATCGCCTTGACCACGTCGCCCGGTGAACTGTTCGCCATCGTGCGCTGCTTGGTGATGGTCATCGTGAACGTGTTGATGTCGTTGCGCGTGGTCGCCGGCTCGATGCCGGCCTCGCGCAACGCGGCGGCGATGCGCTGGTAGCCGTCGCCGCCTTCCGGGTTCACAAACCCGCCGCCCGGATACGGCGTGGACTCCAGCAGCGTGAACAGGAACTGGTTTCGGGTGGAGACGAACGGCGCGCCCGTCACCGGATGAGGGCTCGCCAGCACATCATGTGTCACCATGCCGTACAGGCCACCCGGATTGGTGATCTCGATGCGATCGGTGAACACGCTGATATGCACCTGCGTGCCGCGCGCATCGGGCGAATAATCACGGTGGGTGAGCGCGTTCGCAATCGCCTCGCGCAACACGAGCGGCGGATAGTCGGGCTTCTTCGCGCCAATCCAACGCATCAACGAGTCGACCGCATCGTCGATCATCACCGGAATCGAACCGACCACCGACTTCGAGGCGACCAATCGTTCGTCACCCCGGAACACATCGTCCCGGCTCGTCCCCGGAAACACGGCAATCGAAATGCCGAGCCGCGGATAGAACTTCTGCGGATAGCGGCCCAACGCCAGCAGTCCGGCCAAGGTGGGGCGCAGGATTCCGCCGACCTCCGACTCGTCGGAATCATCATGGCGCAACACCTGCAGATCCAGCAGCACATCGATGCCGTCTCGGTCGGCGAACACGCGCGGATGCTGTTCGCGCACGCGTGCCAACAGTCCGGCAACAAGCTGCGGGTCGAGGTCATCGGTCGTGGCGTCGGGCACGATATCCAGATCGTATGTGGGCTGCAGATGCTCCTCGATGAGCCGGTCGACCTCATAGGAGGTCATGCGCCGGTCGCCGTCGCCGGTACGGATGAACGAGCCGCCGTGCGGTCCGAGCGCGGTGGTGAAGCAGGGCTTGTCGCGCGGCAGCATCTCGTCGATGCGCGCGAACACCAGATTCGCGCCTTCGAACGGGCAGGTGACGATTACGGGCCGCACCACCGGCGTCATCTTCTCGCACGCCTGGCTCAGCGCCTCCTGCATGGCGCGCGCGTCGAATCCCTCGACCGGCGTGAACCCGTTCTTTTCGGACAGGCCCAGGATAATCCAGCCGCCGGAGCCATTGGAGAACGCGGACAGCGTATCGGTGATGGTCGAGGAGATCTTGCGCTTGCATTCCTTGACCTCGCACTGTTGCGTATCGTTGCCGATCAGACGCATGAGTTCGATCAGCTCAGTCATTTTGGCAGTATAGTCATCGACCATGGCGGCCTCCTTGAAACCATTGTGCCCCATAATCCGCCGCCCGCTCGCCTCCAGCCCCGCCAGTTCACCCCAATTCATGCAGAATTCATGGGCCAAACCAGACGAAACGAACGTCGATGTAGGGTTCGGTTCCGCGTGTTCGCCGATGATATCGGCCGGTCGAGGCGGGCGGGCTATGTTGGGTGGCGTGGGAATCTTGCGCGTGATTGATGCTACGGCTGTGTGCTTCGCTCTGGGTATATCCGGCCCGATCAGCGGGACTCAGCCAATGTGATGCCGCCCGCAGCCATCTGCTTGCGGGCCGCAACACCAAGTTCCTCGCTGACCGGCACGGTCAGATCCTCGAACACGGTGACCTCGAAGCCGAGCTTCTTGGCATCGAGCGCGGTGTCCTTGACACAATGCGATTCGGCGATGCCCACCACATCCACGCGACTCACGCCGGCGGCCTTCAGCGCGTTGGCCAGCGTCTTGCCGGCGGATTGCTCGGCCTCGACCTCCTCGCGGGTCTGGATACGGTCGGTATTGTCCTCGATACCCTCAAAACCGGAATATGCCGCCGAATACTGGCCCTTCTTGAAATGATGCTCGATATTCAGCGCCTTGATCGCCGGATGCAATTCGGCGTTCAGCGTGCCGGCCGCACCATGCTTCGGCCACGTGTCCACGAAATCCGGCTCCGCCGACCAGTGCGCGCCCGGCTCGATATGCCAGTCCTGCGTGGTTGCGATATACGCGTACTCGCTGCGATGCGCGTTCACATAATCGGCAATCCGCTCGGCGACCGCGTTGCCGCCTGCGACACCCAGTTCGCCGCTTTCACAGAACGTCGGCTGCACATCCACCACAATCAGTGCCTTGGTCATCGTCATTCCCCTTATTGCCTTGGATTCGTTTTGAATATTGTCTCGAACTCGACGTGCGATTGCTCTCATCATAGCCATGCGCGGCCCTGTGGGAAACGTTCGGGCTTACACTGCAAGCAGCAATCGAATACAAGAACCAGGGGAGGGCGACCAAGACCATGCTGGACCATCTGACGTTGCACGTGAAAGACATCGACCGTAGCATCACATTCTACAAACAGGCGCTCGCACCGCTCGGCTATATCGTCAAGGCGCATCATGAGCCTACGCTCGGATTCGGCGTGGATGACGGAACCCTGCACTCCGATTTCTACGTGTCACCGATTGAAGGGCTGGAGGCGGAGGCTTCGCCGGTCACGCCGGTCACACACATCGCGTTCTTGGCTGACAGTCAGCAAGCCGTGCAGGCGTTCCATGCAGCCGCGCTCGCCGCCGGCGGCCGAGACAACGGCGCTCCCGGTCCGCGCCCGTACCATCCCGGCTATTACTCCGCATTCGTGCTGGACCCGGATGGCAATAACATCGAAGCCGTCGTGGATTGGGCTCATTCGAACGAGTAAAAAACATATCCGTGTCGTGCCTCAGGCGGCATCGACGGCGTAGGCTCCAACCAGTCGGATTTGTGGTCGCAACGGCGGTATAGGTCACATCACGCAAGCGTGAAGGTGATGGTCTGCTCGGCGGTTTCGGTGCCGATCCATGTGCCGGCTTTGCGGTTCCAATCCATGCCGTCCGCGTGCAGTGCGTCAATGCCGTATTGACGTGCATGCGTGACCAGCCAGCCTGCCGTCTGCCAGCAAAGTCGAGTGCGGTTGTCGGCGGACAGGCCGTCCGGCAGCGTGATCGTCAACGTTGTGCTGGCCGTATTGGTCGCAGCGCCGTTGTTCGTGCCGGTTTTGCCATTTGGGGGCACAACCGAGACATTGACATTCGGCAGTGTACCTCCTATGGCGGCAACCAACCCGTCCGCGTCCGAGGAGGTTGCTGGCTCCAACGCGCACGTGACGCCCGCCGACCGTTCACCGGTCAGCCCCGAGGCCCAAGCGCGTGCCATCGCATCCCATGCGGCATATAGTTCCGGGTAGCCTGAGCGCTGCACCTCCTGCGCGGCGTCCTCCACCGGAATCGTCTCCCAATCCGGCACCTGCAGCAGATGATCGTAGAAGATGTTTGTCGCATAGGTCATGTCGGACACCTGCTCCGCCGTGCCCCAGCCTTGGCTGGGCCGCTGTTGGAACAGGCCGAGCGAATCCAAGTCGCCGTAGTCCAGATTCGTCAGCCTCGACTCCTGCATGGCCGTGGCGATGGCCACCGTCGCCGCGTGATCCGGCAGTCCGCGCGTGACGGCGATGTTCGCAATCAGCGCCGCGTTCTGCGCCTGATCAGGCGTCAAGGTGCGGCGGGCTCCGTCGGACGACATCGCCGCGCAATATGCTTCCTCGGCCGTGCGCGCGGTCTCGCGAGGCGTGAATAGCCGTGGCAGCAGCGTCCATGCCGCGATCAGCGCCGCAACAACAAGTATGGCGGCTGCAATCAGCGCGCCCACGCCATGGGAGCGGCGTCTGCCGTACCGCACCTGTTGTCCCATTGCGCCTCCAATATTTCGGTGTCATGGCTGACCGTGACCGGCTGGCCTATGCAGCATGCGGGATTTGCCGTGTTCCGGCTCGGCCGTCATCATGACAGCGTGGCATATCCATCTGAATGGCGGCTGCGCCATCACGCGACTTCGTGACAATTCTTCACGCTTCATGACATCCGCGCAATCAGACCGGGGAATGATACACCGACATCTCTATTGCAAGTTCGACGCGGCTGATAAGTCGATTCGCAATCGTCTATTTGCGTTTCAAGGGGCTGATTTGCTCGTTCCGAGACATCCACTTCCGTTTCGAGGGGCGGATGTCCGAGTAGCGACAGCTCCAAAACGGCGAAATGACGTTGGCATGAAGCCATTCGTACTTGGGTTTTGGCCAATGACCAGCCCCTTGAAACGGAAGTGGATGTCCCCAAACCACGAAATCAGCCCCTCGAAACCGAGAATGGCGGTCGGGATTGCTCTGACACCAGGGGAGCTGCTGCCGCTATTGTGTGAAAGGCGATTTGTACCGGGTTGAAGGAGAGGAACACATGGCGCAATTGCAGCCGTACTGCGCGATTGAGGGCAATGATGATGGATTGCCCGTCGTGTTCGTGCATGGCATGGGTGTGGACCATCGTTCGCTGATGATGCTCGACAAGGCGTTTGACGGCAATGATTCAATTCGCCGTATATATCTGGATCTGCCCGGTTTCGGCCGTACGCCGGCATTGCCCGAGCATGCCTGCGGGCTGCCGGAAATGGCGGATTGGCTGCAAACGGCCATTGACGGTCTTGTCGGTAAAGCGGCTCCATTCGCCATGGTCGGCAACTCGATGGGCGGTGCGCTTGTCCGCGAAGTATTGGCGCGCGAACCTCGCCGAGTGGCCGGTATGGCATTGATCGCGCCGGTCGTGGACCCGCAGCATGCCGGCCGGCATGTGGCCGAACATGTGGTTGCACAGCCCAATCCCAAGCTGACGCACTCCTTGCCGCAGGAACAGGTGTTCGATTTCATTACCATGGGCGTCAACCAGTCATTCGACGCGTGGCGACGCTACCAACGGTTCATCCTGCCCGGCGTGGCGTTGTGCGACCGTGCGGCATGCGAACGACTGGATCAGCGCTATTGGCTGGCCGATAATCCCGAGGAAATGCTCGGCACATATGCGGGTCCGGTGCTCATCGTCACCGGCAAGCAAGACCAGATCGTCGGATACGAAGATCAGCAAGCCCTGTTGCCGCACTATCCCAACGCCACCTTCGTGACGCTGGACAATGCCGGTCACAACGCGCACATCGACCAACCCGAAGCCGTCATCACGCTCGTGCGCGAATGGGTGGCTCATATGGCGTTCGCTCCGTTGAGCTGACGGTCTGCTGACAGTCTGCCGAAGCCTATATGTATACGAGCGACCAATGCCGGTTGACGCAATACGCCTTGCAAGGTATATCGTTTTTCGATATAGTCATATCGATGTTCGCGGTGTCGCCAAAAAAACGTCGGCACCTGAAAGGACCGGGCTATGAAAAACTACATGAACCGATGGGTGTTGCTCGCGTTGAAAGCCATCGTGATTCTGGTCTGGCTGGCCTGCCTATGGGGCCAACTATTCGCCGTACCGGGATTGAGCGGCGCGCTGGCCGGCCTCTACCCGAGCCAGACGTCGATGCGCTGGCCATATCTCATTATGGGCGTGCTGTTCCTGTTCTGCATCGAAGCGGCGTTCGTGGCCGTATGGAAACTGTTCTCCTTGTCCGGCTCGGGCGCGAACTCGAGCAGGTGATTTGAGATGACGATTCGCATCAATCTCGACGTCATGATGGCCAAACGCAAGATTGGCGTCGGCGAGCTCGCCGAACAAATTGGCATCACTCCCGCCAACGTGTCCATTCTGAAGAACGGACGTGCCAAAGCCGTCCGCTTCACCACGTTGGACGCCATCTGCAAGGCACTCGACTGCCAACCCGGAGACATCCTCGAATGGGAAGATGACGATTGATCGACACGCCACCGGCTCGAACTCATGGTTCAACTTGTAGTCTCTCCCAAAATCAATGATGCCCTATCATCCTGCAAGACGATAGGGCATCATCATGTGATTATGCGCAGCTGATATGTCGCGTTGTTATCACTCGGCGTCCGCGGCCGGTGCCTCCTTGGGCGCAGAGAGGAAGTGCTCCTCGCTGGGCAGCACGGTGTTCAGGATCACGGCCACCACGAACGCCACGGCGATGCAGTTCGAGGCGAAGATTTGTTGGAACAGTGCCGGGAACTGCGTGAAGATGTCGCTCACCTGGGTGAAGCCGATGCCGATGGTCAGCGAAAGCGCCGCAATCGTGATGTTGCGCTGCGTGAAGCCCGCCTCGGCAATCATCTGGAAGCCCGAAAGAATGATGTTGCCGAACATCATGATCGTGCAGCCGCCGAGCACCGCCTGCGGCAGCGAGTTGAACACCTCGGCGATGGCCGGCACGAAGCTCGCCAGCACCAGAATCAGTCCGCCGGAGAGAATCACCTTGCGGTTGACGACCTTGGTCATGGCCACCAATCCGATGTTCTGTGCGAACGAGGTCAGCGGCAGACAGCCGAACAGGCCGGATACGGTGGAGATCAGGCCGTCGCCGGCGATGGCGCCCGCGGTCTCGCGTTCGGTGGGCGTACGGTTCAGGCCCACCTTGGTCAGCGCGGCGGTGTCACCCAGCACCTCGACCGAGGAGACGACGTAGAGCAGACCGATGGAGATGATCGAGCCCCAGTCGAACTCAGGCTTGAACGGCATGAACTGCGGCACGGACACGATGGCGAGGTTCTGGAAACCGGAGAAATCGACCTTGCCCATGCAGATAGCCGCCACATAGCCGACCACCAGACCGAACAGCACGGACAGCTGCTTGGCCGTGCCCTTCATCAACAGCTGGAACGCCAGGCAGGCAACCAAAGATATAAGCCCGAGCGTCAGGTTCTGCCAGGAACCGAAGTCCTTGGCTCCGCTGCCGCCGCCGAAGCTCGTGGCACCCACGTTGAGCAGAAGCCGATCGACGTGACCACGATGGCGGAGACGATGGGCGGCACGAACCGACGCCAATACTTGGCCGTCAAACCCAGCACAAGTTCCAGCAGACCGCCGACCATTACCGCGCCGACCACCGCGCCATAGCCCTTGTCCGCGCAGATCGCCACGGCGGCCGCCACGTAGGTGAAGGAGATGCCGGTGACCATCGGAAGTCGCGAGCCGATGAGCCACGCGCCGTACAGTTGCAGGCAAGTGCCCAGGCCCGCAACCAGCAGGCCGGACTGGATGATGGTGGCCGATTGGGCCGGGGTCATCTTCGCGGCCGAGGCGACGATGAAGATCGGGGCGAGGTTCGCCACGAACATGGCCATCACATGCTGCAGGCCGAACGGAATGCCCTTCCAGAAGGATACTGGCGCGTCCAGCGAAGACAACGCCTCAAAGGATACGGAATGATTGGTTTTCTTCTCTGACATGATTCTCTTCTTCTCTCTGTTGCTCCCGCCGGCGGGAGCAGCCAATGTGCTCAGTGCCTAAATGTGATTTCGCCGGTCTCGGGATTCATGGACTCGACGATGGCCAGCGAATCCACATCGTAGCCTTCAGCGCGCAGCGCGTCACCGCCGCCCTGGAAGCCCTTCTCCACGGCGATGCCAATGCCCTCGACCGTGGCGCCGGCTGCTTCGCACAGATCGATCAGACCGCGCAACGCCTTGCCGTTGGCCAGAAAATCGTCAATAAGCAGCACATGGTCGCCGGCGTTCAGATACTTCTTGGCCACGATCACCGGGAACTCCTTCTGCTTGGTGAAGGAATAGACCGTGGTGGTGTACTGGTCGCCGTCAAGGTTGATGGACTGCGCCTTCTTGGCGAACACCACCGGCACATTGCCGAAATGCTGGGCCGCCACACACGCAATGCCGATGCCGGACGCCTCGATGGTCAGAATCTTGGTGATGTGCTTGCCGGCGAAATGAGCGGCCCATGCCGAACCCATGCGGTCGAACAGGCGTACGTCGCACTGGTGGTTCAGAAACGCGTCCACCTTGAGCACATTACCCGCCTTCACCGTTCCCTCGCTTTGGATTCGCTCCTCAAGTTCCTGCATTGAACCTCCCATTGTTGTATGTCAGTGAATGATATGGATACTCGTAAGTGTACGTTGTCCTGCGCTGACCCGTGCATGTGGTAAACATGAATGTCGCGATTCAAAGGGAGGCAACAGTGTACGACGAGCCGGAAGTCATCGCACGCAGCGCACAGGAACTCGTGGGCGACCTGAACCCGCAGCAGGCGGAAGCCGTGCAATACCGCGGTCAGGCGCTGCTGATCGGAGCCGGTGCAGGCTCCGGCAAAACCCGCGTGCTGACCCGCCGCATCGCCTGGATCTTGAGCCAGTTCGGCGCATGGCCGAGCCAGATTCTAGCCATCACCTTCACCAACAAGGCCGCCGCCGAAATGCGCGAAAGACTCGGCTCGCTGATCGGCCCGGTGGCCCAGCGCATGTGGGTCTCCACCTTCCACTCCGCCTGCGTGCGCATTCTGAGGCGCGACGGCAAGTCCATCGGACTCAAGTCCGGCTTCTCCATCTACGATTCCGCCGACTCCGAGCGACTCGTCAAAATCATCGCCACCGAATTCAACCTCGACATCAAGCGCTACACTCCACGCTCGATTCTCGGCCATATCTCCGACCTCAAGAACAATCTGACCGGTTGGAAGGAAAACCTCGCCGTTCACGCGCCCGACTTCACGCCCGGCCAGCGCGGCTACCAGTTCGGCACGGTGGGCGACCTTGAAGCCATCTACGCGGTGATCTACGCCGAATACGAGCATCGCTTGGCCCTGGCCAACGCCGTCGACTTCGACGATCTGATCGGCCGCACGGTCGAGTTGCTGCGCACTGACCCGGCCGTCGCCGAGTACTACCATCACCGCTTCCGTTACATTCTGGTCGACGAGTATCAGGACACCAACCACGCCCAGTACGTGCTCGTGCGCGAGCTGGCCGGCGTGGACACGGGGGAGAAGGCCATCCCGGGCGCGCCTAACGCCGGCAAGTCCGGCCCCGCCTGGATCACCGTGGTGGGCGATTCCGACCAGTCCATCTACGCGTTCCGTGGTGCCGACATCCGCAACATTCAGGACTTCGAGCAGGACTTCCCGAACGCCAAGACCATCATGCTCGAACAGAACTATCGTTCGACGCAGACCATTCTGGATGCGGCCAACGCGGTGATCAGCAACAACGAGGGCCGCAAGCCCAAGAAACTGTGGACCGCGCTCGGCAAGGGCGAGCCGATCGTCGGCTACGCGGCGGACAACGCCCAGCAGGAGGCCCAGTGGGTGGCCACCGAAATCGCGCGCCTGCACGCCGAAGCGGGCATCGCCTACTCCGACATGGCGATCATGTACCGCGCCAACGCCCAATCCCGCTCGCTCGAAGAGGCGCTGATCAACACGAATCAGCCGTATCAGCTCGTCGGCGGCACCAAGTTCTACGAACGTCGCGAAATCAAGGATGCGCTGGCCTATTTGCAGGCGCTCGTCAATCCGGACGACGATGTGAATCTACGCCGTATTCTCAACGTGCCCAAGCGTGGGCTTGGCGACCGCGCCGAAGGCGTGCTGCTCGCCTACGCGCGTGAGCATGGCACCAGCTTCTTCTACGCACTCATGCACTTGGATGAGATCGAGGTGCCGACACGCACCGCCACCTCGCTACGAGCATTCCGCGATCTGATGGGCGCGCTCTCGCAGTTCACGCGCGCGCACGACTCCAAGCCCAGCGAGATCGTGGCCGAAGTATTGGAGAAGTCGGGCTTAAGGGCCGAACTCGAGAAATCCGTGGACCCGCAGGACGCCTCCCGTCTGGAGAACCTCTCCCAGCTGCAGTCCACTGCCGCCGAATTCGAACAGAACACGCCTGACGCCACGTTGTCCGCATTCCTGGAGACCACCGCGCTTGTGGCCGACTCCGACCAACTACCCGGCGAGGCGGAGGACTCCGGCAAGGTGACGCTTATGACCTTGCACACCGCCAAGGGCCTCGAATACCCGGTGGTGTTCCTGACCGGCATGGAACAGGGCACCTTCCCGCATTCGCGTTCGATGGAAGACACCACTGAACTGCAGGAGGAACGCCGACTCGCCTATGTGGGCATCACGCGCGCCAAGCAGCGACTGTATGTCACGCGCGCCGCCGTCCGCTCCCAGTGGGGCCAGGCCGCCGATATGATGCCCAGCCAATTCCTCGACGAGATTCCGGATTCGCTGATTGATTGGAAACGTCGTGAAGCCGGCGTGGAGCGTATGCGCGCCAGCTGGGAGACCGATGGATTCGCCGACGATTTGGGCGGCTGGGATGATGACGATTTCGGCGGCGCCACGTTTGGCGGGTCGTCGACGTTCGGCTCGCGTGGTTCGTCCGGTTCGGGCTCGTCCTATGGGTCGCGGTCGCGGTATGGGTCGTCGTATGGCTCGGGTTCCGGCTCCTCGTACGGTTCCCGTTCATCGTCGTATGGTTCCCGCTCCGGCTCGTCCTCCTATGGTTCCCGCTCCCGTTCGGGTTCGTCCTATGGTTCTTCAGGCTCCGGTTCGAGGTCGTCCTACGGGTCGCGTTCCCGTTCCGGTTCTTCGTCCGGTTCATATGGTGGCACCCGTGGCGGCAAAGTCACCACGCGTCGCACCGCACCGAAATCCGATTCGACCGGCTCTGCCGTGCCTAGCTCGAAGCTCACCAAGGACAATGGCCTGAATATCGCCGACTTCGCCGTGGGCGACATGATCAGCCACGACCAGTACGGTCTCGGCAAGGTCACCGACGCACAAGACAAGGGCCGCAATTCGGTAATCACCGTGGACTTCGGCTCCGCCGGCGTCAAACGCCTCATGCTCCGCGTAGCGCCGATTGAGAAGTTGTAGATAAATTGGCCCCTCTGACGAGGGGCTGAGTTATATACCAAATAAATTCGCAAAAAACAAGACTTGTGTTCTTCATCACAGTGTGGGCATAATGCGGAGGTTGTGCCTACGAGCCCTGGGAACAGGGGAGAGGAAAAAGTAGTTATGAAGAACAAGCTGTTTGCATCCGTGCCCAATATTCTGTTCGGCGCGCTGATCACCATCGCGCCCCAGACCTTTGCGCACGCCTGCACCGGCCATGACATGCCGGGGGCCTGCCACTACTCGCAGCAGGCGGCCACCCGGTCGCCGGGGCGGAGGTTGGAAATCCCGTTTCCCACGGCCTCCACCACCCCGACGAACTCATGGCCCAGCACCACGCCGGGCCGGGCACGGGGTACCGCGCCGCTGCGGATGTGCAGGTCGCTGGTGCAGATGGTGGAGCGGGTCACCCGCACAATGGCGTCGCGGGGGCCTTGCAGGGCGGGGATGGGCCGCCGCTCCAGGGAGAGCGCGCCGTCCCCCTTCCAGACCAGAGCGTTCATGGTGTCCATAGAGGTCACTCCTTTTCCGATGCAAACACAACGGCCTCAAACTCAAAGCCCTGGGAAGCGGGTTCGCGCCTGTCCGGGCGGGCCAGGCCCAGCGTGTCGTAATATTCGTCGGTATAGTGCAGCTTGCCGCCGTCAAAGGATGCCTGTACGCCCTTGATGTAGGAAAAGGGGTCTTCCATGGGGGTGAGACGGAAGGCGGAGGCGATGCGCTCCAGCACCGCCTGTGCATCCGGCGTGACGGCGTTTTCCGGGGCGCGGAGATAGGTGTCGAACTGCTCCCGCGTCCAGTCTCCTGCCTGCTCCAAAGTGGTAGTGGAGCCGCAGGCCAGAAGCAGGCGCAGAAAGTCCCGGAAGCTGCCTGCCAGGGGGCGGACATGCTGCTCTCCGGCAGGCATGGGGTTGACGGCAAACACCATATCCCCATAGCCGCGGATGCGGCCGTAGTGGATGCCGTCAACGCCTTCCCAGCCCAGCACGGTCAGGCCCTTTGGCGTACAAAAATAGCCGCCCTGGCTGGGGCCCGGCCCAAGGCCGATGGGGGAGCAGTCCAGTCCCAGCTCCAAAAACTGCTTCAGCAGTGTCACAGCAATCCCTCCTGTCCACTCCAGTGTAGCATATCCTTCCGCTTGCGTCCATGGGGAAAAGGGGGTAAAATGGGGAAAAAACGCGAAGGGGAGGAAGCGGCATGTATATCGCCGATCTGCATATCCACTCCAAATACTCCCGGGCCACCAGCAAGGAGCTGGAGCCGGAGCCGCTGGATGCCTGGGCCAGAAGGAAGGGCATCGGCCTGGTAGGCACCGGCGACTTCACCCACCCCGCCTGGCGGGCCGAGCTGCGGGACAAGCTGGCCGAAGCGGAGGAGGGACTCTATACCCTGAAGGGGGCCGGGCCGGACGCGCCCCGGTTCGTAATCACCGGGGAGATCAGCTCCATCTACAAGAAAAACGGCAAGGTGCGCAAGGTTCACTCCCTGATTCTCCTGCCCCATCTGGAGGCGGCGGAGACCCTGTCCCGCCGCCTGGAGGCCATTGGCAACCTCCACTCCGACGGGAGGCCCATCCTGGGCCTGGACTGCCGGGATCTGCTGGAGATCACCCTGGAGTCCTGCCCTGATGCGGTGTTCATCCCCGCTCACATCTGGACGCCCCACTTCTCCCTGTTCGGGGCCTTCTCCGGCTTTGACACCATCGGGGAGTGCTTCGGCGATCTCACCGGCCATATCCACGCCCTGGAGACCGGGCTCTCCTCTGATCCCACGATGATCTGCCGCTGTTCCGCCCTGGACGGATATACCCTGGTGTCCAACTCCGATGCCCACTCGCCGTCCAAACTGGGGCGGGAGGCCAACCTGCTGGACACGGGCCTGTCCTACCCGGAGCTGGCCCGGGCCATCCAGACCGGGGAGGGCTTTCACGGTACCATTGAGTTTTTCCCCGAGGAGGGCAAGTACCACTTTGACGGCCACCGGAACTGTGGGGTGTGCCTCTCCCCGGTGGAGGCGGAGGCCGCCGGAGGGGTGTGTCCGGTGTGCGGCAAGCGGCTGACCACCGGCGTGCTCCACCGGGTGGAGCAGTTGGCGGACCGGCCGGAGGGCTATGTCCGCCCGGACGCCAGGCCCTTTGAGAGCCTGGCGCCTTTGCCGGAGGTGATCGCCGCCTCGGAGGGGGGCTCTGCCGCAGGCAAGAAGGTGGGCGCCAAGTACGAGGCCATGCTGGCGGCCCTGGGGCCGGAGTTCTCCATTCTCCGGGAGGTGCCGCTGGAGGACATCCGG
>ENA-OPVY01000978-OPVY01000978.1-human-gut-metagenome-genome-assembly--contig:-NODE-978-length-17614-cov-3.665869_pt1 | contig 17614 bp, 19 predicted proteins | sample MGYA00241503_ERZ501998 | MGnify/ENA primary metagenome ERZ501998 (study PRJEB25962, sample SAMEA2042107) | human gut metagenome | biome: human gut; feature: human-associated habitat; material: faeces... | reverse complement strand
CTGCCGTAAAGTGATCGGTCCGGTGTACATCTACCCGAAATTCCACATGAAGGAAGTTCAGGTTCTCAAGCTCCTCCGTGATCCGGTTCTCCAGAATCTTTGCTGCTTTTTCTCTCTCCTTCGAGAGCCGTCCGCAGAGAAGTCCCAGAACCCGCTTCTGCTCCTCAAACTCGGCTTTTGCGGCAAACGCCAGTTCCGCATAGTTTTCCAAGTCCTCAAGTCGTTTTTTCTTTTCTTCCAGACTCTTTAAGACAGCTTCCTCGCTGTTTCCGTATTTTGCCATAATTCCACGGACAAGATCCAGACGTTCTTCCGTCTTTTTAAAATCTTCCCCTGAAAACTCCATCTCATCCATATAGTCTGAGATCGACCTGCAGATATCCGATAAAATACTTTCCGCGTCAGAAAGACCAGCAGCGATCCCGGACAGTCTTTCATCGTAGGCTGCCACGCTTTCCATCTCGCGGTACGCACGTCCGATCGCATCTCCATCTACCGCCTGATAAGCTCCCTTTAAGCTTTCCATAATCTTTTGACTATGGGAAAATTTACGGAATTTCGCCGCAAGTTCTTCCTCTTCGCCCGGTTTTAATGCAGAATCCTCAATCTCATCGATCTCGAATCTCACGAAATCAAGTTCCCGCTTCCGGCTTTCCTCATCCAGAGAGAATCCGTCAAGCTTTCCCTTTAATTCCAGATATCTCCGGTAGCTCTCCGCTACGTTCCTTTTTAAACTTCCCGTCTCTCTCCAGGAATATTCATCAAGGATCTCCAGATGCTTCTGCTTATGAAGGAGAGACTGATGTTCATGCTGTCCATGGATATCGAGAAGCTTTCCGGTCACGGCTTTTAAGCGCGCCGTCGTCACTGTCTCGTCATTGATCCGGCTGATACTTCTCGTCTGGGTGATCTTTTTTGAGATGATTAAAAGACCATCGTCATCCGGATACACATCCATTTTCTTTAATTCTTCCCGTTTTTTCTCGTCATCAATCGAAAAAATAAGCTCAATATACGCATACTCTTCCCCACATCTGATCATATCCCTTGACGCTTTCGCGCCCAGCGCCAGGGCAACAGAGCCGATGATAATCGACTTTCCGGCTCCGGTCTCACCGGTCAGGATATTCAGGCCATTTCCAAATTCTACGTCAGCCTGCTCAATCAGAGCAAGATTTTTTACATGTAAACCAACAAGCATCCTGTTCCCTCGCTTTCCCTCTATGAAAATAAAACATTTGTTCGATTTGGTAAAACGAGTATAGCACACATATGTTCGATTGTCCAGTGTTTTTCGAACAGTTGTTCTCTTTTTTTCTGTTCTGTTTCCTAAAAAAATTCCTGCAAAGCAAAACCAGGTAATTATCCCGGTTCTGCTCCGCAGGGCTCAATATTTCTGCAATATTCTGCCTTAAACAAAAAGGTCCAAAGCCTATTTTCCTCCGTAACTGTTCAGTAAACAGTTACGCGCAAAAATCCATTCCAAATCGGCTGTGCCGATAGGATTTTTGCCTTCTATTCTAAGTTTTCTTACGGTCAGCGCAGTAAATGCGCAGACCTACTGAACAGTTACTTTCCTTCAATGATCTTCTTCAGCTTATCCATCAGAATGATCGTGTCATCCACGGTCCGCACCGCGCACATGATCGTATTGTCTCCGGCCACACAGCCGACGATCTCATGAAAACCGATCACATCCAGTGCCTCAGCGACTGCCATCGCCATACCGGAAACCGTCTTGATCACAAGAATATTCTGTGCCATGTCCATGGACACATAGCAGTCCCTGAAAATACGGATATATTTCTCGCCAAAATCTTTCTGATGCTGCATGACTGCATAGCACTGGCGGCCATTTTTTCCAGGAGCTTTCGTGAGCTTCAGTTCACGGATATCTCTCGATACTGTCGCCTGTGTCACATGATATCCGGCCTTTTTCAGATACTCCGCAAGCTCCTCCTGCGTCTCGATCTGATATTTTCCGATCAGCTCCACGATCTTACTGTGTCTGTCAACCTTCATGTCTGCTGCCCCTTTCTGATCTCGTCCTGTATCAGTGTCCATTTCACTTCTTTTGAAGTGATCCGCACACCGCCCTGCGTGTCCTGCAGCGCTATTCCGCTGTAAATTCACGCGTCGTACATCTTCATCTTTAAAATATCAAGGAATGACCGGTGATCAAGCTTCACAACTCTTGTCACCGTCTCTGCCTTTGTGATCTCAATATAATCCCCATTTTCCAGCCGCACTAACGTGTCGCCGTCAAAAGCCGCCACCTGACTGCCCCGGTTTGCTGCCGGGATCTCGATCCTGATCCGGCTATCCGCTCCGAAAACGATCGTTCTCGACGTCAGCGTATGCGGACAGATCGGTGTAAGGATCATCAGCTGTCCGTCCGGCTGGGCGATCGGTCCCCCCGCCGACAGATTGTACGCTGTGGATCCCGTAGGAGTCGCAACGATCATACCGTCAGCGCTGAATTCATTTAAGAACTGTCCGTCCACGTAAAGCTTTAACTTTAATACCCGTGGATCTCCGTCTCTTGTCAGGACGATATCATTGAGCGCAATGCTCTCTTTCACCGGCCTTGCGTTCCGGTAAACACAGCCCTTCAACATCATGCGTTCCTGAAGTTCATAGCAGTCCTCCAAAAGCGCATCCAGAAGCTCCTTTACATCGCCTTCCCGGCCGATCTGGGTAAGATAGCCGAGGCCGCCGAGATTGATACCGATCATCGGAAGATTTCTCCCTGCAAGATCCCTTGCCGCCTGGATCAGGGTTCCGTCCCCGCCCAGCGTGATGACACATTCGGTATCCGCAGGTACCTCCTCCGGATCCGTGTACGGATTTCCATGTCCGGACACACTTTTCCCCAAGGAAACTCCCGCGCCGTGAGCCTTCAGGTACTTTTCAATAGCCGCCTGCATATTCTTCGTATTCTCTTTGTCAGGATTTGCAACGATGTAAAATTTCTTCATAAAATTATGCCTTATTTATCCAGTGTCTCGTGTGCCTTTTCAACGATCTCGAAAGCGCCGATGGTGTCGTTCGCAAATGTACTTCCATCCGTGCAGTTTCTTAAATGGAGCAGATATTCGATATTTCCCTCCGGCCCCTTGATTGGGGAGAATTCCAGATGGAGGGCCTCAAAACCGATGCTGCCCGCAAAGGAGGCGACCATCTCAATGACCTCAAGATGGACGGATTTTTCGCGGACAACGCCCTTCTTTCCGACCTTCTCACGCCCTGCCTCAAACTGCGGCTTAATTAAGCATACGACCTCTCCGTCCGGTTCCATGAGCGCCTTCACCGGCCCCAGAACTTTCGTCAAAGAAATAAAGGAGACGTCAATGGATACAAACTGGATCCTGTCCGGGATCTCCTCCGGAGTCACATAACGGATATTTGTCTTTTCCATGCAGACAACGCGCTCATCATTTCTGAGCTTCCACGCCAGCTGTCCATGCCCCACATCCACAGAATAAACCTTCACTGCCCCGTTCTGAAGCATGCAGTCCGTAAATCCGCCCGTGGACGCTCCGACGTCCATACAGATCTTTCCCTCTAATGTCACGCCGAAATGTGTCATGGCCTTCTCCAGTTTCAGGCCGCCGCGGCTCACATATTTTAATGTGGTTCCGCGCACCTCCACGTTCGCTGTCTCGTCGAACATGGATCCCGCCTTATCTTCCTTCTGTCCATCCACATAGACGATGCCGGACATGATGACCGCCTTCGCCTTCTCTCTGGACTCCGCCAGATTTCTCTTTACCAGCAGAACATCCAACCGTTCTTTCATTGGCTTTGCTCCTTATCTCTTCTCGTTTAAAAATTCCGTCTCAATGCGTCTGATCACGGAATCGCTGTTGATTCCAAGCATCTCCCTGAGCACAGAAACGTTTCCATGTTCTACATAGGCATCCGGAAGCGCGATCTGGATCACGCGGATCTCCGGGTGTTTTTCATGGATATATTTTGTGACATACATGCCCATGCCGCCGCGGAGAACATTCTCTTCCATAGTGACGATCAGTTTATGCGTCTTGCAGAGACGATCGATCATATCCGTATCGAGCGGCTTTACAAATCTCGCGTTCACTAAGGTACAGGGCTGTCCTTTTTCCTTTAATTTTTCCCGGACGTGTTCGCCGGTGCTCACCATGCTGCCGAGGGCAAAAAGTGCGATCTCTGACTCCTCGTAGAGCATCTCCGCCTTTCCATATTCGACAGGAGCGCGGAATTCTTCCAGTCCGCGGTACGCCTGTCCTCTCGGATAACGGATGGCAAGGGGCGCGTCAAAATTCACGCCAAACTCCAGCATGTCCTGAAGCTCCCAGCAGTTTTTCGGTGCCATGATGTTCATTCCGGGCACAAGGCTTAAGAAGGAAATATCAAAAATCCCCTGATGCGTCTCCCCGTCGCTTCCCACAAGACCTGCCCGGTCGATGGCAAACAGAACCGGAAGATCCTGAATACAGACGTCGTGAAGCACCTGGTCATAGCCACGCTGTAAAAAGGAAGAATATACCGCAACTACAGGCTTCAGTCCCGCTGCCGCCATGCCTGCCGCCGATGTCACCTCATGGGCCTCCGCGATTCCCACATCAAAGAACCGTTTTGGGAATTCCTTCGCAAACTTCGTGAGTCCTGTTCCGTCCGGCATGGCTGCTGTCAGAGCCACGATTCTTTTATTCTTTCCGGCAAGTTCGCAGATCTTCTCCGAGAATACATCCGTGTAGCTCGGAAACTCCTTTTTCTTTAAAGGATTTCCGGTCTTGATATCGAATGGTTCCACGCCGTGGAATCTCGCCGGATTTTCTTCCGCCGGCTTGTAGCCTTTTCCCTTTTTCGTGATAACATGGACTAAGACCGCATGCTGGACGCGCTTCGCTTCCTTAAATACACGGATCATTTCCTGAACATTATGGCCGTCCACAGGCCCCAGATACGTGATCCCCATGTCCTCAAATAACATTCCCGGAACAAGGAACTGTTTGATCCCGTTCTTTAACTGGTAAAGCCCATATGCCATCGGCTTTCCGATCACCGGGATCGAGGAAAGTCCCCGTTCCACTCGGAGCTTTAGCTCCGCATATCCTTCTTTTGTGCGGACACTGCTGAGATATTTCGACATTCCGCCCACGTTCCTGGAAATGGACATCTCATTGTCATTCAGAACAATAATAAAATTTTTTCTGATCTGGGCCGCATTGTTCAATGCCTCATATGCCATTCCGCCGGTCAGGGCACCGTCTCCGATGACCGAGATCACCGAATAATCTTCCTCTGTGATCTCTCTCGCCTGGGCAAGTCCAAGACCCGCAGAGATGGAGGTGGAGCTATGTCCTGTGTCGAAGGCATCGTAAGGGCTTTCCTTTCTCTTCGGGAATCCGCTCATTCCGCCAAACTGGCGCAGGTCATCAAAACCGGCTTTTCTTCCACTTAGAAGCTTGTGGGTGTAGGCCTGATGGCCCACGTCCCAGACGATTTTATCCTTCGGAAGGTCAAACGCCAGATGCAGGGCCATCGTAAGTTCCACAACCCCGAGGTTTGAAGCGAGATGGCCGCCTGTTTTACTTATTTTTTCGATCAGGAACTGGCGGATCTCCCGCGCAAGCTCCGGATACTGGTCTTCTTTCAGTTTTTTGATGTCCGAAGACTGTTTTATATGATCAAGCAGCATGTTTCCAGACTACTCCCTTACATATTTTATATAGTGATTAGTTTCTCCTATTCACGAGCATTTCAATAATATTGTACAGAAATTCATTTTTTCCCGGCAGCCCCGCAAGTCTTCCTGCTGCCCGGTCAGAAATTTCCTTTACATCCCGTTTTGCCTTTTCAAGGCCTTCTAAGGTCACATAGGTAGTCTTTTCGTTCTTTTCATCGCTCAGAACCGGCTTCCCAAGCTCTTCCTGAGTGCTCGTCACATCGAGGATATCGTCCTGAATCTGAAACGCGAGACCGACCTCGGAGGCCATCGTTTCCACTTCTTTGATCTCTTCCACGGTCGCGCCCGCAAGGACTGCACCGATCATCATGGAGGCCTCGAGGAGAGCACCGGTCTTTAACCGGTAGATGAAATCAAGTTTTTCTCTCGGAACCGCCTTTCCGGTGAGCTCCACATCGACGGTCTGTCCGCCGATCATGCCATAGATTCCTGTCTTTTCCGCGAGGATCCCGATGGCGCGGCCGACTTTTGCCGGATCAGCGCCCATGGAAAAGGCCTTTGACGCAGTCTCGAACGCGTAGATCATCAGCGCGTCACCCGCCAGCACTGCCATATCATAGCCGTAGGCTTTCCAGGTGGTGAGTTTTCCGCGGCGGTATTCGTCGTTATCCATGCACGGCAGATCGTCATGGATCAGGGACGAGGTGTGGATCATCTCCATGGCCGCCATGAACGGCTCGATCTCCGGACCGTTTCCGCCGAACAGACGGTACACTTCCCGCATGAGAAGCGGTCTTAAGCGCTTTCCACCTGCTTTTACACTGTAATTCATTGCCTCAAAGATCGTCTTCTGGTGTCCGGTCTCCTCCGGCAAATATGAATATACGACTGTCTCAGTCTCCTTGACCGCCTGACTGAACCTTTCCTTAAAATTGTCCGCCATTTTCCTTTTCCTCCGTTTGATCTCCACTCAAAACAAGGATCTTTTTTTCGATCGTCTCAATTTTTTCGTTACAGCTCTTTACAAGCTTCATGCCCTCTTCATAATCAGCGAAAGCATCCTCCAGAGATCCGTCTCCCTTTTCCAGCTTTCCGATGATCCGGTCGAGAGCCGCGAATGTCTCCTCGACATTCATCTGTTTTCTTGTCTCGTCATCCATATGATTCCTCACTGTGGCAGCATATCCTGCCGTATCGTTCTATTTTCCTACTTGAATTATTGTTTAATTATTCGTGAAAATTGGTGCGATAGATAATATTCTGTGGTGGATTCCTACCGATACTTCTCAACATGATCTACAACAGCCCCGATTCGACCGTCCTTCACCCGGACCGTGATCCGTTTTCCGGCTTCCGCCTGTTCCACATTCTCCAGACGTTTTCCATCCCCGTCCGTGATAAATCCGAATCCGCCGCTGATCTTCTTTAACGGGGACAGTCCCCACAGACGTTCACTCTTCACCGCAAGATTTCTCTTATCAGCCGCAAGCCGGTCCGCCATGGATCTTCTGAGCAGTGTCTCCGCATTCTGCAGATCACGTCTCGTCTCCTGCTGCCGCTCTGCGATCAGACGTAAAAGTGTATCTTCCGCGTCCGCCAGCCGTTTTTTCTTCTCATTCAGCTGGCTCTTCGGGTCATAAAACCGCAATGTCAGCTCATCATGCTTTAACCTGCTTTTAGCCCGCTCAAGACATGTTCCTATCTCCTTCATCAGGCGCTGTTTTCTCGCATTTAGATCCATCCGGAACTGGAAATAATCAAATACCGCAAGCTCTGCCGCTGCTGACGGAGTCGGTGCCCGAAGATCTGCCGCGTAATCCGCGATCGTCACATCGGTCTCGTGACCGACTGCGGAGATCACCGGCGTATTGCATGCGAAGATCGCTCTGGCGACTTCCTCCTCGTTGAAGGCCCAAAGGTCTTCGATCGAACCCCCGCCGCGCCCGACGATCAGGACATCCAGTCCCATCGCATCAAGCGTCCGGATTCCTTTTACGATGCTGTCCTTTGCGCCGTCTCCCTGAACCAGGGCCGGGTAGAGGATCAGCTGGACATATGGATTCCGTCTGTGGGAGATATTCATGATATCCCGGATCGCAGCTCCCGTGGGCGCTGTGACGATTCCCACGGTCTTTGCGAACCGCGGGATCGGCCGCTTATACTGCGGGTCAAACATCCCCATCTCTTCCAGCTCTTTTAAGAGTTTTTCAAATTTCAGATACAGGTCTCCGCGCCCGGAAAGTTCGATTTCTGACGCGTAGAGCTGGTATTTTCCGTCCCGCTCGTAGACATCCACAGTTCCTTTTACAACAACCTGCTGTCCCTCGGCGAGCTTAAAGTTGAGGCCGCGGCGCTGGCTTGCGAACATGACAGCCTGAAGTGTTCCGCCGCCGTCTTTCAGTGTGAAATAGATATGTCCGGAACTGTGATACTTACAGTTGGAAACTTCCCCCTTCACCGACAGGCGGCGAAGAAGGAAGTCCTGTGCAAACATATTTTTGATGTATGAATTTACCTGTGCAACAGAGTAAACACCTGCCATCGTTTAATTGCCTTTCTGGATCAGTTTTGCAAGGATACCGTTTACAAATGCCGGGGCTTCGTCTCCGCCGAATTTCTTTGCGAGTTCAACCGCTTCGTTGATGGCAACCTTCTCCGGGATCTCCTCATCATATTTCATCTCGAACACTGCAAGACGTAAAATCGTAAGCTCAACTTTACCCATACGTCTTGTTCTCCAGCCTTCCGCGATCTCGTTGATCTTTTCATCGATCTCCGGGATCAGTTCCATGATCTTCTCGACGCGTTTTTCGAGGTATGCGCGGTCCTCTTCTTTCTCAAACGGATCATGAAGGATCTCATCTTTTCCGTCTTCGCCGGTCACATCCTCCTTCGGCGCTTCAAAATATCTCTCTAACTGCTCTTCCTTCTCCTCTGCCGGGTAAAAATCCTGGCAGAACAGCATTTTAAAACAATGTTCTCTGGCTTCCCTTCTGGTCACTTTTCTACCTCCGTTTATCTGAACGGGCCGACGGGCTTTTCCGTCAGTCCGTGCTGCTCTGATTATCAATCTCTGAACTGCTCTTTTGCCGCCATGCTTCCGGAAAAGCTGCCTTTTGCAGCTTCTGCAGATGTGAGCGCAGAACAGAGTACTCCTAATTTAGGATTATACATGAAAATGTATATTTTCACAAGTCCTTATGTGAGAGATGTTTTTTTTATCCTTATGATATGGTATACTCTTTCTGATCCCTTCAGAATTCCAAACTTACCTCAGAAAGGAAAATAATACAATGAACAACGTAAAATACCTGCCGTTCATCATCCTGTGCATGTTATTATCAGGATGCGGCGCTGAGAAAAACACGATTTCAACAGATACTCCCGCAGAAACAGCGATACAAACTTCCGAAATCGAATTAAAAGGAGAGACGGAATCCAGTTCTAAAAATGCTGCAGAAACAACGGCAGAAAGCACCTCTGAATCTGACATGAAAACAGTGGCAGAAGAAAGCTCTGAAACCGATATGAAAACAGAAACCAGCCCTGCTGCCAATACTGACACCGAAAATACGGCTCCTGAGACAAAATACATTACCATCGACCTGTCCACAGCCAGGGAGACACATCCCACCGGTGATGCCGCCGCTCCTTTTGATTTAAAGATCGTATCTGAAGAAGAAAACGGTATCGATTTTGCAAACGAATGGTACGACAGGAAAGGATTATCCCTCCCAATGATCGGCACCGACTGGAACAGCTTTTATGATGACAACTACCAGTACCTCTGGTCCGGCGAAGAGCTTTATATTTTTGAGAACGGTACCGGAAACTGCCTGTATGTCTTAACTTATCCCACCGACAAATGGTACATCAACGGAAATAATGCCTGTCTGAAGGACGGAATCTTCTACGGAGCCAGCGTGACAAACGGCTACGCCCAGCCGGATACCTGTTTCATGTTCGCCTATGATCTGGAAAATGACAAACTCCTCTGGAGAAGCGCTGACCAGACCTGTAATTCCATGAACTTTATCGTAAAAGACAATGTCATCATCTGCGGATATGGCTTCACCTCCGAGGACGACTACCTCTATCAGATCGATCTCCACACCGGCGAGGTTCTCTCCCGACTGACTCTAAAAAAACAGCCTGATCTCCTCGTATACCAGGATAATACACTTTACGTCCATACCTACAGCTATAACTACACGATCGAGATAAAATAAGTCCACCAAAAAGGGCAGGACCCCCGGTCTCCCGGGAATCCTGCCCTCACGCAGTCACAATCTTTACTTTTCTTCCAGGCTGACTCCGGCAATCTTAATATTCACATCAAGTACCATAAGTCCCGTCATGTTCTCGATCGCGTTCTTAACCTTCTCCTGCACCTTCTCGCAGACGTCCGGAATACTATATCCATATTTCAGATTCAGAGCCATATTTACGCTTACATGCTCCTCCGTAACTTCCACCTTAACGCCTTTGGAAAGGTTCTTCATTCCAAGCTTTCCAACCAGCTCGTTCGTAATATTTCCCGCCATGGAATCCACGCCGTCAACCTCAGTTGCTGCCAGGCCGGCAATAATTGCCACGACTTCATCCGCAATCTGGACTTCTCCAATTTTGTCCTTTTCATAAACCTTATGACTGCTTCTCTCTGTTTCCGCTGCCACAACAATTACCTCCTGTATATCAAAGATACAGTTATTATACCATTTTCTCCTCTCTTTGCATAGTTCTTTTTATCACACTTTGCGCCTGCCGCCAGAGATACCGGGAACCATACCACTTTACGCCAATATTCCGGCACTATCGTCCTTATCACTCATCCACATCCAGCAGCGTGATCACGATCCCGTCCGCCCCGATCTCCGTCTTCCTCTTCACGATATCCTCGATCTGCGCCCGCTCTTGATCCGAGAGCGATGCCGCGTTCACCACGACGTCCACCTTCCCGTCCGTGATGCTGACCACCGGGTCCACAAAGCCTTTTGCCTTTAAAAGCGTCTCCGCCGCGTTCTCCTTTTCCGAGATCTCCGTCATCCCGATGAGGTTCTGGATCGCCGTCTGCTTCTCCTCCTCCGAGATCTGGTCACTGTTGATGATCTGCATCAGAGTTTCCTTATTCTTTGCCCGGATCTGCTCCCTGCCAAGTTGGACACCAGCTATGTACTCGGAGATCCCTGTTCCGCCGGTGAGCACCGCCTCACCCGGATTCTCAATTCCCGCAGCCGCTGTCTCCTGCCCGGAAACTTCTGCACCAGCAGATTCCGCACTCTCAGGCATCGCCGCCACCTCATTTCCATCGGGCAGAAGTTCCTCTCCATCCCCGTCAAGACTCGCAATTTCCTTGAGCTTTCCATCATCCACCCCATTCTTCGCCTGATTCTCCGCCAGAATGTCCGAATCGGAAATATCCATCATCCCCGCCTCGTACACCTCTGCCCCCGCCACTTCCTTCTTCGACGAGTAATTCAGGTATCCCGCTGCCGCGATCATGACCGCCAGCGTCGTGATAATGATCTGATTTCTTCTGAAGATCCGTTTCATCGCAAAACTCCTTCTTTCCCATACTTTCATACTTCCATTCTATGATTCCAGACTTGAAATATACCGCTGTAATTCTCTCCTCTGTAAAAAACAGAACCCATTTTTTGCCGATACTCTGCAATCCACTGCCTTTATTTCACCGCCCGCTTCATCACCTTGATCTTATTCGCCGGAAGTCCTAAAAGCGCCTCCATCGCCTCCGAGATCTCCGCCCGGATCACCGCACTTCCGCCGCCGTCAGCGCTTATGACTACACCGGAGATCTCCGGTTTCACTTCCTTCTCCATCACCGGTGACTGGCTCTTCCCGTCAAGCACCGTGCTCTCTGACTGGTTCTCCTCCCTTATGACCCGTGAACTCCCGGAGCTGCTCCCACTCTCCTCCGTCACTGAGGACGTGCTGCTCTTATCCACATGCCAGATCCTCTCCTCCGAAGATTTCAGCACCACCATCACATCCGCCTCCCCGACGCCATCCACACTCTTTAATAGTTCCCGGATCCGCTGCTCCAACTTCTCCTCGTAAGAACCACTCTCCTCCTTCGCTGCAGCTTCCTCCCCGGCATCTTCCAACGCAGTGCTCTCATCGTCCCCGCTGACATCCGCAATCCCCCCCACCATTCCAGCTCTCAATCCGGAATCCGTTGTCTTCCCATTCGGCAGTGAGATCACAAACAGCAGCAGCCCGGAACAGAATAGAAAAATCACCTTCTCCTTATTCCCTTTCAACATCGACCTCAATGTCCCGTTCTTCCACTCCATAATAAGCTCCTATCTTCCTTCTGACCGAAGCGATCTCCGCTCCTGCCTGATTCTGCTCTCCCCGGACCAATAACTTCACATGACTGAGATTCCCGGCATCCGCCACCCGGGCCGATACGCTCACGCATTCCAGCCCATCACTCTCTGCCATAGTCCGGATATCAGACTCCACCGCCGCCCGGTACCGCTCATAAAATCCTGCGATCCGCCTCTCATCCACAGCTCCAAGTTCCTCCTTCAGCGTCCGCACATCGTCCTCAAAGATGATCTTCTCAAACATGCCCGCTATCGCTGTCTCCATCCCCGTGATCCGTGCAAGCGGCCCAAAAGCCAGCAGGATCATAACCGCCCCGGCAAACAGCCGCAAGTACTTTTCATATTTCGGATCCGGCAGAAGATTCATGACCATGGTCACGAAGATCATGTAAAAAACGATGTCTTTTACCCAGTTTTCAATCGCTTTCATGCCGCTCCTCCACTTCTCCGCTGCTGTTCACATTTTGCACAGCCACCTTGATAATATGCAGTGTGACAACAACTCATCCCGCATAGTACACCGCATTCGTAGAATAACTGATCACTGCGATGGTCACCGCAAACAACGCCAGCGAATACCCGACGATTTCGAGTAACATCCCATGCCCCACGGCATTCTGTGTCATGCATGCAGCCAGCCGCTTATCACATACAGGCTGCATCACAGCCGCTGCCAGATAGTAGAGCGCCATAAGCACCGCCAGCTTCACCATAGGTACCGACGCCAGAAAGATCAGGACCGCCACCGCCGCGGCACCCGCCGTGTTCTTTATGAGAACCGCCGATCCCATCAGAAGATTTGACATCGCCCCGACCCCTGTGCCGATTCCCGGAACCGCCTCGATGGTCCGCACGACAGCCGCGTTTTTCATGGCATCCGCCTGGGGCAGAACCAGCCCCTGGATCAGGTGAAATCCCACAACGATACCGAACATGGTCTTCACGGTCCACCCCACGACTTTTCCCAGGAACTCCGTCATCACCGAGAACATTTCTTCCCGGAACAGATTTCCCACCAGGGAGAGCACCATGTAGAGCTTCATGATCGGCAAAAGGAATCCCGAAACCACCGCCTGGATCACGCCAATGGCCCCCAGCGTGAATCCGCAGACCGATGCCGATGTCACCGCCCCACCCGCCATAGTCACTGCAAGGAAATATGCCGGGAGCAGAACCTTCATGAACCCTAAGATATTCCCTGTGGTCTCCTCTGCGATGCGAATACTGGCAAAAAAGCTCGCCGCCAGGAATGTCTGCACGCAGATACAGATCACGTAGGCCCCCGTCTCCGACAGCTGGCTGGAACCGAAAATTCCGAAAAAGCCGGAACATGCCGCCCCGCACAGGGACAGGATCAGGATTTCCGCTAAAAACGAGGTGTTTGTCCGGATCTCCGAGAACAGTGCGGAGACGATCCTGTTCTTTCCATATAAGAAGACGTTCTCCGCATCACCTTTCCGGATCATGTCCATTAAGTCCCGGAATGTAAGTCCCGCTGTATCATCACCGCCGATCTGGTCTAAATACTCCTGGATTTCTGTAACGTCAATATCTGCTATCTCATCATCCTGCTGCGGTTCCGCTCTCTGCCCGAAATCCACTGTTTCCGCTGTTGATATCGGAATTGTCCACAATCCAGCCTGCCGCCCTGTTTTCTGTCTGAAACCGGTCTGCTCTGCGGCAAAAGCTGTAACCTCACTCTGTCTGATTCCCCAGAATATCCCCATAACAAGCCCCAGCATCAGAAATACATTTCTCTTCCATCTCATTCCATAAACACCTTCAATGTCTCCACCAGCGACAGCACCACCGGCGCGCTCACCGCGAGGATTGCCAGCTTCCCAACCATCTCCACCTGGGTCCCCACCGCAGAGTATCCGGCATCCTTGCAGATCCCCGACGTGAACTCTGCGATATATGTGATTCCCGCCATCTTGAATAACGCCGCCAGATACACATGTCGGATCCTGATCCCGTTTCCGATCTCCCGCAGGGTGTCCAAAAGCACACCCAGTCTTGCCAGACCAAGAAATCCGACTCCGATGGATACCGCCAGAACCAGGTACACCGCGTACTCTGGCTTCAGCGGTTTTAACTGCGCCGCAAGCAAAATTGCCGTAAGCCCCAGAAGTGCCGCCTGAACTACCGCCATAACTCTCCCTCCTTTCACAGCGAAAACAGATTTTTAATTGTCTCAAACAGATCATAGATATACGGCACGATCCAAAACAGCACCAGGATCAATCCTGCGAGACTCGTGAGAAACGCCTGGTCCTCGCGCCCGCTGTGCTTCAACACCTGACACATCACCGACACCAGGATCCCCACCGCCGCGATCTTAAATATCAGATTTACCCCCATAGTCTCCCCCTTACGCAAAGAGTACCAGAATAAAAAGTCCTGCCGCCATTCCGAGAGACCGGTAAAGCTTCGTCCGGCTCTCCATCTCCTTCTTTAAGAACGCCAGGGAGTCATCCGCCTGTTCTAGATAGAACAGGATCGTCCGCTCCTGGGTCTTTTTGTCCGCGTAACCGAGATTTTCCCCCAGTGCCTGGAGTGCTTCAAGATCCTGTTTTCTTAAAGGAAGATCGTCCGGAAATTTTTCCATCTCTTCCTTCCATATCTCGGCAAACGCCTTCCCAGCTTCTTCCTCCATCCGCTTTTCCACCCGTAGAAAAAAGAGTCCTGCCTCCGCCGCCGTCCCGGAATTCCCGTCTGAAAACCGGCTGCCGATCTCCTTTAGCGCCTCCGGCAGCGTCTCGTTGGAGTACAGGATCCGCGCCTTCAGATAGACCGCCATCTGTCGGAAGATTCCAAGCATCTTTACCCGCATCTCCCACTCCCCCGCCAGCAGAAAACCTCCAGCTACCGCCGCTGCCGCCATGCACAAGAGTCCTAAATATTTCATGTCTCATCCCCCGTCCACTCACGATCTATGTCTTGTTTAAACCTTAATTTCTTTTATCCATTCGCTGAAAATTCACATCATAAATTCCCACTATCGTTCCCGGTCCCGGAACTCCGGAAAGAACCACATACCGGGAAAACACCTTCGCTTCCGCCAGTTCCCGCCACGCCGGCCGCTTCATGATATCCCCAACATCTGCACCATGGACCGTCGCCAGGATCCTGCACCCGCAGTTCATCCCATACTTCATCGCCAGGATCTCGCCTTCCCCTCCTGCCTCGTCCACCGCCAGCACCTGGGGTGCCATAGAGCGCAGCATCATGAGCATTCCCTCAGACTTAGGGCACCCGTCCATCACGTCGGTCCTGGGTCCCAGGTCACACTGGGCAATTCCTCCAAAACACGCTGCGATCTCCGAACGCTCGTCCACCACGGACACATTCTTCCCCGCTCCCCATGTTCCCCCGCATGAAAGTTCCCGGATCAGGTCCCTCAAAAGTGTTGTCTTTCCTGCTCCCGGCGGGGAGATCAAAAGCGTGTCCAGAAATGTTTCCCCATCCATCAGGTACGGCAGCACGTTTTTTGCGCAGCCCTTTACCTCATGGGCAACACGGATATTTAAAGATGAGAGATCCCGGACCGTCCTCACATGTCCGTCCTCCACCACCGCTTTCCCTGCGATTCCCACACGGTGTCCCCCGCGGATTGTGAGGAATCCCTGGCTGATCTCCCGCTCGTAGGCGTACAGCGAATGCCTGGAACAGGTCTCCAGAATCCCGCGGATCAGCTCCTGGTCTGCAAGAACTACACTCCGGTCTTCTCTTATCTCCAGCGACCCCATCTTTTTCTTTCCATAACTTTCCGTCTTTCCACAGGTCCCATCCGAAAAAAGGAGGTTTTCCCCGCTTTCCAGCAGTATCATCACCGGTTTTTCCGTCCGGATTCTGATCTCCCGAATCGTTTTCCCATCTGGAACCGCCTGTTTCAGCAGTCTTTCAAAAGTTTCCGTATTCATCCCGCGCTCCTTTCTCCCCGTGTTCTGCCTGTCCGCCTTTCCCGGAATTGATACAATATATGAACACCCCGGATTTTTATGATATTTCTCGGAAAATAAAAAAGCACATCCACCCAGTCAGTTTCACCTGACCAGACAGATATGCTTTCTAATTCCATTATTTCAAATACCGGCTGTTAATCCCCGTAAACCCTGATAATTCCGGACACCTCACGAAGCACGGACATGCCCTTCACGATCATCAGCGCGTCATTGAAATGGCGCTCCAGAACGGAATCCGTGATCACAACAAGTTCTGCAACACCGTCCCTCGCGCGTTTCTGAACGACCTGGGCGATGCTGACATCGTTGTTTCCGAGAACGCCCGCAATGTTTGCGAGGGCGCCCGGCTTATCCGCGACCTGAAGACGGAGGAAATATCTCGTACAAGCAGAGGGTCACAGGTTCGATTCTTATATGCAACGCCGCCGTTCCATCCACAGTTGTCATGGACGATATTTCTCATGACAATGATGATATCACCCATGACAGCGCTGGCCGTCGGCATCTTTCCCGCGCCGCGTCCCATGAACATCGCGTCATCGCAGGCCTCGCCGTGTACGAACACCGCGTTGAAGGAGTCGCGGACCGTCGCAAGCGGGTGCTGCTCCGGGATCAGCATCGGGTGGACCTTGACCTCGATCTTTCCGTCCACCAGCTTTGTAACGCCGAGAAGCTTGATCACATAGCCGAATTCCTTCGCGTAGCGGATATCATCGGAAGTGATCTTCGTGATCCCTTCCATATAGACATCACTGAAGGTCACCTTGGAGTTGAACGCCAGGGAGGACATGATCGCGATCTTTCGTCCCGCGTCGTAGCCTTCCACGTCCGCCGTCGGATCCGCCTCCGCATATCCAAGCTCTGTGGCCTTTGCCAGCGCTTCCTTGTAATCCATCCCCTCTTCCGACATCTTTGTCAGAATGTAGTTCGTGGTTCCGTTTACGATTCCCATGATCTCCGTCAGCATGCTGCCTGCGAGGCTCTGCTTTAAGGGACGGATGATCGGGATCGCGCCTGCGACTGCCGCCTCAAACTGGATATCGCAGCCGCTGTTTTCCGCCAGTGACAGGATCTCCTGTCCATGCTCCGCGAGCACGTCCTTGTTGGCGGTAACCACCTGTTTTCCGGCTTCCAGGGCCTGCACGATATAGGTTCTCGCCGGTTCCACGCCGCCCATGAGCTCGATCACAAGCTGGATCTCCTCATCTTCCAGGATCTCCTGCCAGTTGTCCGTCATGATCTCCTTCGGGATCCCCGGGCGGTCCTTCTTTGTGTTCCGTACCAGAACCTTCTTAATTTCCAGGCTGGCACCGGTCTTCTGGAACATCTCATCCTTTAACATCTCGGCGAGGGCATACACGCCGCTTCCAACCGTTCCAGCGCCGAGAAGCGCCGCCCTGATCACATTTCTCTCTCCCATGGTTCGTATCTCCTCTATCCCTGGCATAGCCGCATTAGTAACCGCAGACATCCGTCAGTCTTCTCTTTTATTCTTCCATGACCGTGAGCCATGGACATTTGTCTTTTTTCAAAGTGACGTAATTATACTACACTACGTTTAAAAATGCAAGTAACTATTCAGTACCTTCATAGTTACATGCAAAAATCCATTCCAGATCGGCTGCGCC
>ENA-OPVY01000975-OPVY01000975.1-human-gut-metagenome-genome-assembly--contig:-NODE-975-length-17657-cov-3.438984_pt1 | contig 17657 bp, 15 predicted proteins | sample MGYA00241503_ERZ501998 | MGnify/ENA primary metagenome ERZ501998 (study PRJEB25962, sample SAMEA2042107) | human gut metagenome | biome: human gut; feature: human-associated habitat; material: faeces... | reverse complement strand
CTGCGGCTAAGGACACAACCCTATAATAACAGGAGGAAACAATGGAACACTTTAATATTGCAATTGACGGACCTGCGGGAGCAGGAAAAAGTACCATCGCAAAGCTGGCTGCAAAACGCCTGGGTTTTGTATACGTTGACACCGGGGCCATGTACCGCACCATAGCGCTGCATATTTTAAGAGAAGGCATCGATCCTCAGGATGAGGCGGCAGTCAGCGCAGCCTGCAGAAATGTAAATGTAACGATCGCCTATAAAGACGGCGTCCAGCAGGTTCTTTTAAATGGGGAAAATGTTTCCGGCCTGATCCGCGCCGAGGAGGTGGGAAAGACGGCTTCCGCCACCTCTGGCTATCTTCCTGTGAGAGAAAAGCTGGTGGAGCTTCAAAAGGAGCTTGCAAAGCGGGAAAATGTTGTTATGGACGGAAGGGATATCGGAACCTGTGTGCTTCCCGATGCTCCGGCTAAGATTTATCTGACTGCATCTGTAAAGGTACGGGCCGAGAGACGTTATAAGGAGCTGACAGAGAAGGGCATTGACGCTGATTTAAGGGAGATTGAGCGGGATATCGAAAGCCGGGATTATCAGGATATGCACAGAGAGCATTCTCCGCTTATGCAGGCAGAGGATGCGGTTTTGCTTGACAGCTCAGATATGACTCTGGATGAGGTGGTACGGGCTATCTTTGTTATTGCGGCAGAGAAGGGCTGCAGCGCAGCTGTCAGTGCTCTTGGAAATAAGGGGGAGGACAGATGAATGCGCAGGTAAAAGGGGCTGCTTCTTTTGAAATTCCGGAGGGCCGTACGGTCACCGTGGCAAAGACGGCCGGGTTTTGCTTTGGTGTAGAGCGGGCGGTAAATCAGGTATATGAACAGATTAAGGCAGTGAAAGAGGGAAAGGCAGAAGGCCCCATTTATACCTACGGTCCCATTATCCACAACGAGCAGGTCGTCGGGGATCTCAGGGAAAAAGGCGTGGAGGTCATAGACTCCCTGGAAGAGTTAAAGACGCTCCGTGACGCGGTCGTGGTGATCCGTTCCCACGGTGTCGGAAAAAATGTCTACGAGATCTTAAAGGAAAACGATGTGGAGATCGTGGATGCCACATGTCCCTATGTGAAAAAGATCCACCGGATCGTCGAAAAACAGTCAGCAGAGGGAAGAAAAGTTCTGATCATAGGCAGTGAGGACCATCCGGAGGTGCAGGGCATCAAGGGATGGGGAGATGAGCGGACAGTGGTCATCGAGGACATGGATGATTTTCTTAAGCTGCAGCTTCCGGAAAATGAGAAGCTTTGTATTGTATCCCAGACGACATTTAATTACAAGAAATTTCAAGATATAGTTGAAAAAATTTCTAAAACGAGGTATGATATAACTGTTTTAAATACGATTTGCAATGCAACACAGGAAAGACAAGTGGAAGCGATGAGGATAGCCTCGCAGGTGGAAGTGATGCTGGTTATCGGCGGGAAACACAGCTCGAATACCCAGAAGCTATACGATATCTGCCGGAAGGAATGTAAAAACACCTATTACATCCAGACTCTGGGCGACTTTAATCCTGAATGTATTAGTTCTGTGCGCAGTGTAGGTATTACGGCCGGGGCGTCAACCCCAAACAATATTATCGAGGAGGTTCATACTAAATGTCAGAGTTAAGTTTTGAACAAATGTTAGAAGAATCATTAAAAACAATACGTACAGGAGAGGTTGTCACCGGTAAGGTCATTGACGTAAAAGAAGACGAAATCGTTTTAAATATTGGTTACAAGTCTGATGGCATCATTACCCGCAGTGAATACACAAACGAGTCCAACGTAGACTTAAGAAATCTTGTACATGTTGGTGACGAGATGGAAGCCAAAGTCGTAAAGGTGAACGACGGTGAAGGTCAGGTCGCTCTTTCCTACAAGAGACTGGCTGCAGACAGAGGAAATAAGAGACTTGAGGAGGCATTTGAGAACCACGAGGTTCTTACAGCAAAGGTTTCCCAGGTTCTTGACGGCGGTTTAAGCGTGATCGTGGACGAAGCTAGAATCTTCATCCCGGCAAGCCTTGTATCCGACGTATATGAGAAAGATTTATCCAAATATGCTGATAAAGAGATCGAATTCGTAATCACAGAATTCAATCCGAGAAGAAGAAGAGTCATCGGCGACCGCAAGCAGCTTATCGTTGCTAAGAAGGCTGAGATGCAGAAAGCTCTCTTCGAGAAGATTGCTGTAGGTGACAAGGTAGAAGGAACTGTTAAGAACGTAACTGATTTCGGTGCATTCATCGATCTCGGCGGCGCTGACGGTTTACTCCACATCTCCGAGATGTCCTGGGGCAGAATCGAGAATCCGAAGAAGGTCTTCAAGGTTGGCGATAAGGTAACAGCTCTCATCAAAGACATCAACGGTGAGAAGATTGCCCTCTCTATGAAGTTCCCGGAGACAAATCCGTGGGCTGACGCTGCTGAGAAGTACGCAGTAGGCAACGTAGTAACAGGTAAGGTAGCTCGTATGACTGACTTCGGCGCATTCGTTGAGCTTGAGCCGGGCGTAGACGCTCTGCTTCACGTATCCCAGATCTCCAGAGAGCACGTTGCTAAGCCGGCTGATGTACTTTCCATCGGTCAGGAGATCACTGCTAAGATCGTTGATTTCAACGAGGCAGACAGAAAGATCAGCTTAAGCATGAAGGCTCTTGAGGCTGACAATGCACAGGAGCAGACAGAGGAGTAATCCGAAGGTGATGCTTAAATAAGAAATTTCGAGGACATCGTTCTATACGGGCGGTGTCCTTTTTTGTGTAACAGGAAATTCTTCAGAATTCCCTGTTACACAAAAACACGAACGTACCAGGACACATCAGAGGCCGCGAAGCCTGCCGCAGAAATGCCGCAAATTATGCCCGCACTACAAAAATGCGTAAGGGATTTGTAATTGAAATCATAGTGTAATCTCAAGATTTGTATGTTAAGATAACCGTACAAAAGTAAAAGACGGCGTAAGAACCTGAAAAGTTACTGTACACGGGCAGTGTCAGTAACCCTGAAAAATCAGGACGGCCGCAAATCGGTATTTGAAGGAGACTGCTATAAACAATGCGGTCCGGCAAAGACCAATACAGGATAACAGGAGGAATTTTATTATGACAAAAAATATGAAAAAAATGACTGCATTAGCCTGCGCTGCCATGATGATCGCATCTATGGGGATCACCGGATGCGGCAAGGTGGATGGACAGACAAAGGAGGAGACAAAAACAACAGCCGTTGAGACTCCTGCAGGAACTGAGACATCTGCGACTACGGAAAACGAGGCGGGAAAACTTCCAGACGGTACCGGTCAGGAAAGTGGAGCGGCAGACACGGAGTCTGCGAGTGAGTCTGATCCGATGATGGGAACGATCGTTTCTGTGGAAGATGGACAGCTTACGATGCATCGCCAGGATAATGGATTTGATGAGGACGTTGTAATTACGATCGCAGAGGATACGAAGGTTCTGGATGCAGAGAATGGTTATCCGGTGGAACTCAGTGATCTGAAAGAAGGAAATACCATCAGCGCTTATGTAGACGAGGCGATGACCTTGAGCCTTCCGCCGATCGCAAATGGTCTGCTGATCTTAGTACAGGCAGAGGGCTATGATTTCCCGAGATACACGAAGGTAAAGGAATTGACGGCTGCAAATACAGAAGGTGAGCGGATCCTCACAGCCGAGAATGGGATCAATTACATGATTACCGCTGAAACAAGACTTCTTCCATATCTGACAAGAAATATTGTCTCCGAGGAAGACCTCACAGAAGGAACCGAGATCCTGATCTGGAATGAGGAGAACGGAAATAAAGCAGAAAAGATCGTCGTGTTCCAGGGTGAGAATGGATACGCAAAATAAATAATGGGATCTTGATAGAAAACAATCTGTATGAAAATGCCGGACAGCGGGCATACTCTCCTTATGGAAGGAGCGTGAGCCTGTGTCGAAGAAAAAAAGAGAACCGGTGGATCCGGAGCACTTAAAGCCGGAGGACCGGATGAAATTCGAGATCGCGAAGGAGCTGGGGCTGGCGGACAAGGTAATCGCCGGTGGCTGGAGATGCCTTACCGCAAAAGAGAGCGGCAGGATCGGCGGTCTTGTGACAAAAAAGAAGAGAGAAATGTCCGCGAAAACGCAGGATAAGGAGAATCCAGAGGAAAACTGCCATTGAAACAATGGCGGTTTTCTTTTATAATTAGGGAAGAGAGATATAGCAGTTCAACGATATGGAAAAATCAGATCTCGGAAGGGGATAAATTATGAATATATCGCTTATTTGTTTTACGAGAGCCGGATTTGAGACGATGAAGCGGATCAACGACACCCTTTCCGGAGCTTCTGAGGCTTTGACGGATGAGGTCTGCCCTGAACAACACGATAAGAGTGCGGAGGCGGAGGACAGACCATGCGGCGGGGACACTCTGCACAAGTCTCTGTGGATCGCCGGGCGGTACGCACTGCAGCTTGCGGCGGCGGATGCCGGAGTGCCTTATCAGGCGGTGCCTGAAGGCGGACTTTCGGAGTGGACGAAGGAGGCTTTTCTGCGGGACGATGCTCTTATTTTTGTGGGTGCCTGTGGGATCGCGGTGCGCTCCATTGCACCATATGTGCGGGATAAGTTCCAGGATCCTGCGGTAGTCTGTGTGGATGAGGCGGGACAGTTTGTGATCCCGCTTCTCTCCGGACATGTGGGCGGAGCGAACCGGCTGGCGGAAATGGTAGCTTCCGGGATCGGAGCAGTGCCGGTGGTGACGACGGCGACGGATGTGGAGAAGAAATTTGCGGTGGACATGTTCGCAAAGGATCATGGATTTGTGATCACGGACCGGAAACTTGCGAAGGAGATTTCGGCTGATATCCTTGCTGGTGAGCCGGTGGGAGTGTTCTCGGATTTTGGATTTTCAGCGTGGAAGAAGATTCCGGAGGGACTTTTTGAGGATCGGATCTGTAAGCGGAATCTCTGGGTTACGGTGTCCGGAAAAGAAAAAAAGGGGATTCCGGAGAACCGTGTCCTGCGCCTGATTCCACGGTGTGTGGCACTTGGAATCGGCTGTAAACGTGGGACACCTGTTGAGAAGATCCGGACTGCGGTGGAAAGTGCGATGGAGCGGAACGGGATCGATCTGCGAAGCGTCTTTGCAGTGGCGAGCATCGACATCAAGAAGCAGGAGCAGGGACTCATCGAATTCGCAAAGGAACTTCAGGTGCCGTTTCTGACATTTTCCAGTGAGGAGTTAAATGGACAGCCGGGGGATTTCCCAGAGTCGGAATTTGTGCGGAAGACCACGGGAACCGGAAATGTCTGCGAGCGGTCCGCAGTGGCTGCATGCAGGCTGGGCGTGAGAGCTTCCGAGTGCAGGATCCTGATCCATAAGGAAGCGGAGGACGGCGTGACGGTGGCCGCAGCGTATTATATGATCGGAAAGTCTGGAGAAAAATTGAGAGGATAGAGTAGAAAGAATATGATGATCCTGATAAATGGGGGAAGCTCCAGCGGAAAGTCCGCATTTGCGGAGACTCTGATCGTAGAACAGGAAAAGAAAGAAGAGGTGATGGCGGAATCCACCGGAAAATCGATGCGCGGCGGCGCCCGGAAAACGGATATGCGCCATCAGCCGTCCTGTTACCTTGCAACCATGATCGCCTGGGACGAGGAGTGTAGGGAGCGGATCCGAAAACACCGCAAAATGCGGGAAAAAAAGAATTTTATGACCATCGAGTGCCCTGTGGACCTTTTGAAGGCGGAGGTCCCTGCCAGGAGCCGGTGTCTGTTAGAGTGTGTTTCCAACCTTGCGGCGAACGAGATGTACCGCCGGGACATGAAAGATCCGGAGAATGGAGCGATGGAACGGATATTGGAAGGAATCAGGATGATCAGAAAAAATGCGGACTTTCTGGTGGTCGTGACAAATGATGTGTCCGGGGATCAGGGGCCGTACTCGGAGGAGACGGAGGAGTATCGGAAGTTGTTGGGCAGAATCAACTGTGCGCTGGCCGGGGAGGCAGATGAAGTGTACGAGGTGATCTGTGGGGAGCCGGTGATGGTGAAGAAAAAGAAGAGGGAAGATACGGAAGTGGAAGAGAGAAGAACGGATCGATCTGTGGATCGTCAGAGAGGGATCAGGCTTTTTGTGGGAGGCGCGTATCAGGGAAAATCAAACCTTGCGATGCGCGAGGCGGTGACGGAAGAGAACCGGTTCATTCTTGTGGCAGACGGCGAACAGTCACCATTGGAAGACGCATTTAATTCGGAGGCTGTTCTGAATCTTCATATCTATATTCGAAGGCTGATAGACGCAGTACTGGGTGAGTATGACGGGAAGAGAGAGGGGGACAGAGTGTTCTGCGACAGTATCAGCAGAGAAATAAATAAGAGAACCACAGCCGTGAAGAATCCGGCTGAAAGAACATCTGCCGGAGAAACAAAGATGGTGAGAGAGCAGACGAAAGAAACGGAAAAAATCGAGATCCGGATCGAAGAGGTCATGTACCGGTATCTGGATATGATCCTTAAGAAGAATCCCAACGCAGTCATCACCTGCGACGAGATCGGCTGCGGAATCGTTCCCATCAATAAAACAGACCGCCTGTGGCGATGAGTGGGGACGCCTGCCAGTATCTGGCGGCGCGGGCGGTGAAGGTATGCCGCGTTGTCTGCGGGATCCCGATGGCTTTAAAGGGCGGTGAGACATGATGGAGTACGGACACGGCGGTGATATCTACCGGAATCGGAATGTGGAGCTGGATTTCTCGATCAACGTAAATCCCTTGGGAATGCCGAATTTTGTCTGGGAGGCAGCCCAGAGGAGCATTGCCTTCTGTACAGGATATCCGGACAGCGCCTGCGAAAACCTGCGGGGACGGTTGTCAGAGGTTACCGGTGTCCCGGAGGATCAGATGATCTTCGGAAACGGGGCTGCGGAATTGATCTTCCGGCTGGTACAGGAGGTACGGCCGAAAAAGGCAGTGGTCCCTGCGCCATCTTTCGCGGAGTATGAAACGGCGTTGAGATCCTGTGGGACAGAAATCGCTTTTTTCTATTTAAAAGAGGCGGAATCTTTTTTCTTAAACATATCGGAATTTCTGGATTTTTTGAGAGCAGAGCAGCCGGAGATCATTTTTTTATGCACTCCGGCGAATCCCACGGGGGCAATGATCCGGCAGGCAGATCTTTGTAAAATCTTAGACTACTGCAGGAAACATAGGATCCTGCTGGTTCTGGATGAATGCTTTGTGGAATTCCTTGATGAGGAGCGAAGCTGCGGCTGTATCCGTGAATTTCTTGACTGGGAGACCGGAAAACCGGAACATGGCGGAGACTTGTTTCTTCTCAGGGCATTCACGAAGACATATGCCATGGCGGGACTGCGGCTGGGGTATGGATTCTGTACAAGCAGAGAGCTCTTAGAACGGATGGAGGAGAACTGGCAGCCCTGGAGTGTTTCGATCCCGGCGCAGGAAGCGGGATATGCGGCACTTTCGGAAGAACGGATTCCTTTTTTGAAAAAGATGCGGGAGACAGTGGCGAAAGAACGGCAGTATCTTTCCGACGGATTGACGAAAGCCGGCTTCACGGTATTCCACTCGGACGCGAATTTCCTCCTGTTTAAGGATTTCAAGACCGGTCAGGAATCCTGGCTGTACGAATACTTTCTGGAACGGGGGATCCTGATCCGATCATGCAGGAATTACAGACTGCTTGACAAACGATTTTACAGGATCTGCGTCCGCTCCCATGAAGAAAACCGGGAATTCCTGGAGATATTAAAGGACTACAGGTAGATCATCAGGAGGGAAAACGCAACCGGTGGAAGAAAACGAAAGATACGTTGGAAAATGACAGAAGGAAAAAGAAATTTTCTGTATGTTTATAAGCAAAAATAATATAAAATCGCAAAAAAATTATATGAATTGCCTGTTGCTAAAATTCGACAAAGCTGTTATACTCTACTGTAATAACTGGAACTGACGTTATGACGGTTTTTAGTTATATTTTTTTTAAACATAATAAAACAGAAGAAAGAGAGGGAACCATAAAATGGGTAAAATCATTGGTGAAGGTATTACATTTGATGATGTGCTCCTTGTACCTGCATATTCTGAAGTAATCCCAAATCAGGTTGATGTTTCAACACACCTGACAAAGAAAGTCAAACTCAATATTCCATTTATGAGTGCCGGCATGGATACCGTTACTGAGCACCGCATGGCGATCGCTATGGCGCGACAGGGCGGAATCGGTATCATTCACAAAAACATGTCGATCGAGGCGCAGGCTGAAGAGGTAGATAAGGTAAAACGTTCTGAAAACGGAGTAATCACAGACCCATTTTATTTGTCCCCGGAACATACATTAAAAGATGCAGATGAGCTGATGGCAAAATTCCGCATTTCCGGTGTTCCGATCACTGAGGGTAAAAAGCTCGTCGGAATCATCACAAACCGTGATCTGAAATTTGAGGAAGATTATTCCAAGAAGATCAAAGAGTGCATGACTTCCGAGCATCTGGTTACAGCTAAAGAAGGCGTAACCATGGAAGAAGCAAAGCGCATTCTTGCAAAGGCAAGAGTCGAGAAGCTTCCGATCGTCGATGAAAACTTTAACTTAAAAGGACTCATTACGATCAAAGATATCGAGAAACAGATCAAGTATCCGAACTCCGCAAAGGATGACCACGGAAGACTTCTCTGCGGTGCTGCAATCGGAATCACAGCAAATGTTCTTGAGAGAACAGAAGCCCTTGTAAATGCAAAGGTCGATGTTGTTGTTCTCGACTCTGCGCACGGACACTCTGCGAACGTTCTCAACTGCGTAAAGATGATCAAGGAGAAATATCCGGATCTTCAGGTAATCGCCGGTAACGTTGCAACGGGTGAGGCTACAAGAGCCCTGATCGAGGCCGGCGTTGACGCTGTCAAGGTTGGTATCGGACCGGGATCGATCTGTACGACACGTGTCGTTGCAGGTATCGGTGTTCCGCAGATCACTGCGGTTATGGACTGCTATGCAGTTGCGAAGGAGTACGGTATTCCGATCATCGCCGACGGCGGTATCAAGTATTCCGGAGATGTTACAAAGGCTCTCGCAGCCGGCGGTAATGTCTGCATGATGGGATCCATGTTCGCGGGCTGCGATGAGAGCCCGGGAGACTTCGAACTTTATCAGGGAAGAAAATATAAAGTTTACCGTGGAATGGGATCTATTTCTGCTATGGAGAACGGCAGTAAGGACCGTTACTTCCAGTCGAACGCGAAGAAGCTTGTTCCGGAAGGCGTTGAAGGACGTGTCGCTTACAAGGGATTCGTTGAGGATACCGTATTCCAGATGCTGGGCGGTCTTCGTGCCGGTATGGGATATTGCGGTGCTCATGATATCAAAGAGCTTCAGGAGAACAGTCATTTTGTTAAGATCTCCGCAGCCGCACTCCGTGAGAGCCATCCGCATGATATCCACATCACAAAAGAGGCTCCGAACTACAGCGTAGACGAATAATTTTAATCCCGAGAGGGCAGCAAAAGGCTGTGCAGGCGGCGGAAACGCTGTTCCCTGCACAGCCTTTTTTCGGACTGTGTGTGTTTAGAAATAAGGGACCAGATGGAAAATTTTATGAAGATGCTTTCGACCCAGGCGATCCTGCTCGTGTACATGGCGGTGGGATTTTACTGCAGAAAGCGTGGAATCATTGAAAAAAAGATGCAGGGAAAGCTCACGGATTTTGTTCTCGGGATCACGCTACCCTGTATGATCTTTAACTCCTTCAGCATGCATATCACATTGGACATGTTAAAACAGGCGGCCCTGTGTCTCGGAGTGGCGTTTTTTATCTGCTTCGCGGCATGGCTCGGTGGAAAAGTTGTCTACAACATGTATCCGAAGGAGAAAAAATCCGTCTTACAGTATGCCACACTCGTCAATAACGCGGCGTTTTTTGGGCTGCCGATCGTGAAGGCGGTGCTCGGCGAAGCGGGAATGTTCTTAGCGTCGATCTTTATTATCCCGAACCGTATCTTTATGTGGACGGCGGGAGTATCGATTTTCACGGTGGAGGCGGATAAAAAGGCTGCGTTTAAGAAGGTCATGATGAATCCGTGCGTGATCGTGATCTTTATCGGACTTTTCAGAAGCTTCACAGACTTTACTCTGCCGGAATTTCTGGCAAAGTCTGTCACGGGACTTGGAAACTGTACAACTCCGCTGTCCCTGGTTCTGATCGGGACGATGATGACGGAACTGACCCCGGCATCCTTTAAGGACTGGAGTACTGTGTACCTGGCGTTTATGCGTCTTGTGGCGCTGCCGTTTCTGGCGCTCTTTATCATGCACCTGTTAAATGCAGATCCGATCATGACAGGATGCGCGGTGATTCTTACAGCGATGCCTGCGGGAAGCACGACGGCGCTTCTGGCGGAGAAATATGGATCAGATCCGGTGTATGCGTCGAAATGTCTGCTTACCAATACACTGTTCTCTCTGATCACGATTCCGATCATGACATTATTTATATGAGGGTGCTATGTGCCGGTGGCACATGTCCAGCACTGACCGAAGCGGAGCGTAGATGCGGGAGCACGTAGTGCGGAGCAATCCGGTATCAGGGAGGTCAAAAGACTTTTTGCCCTCAACATCATTTATATAGGTTTACCTGGGGTTCCAGGAGAAAGGGAAAACGGCTGAATTATAAGGAAAGGCCGGAATAAAAGAAGTTTTATGAGTATTTTAAATGTAGAACACCTGAGCCATGGTTTCGGAGACCGGGCTATCTTTACGGACGTTTCTTTCCGCCTGTTAAAGGGGGAACATATCGGTCTCATCGGAGCAAACGGTGAGGGAAAGTCCACATTTATGAATATCATCACCGGAAAGATGATGCCGGATGAGGGAAAGGTCGAGTGGTCAAAAAATGTCCGTGTGGGCTACTTAGACCAGCATACCGTGCTTGAGAAGGGTATGACGATCCGCGATGTGCTTAAGAGTGCCTTTTCCTTCCTCTTTGAGATGGAGGAGAAGATGAACGACATCTGCGCGAAGATGGGAGACGCCTCTGAGGAAGAGATGAACGCCATGATGGAGGAACTGGGAACGATCCAGGATCTTCTGATGGCGCATGACTTCTACATTATCGACTCCAAGGTGGAGGAGATCGGACGCGCCTTCGGCCTCGACGAGATCGGTCTTGACAAGGACGTTGACGAGCTCTCCGGCGGACAGAGAACGAAGGTCCTCCTCGGAAAACTTCTTCTTGAAAAGCCGGATATCCTGCTCCTCGACGAGCCGACAAACTACCTGGATGTACAGCATATCGAGTGGCTGAAACGGTACCTTCAGGACTATGAGAACGCCTTTATCCTGATCTCCCACGATATCCCGTTTTTAAACAGCGTGGTAAACCTGATCTACCATATGGAGAACCAGAAGCTTGACCGTTATGTGGGTGACTATGACCGGTTCATGGAAGTCTACGAGATGAAAAAGAGCCAGTTGGAGGCAGCTTACAACCGCCAGCAGGCGGAGATTGCGAAGCTTCAGGATTTCGTTGCGAGAAACAAGGCCCGCGTTGCGACGAGAAACATGGCGATGTCGAGACAGAAGAAGCTGGACAAGATGGAGGTCATCGAGCTTGCAAAGGAAAAACCGAAGCCGGAGTTCCATTTCCTGAATGCAAGGGCAACCGGAAAACTGATCTTTGAGACGAAGGATCTTGTGATCGGTTATGATGAACCACTTTCAAAACCGCTTAATTTCCTCATGGAGCGCGGCGAGAAGATCGCGGTCATTGGCGCCAACGGTATCGGAAAGACCACCTTCTTAAAGAGCATTCAGGGCCTGATCCCGGCAATCTCCGGAAGTGTTGAGGTCGGTGACTATCAGTTCCCGGGTTACTTCGAGCAGGAGATGGCACCGGGAAATACCACAACCTGTATCGAGGAGATCTGGAAGGAATTTCCGTCCTACACCCAGTACGAAGTCCGCTCTGCCCTTGCAAAGTGCGGCCTGACTACAAAGAATATCGAGAGTCAGGTCCGCGTCCTCTCCGGTGGTGAGCAGGCGAAGGTCCGCCTCTGCAAGCTTATGAACCGGGAGACCAACGTTCTGCTTCTCGACGAGCCGACGAACCATCTGGATGTGGATGCGAAGGACGAGCTTAAGAGAGCACTTCAGGAGTACAAAGGAGCAGTCCTCCTCATCTGCCACGAGCCGGAGTTCTATGACGGACTGGTGTCAAAGGTTTGGGATCTCAGTAAGTGGTCGTTGAAGATTTGATATATTTACAATTGAAGAAATCCGTGTCCTGTACAACGAAATCTGCAGGACACGGATTTTTTGTGCAATGGGAAATTCCGGTAAATGAAATGCATCAATACGGAATTTACCGGAAAATGGTCAGCGTTTATTTTTCTCTGTATGCGGCAGCCGTCCTCGGAGGAATCTCTTTTTGATCTCCGGCCACGAAAACGGGATCAGCGGATAGATATAGCTCTTTCCGGCGATGGTGCGGTTGAATACGATGGAGCAGACGGCGATGGCGGTGCCGAGGATGAAGCCCCAGACGTTTAAGAGGGAGGTGAGGATCAGCAGGATCACACGCATGAATTTTAACGCGTAGCCCATCTCAAAGCTCGCCTGGGAGTAGTTGGCGATGGTGACGAAGGCCATATATAACATCGTCTCCGGGTTGAACCAGCCGGATTTTACGGAGTACTCACCGAGGACAATACCGGCGATAACGCTTAAGGGCGTCGTCAGCATGCTGGGCGTATTGACAGCGGCGAGGCGCAGGCCGTCGATGGCAAATTCCAGGATCAGGAGCTGGAAGATCAGCGGCACATACATGTCATCCGCCAGCTTGATAAACTCCAGCCAGCCTGGGATCCAGTTCTGGTTCTGCATAAAGAGAAGCCACACCGGGGTCAGAAACAGGGTGAGGAAGGAGACTGTCATCCTGGAGAGACGCAGGTAGGTTCCGGTCACCGGCGGGAAGTAGTAGTCATCAGCCTCCTCGATAATATCGAAGACTGAGGACGGCAGGATCATGCATGCAGGTGAGTTGTCCACGAGGATCACGATGTTTCCTTCGAGGATCGATGCCGCCGCCGTGTCCGGCCGCTCGGAAAAGCGGAATTTCGGGAACGGGTTGAACCATTTGTGGGGGAAGATACACTCTGCCAGGCTCTCCTGGTTCATGGTCAGGGCGTCCACATGGAGATTTTCAATTCGGTCCTTGATTTTTTTCAGCAGGTTCTCGTCCACGCGGCGCTTCATGTAGCAGATGGCGATGTCCGTGTGGGAGCTCTCGCCGGTCTGCATGATCTCCACGGTGAAATTTACATCCCGGATCCTGCGGCGGACCAGAGCGGTGTTGAAGATCAGGGTCTCCACGAAGCCATCCCGGGATCCACGGAGGACCTTGTCCTTCTCCGGCTCCGAGACCCCGCGGGCCGGGTAAGTACGGCAGTCGATGAGGATCGCTCGGTCATACCCGTCGATCAGGAGACAGGAGAGGCCGGAGAGGAGCTGTGTAAAGATATTTTTATCATCGGTCTCCACGGTGGTCTCGCCGTAATGGACGTACTGCTTTGCGAAATCATGGGCAGATGATGGGAACGAGTCCGGTTTTACGGAGGCGAAATCCTGCATCAGGCGCAGAAGGATCTCATCCTTTGTGAAGCCGTCAATGAAGTACAGGCAGGCTTTTTTGTCCGCAATAGTGAGAGTGTGGTAGACGATATCGAAGTTTTTTTGGACATCCAGGATCTCGTGAAAGCGGGAGATGTTCTGATCGAAATTGGATGAAATGTTCATGGATATCATGTCCTTTCAAGAGTTATGATGATGTAGAGTGTTGCAAGCGACCGCGCTCGGTGCGAGAATGTGCCAAGGTACATTCCTTAAAAAAAGCAGACCCGGTGATCAATAATCGAAAGGGGGGCAGTCATGAGTCACGTGAAGGGGAATGATTCCTTCAGACGATATTTTGCAGATATTATTTCAAAAAAACATGAAATTATACGGGAGATACCTGCGGCCTGCAAATCGCCGAAAATGCGTACTGTATACAAAGTTCCAATTCCACTGGGCAGAACCACCATAGAATAGATTGTTTTTTTGTAAAAACAACGAATCTGCTTTTCCCCGGCGGACATTTGTGCGGAAGATAGTAAATATATACAATAAAATTGTGCAAATTTAACTATATTTACCATAGCATTTCCGGTAATATTTTGTTATACTGCATAAGCATTGAAATTGAAGGGGTATCAATTTCGAGGAACTGTATAATGCAAGGAAATTGTACGTGAATGAAAGGCTGTGCTCAGTGGGGGAGCACAGCCTTTCGCCGTTTAAGCGTTGCCCGTATGCAGTTCAGCGAATGTGAGTGCTTATGCAGGCAAGAGTGCAGCGCACACATATTTGCCAGACTGACGCATGGTCGAACTATTCATGAAATATTTCTTAAACAGATGAAAATCCATAGCCCTTTTCAGAAAAAAAGTGTATAATAAAAAGTAATCATTCAGCCATACGGAAATTTTCAAAACAATAGAAAGCCCGTTTATGACTGAATTGTTGTATAACGGCATATATTCCCAAACTGACTGAAATTCTGCGCTGCAGCGCGGCTATCAAAGTCGGAATGTAATAAGGAGAACAAAAATGAAAGACGGATTTATCCGGGTGGCGGCGGCCACCCCAGATTTAAAGGTTGCAGATCCTGTGTTTAACCGGGAACAGACCTGGAAGATGATGCAGGAGGCAGCATCCCAGGATGTAAAGATCCTGGTGTTCCCGGAGCTCGGTCTCACCGGATACACCTGCAGCGACCTGTTTCTGCAGGACACCCTGATCGATCAGGCGAAGGAAGAACTCTTATGGCTCTTAGACGCATCAAAGGATATGGATATGCTGACCTTCATCGGACTTCCGTGGATGAAGGACGGAAAACTCTACAACGTAGCGGCTGCCATCAAGGATGGCGAGCTTTTAGGCCTTGTTCCGAAGAGACATCTTCCGAACTATTCTGAATTCTATGAGCTACGCCATTTCAACCCGGGTCCGGTAAAACCGGATGTGGTAGAGTGGGGCGAGCGCCTGATCCCGTTTGGAAGCAAGATCCTGTTCCGATGCACGAATATCCCGGAACTCATAGTCGCCGCAGAACTCTGCGAGGACGTATGGACGATGGATCCACCGAGCGTTTCCCACGCGAAAGCCGGAGCTACCGTGATTGCAAACTGCTCCGCCAGCGATGAGACCACAGGAAAAGCGGGATACCGTGAGACACTGATCGCCGGACAGTCTGCCCGCCTCGTATGTGCGTACATCTATGCCAATGCCGGAGAGGGCGAGTCCACCCAGGACCTCGTCTTCGGCGGACATGATATCATTGCCGAGAACGGAAATATCCTTGCGGAATCCGAGCGTTTCAAAAACGGCATGATCACGACGGACGTCGATCTTTACAGACTTAAAAACGAGAGAAGAAGAATGACCACATGTCAGCCGGGTGCAGAGGCTGAAGACTATGATTACATGGACTTCACCTTAAATAAAACGGATCTCACATTAAAACGCTATATCGATCCGGCTCCGTTCGTTCCGTCAAACGAGAAAGAGAGAACCGCCCGCTGTGAGGAGATCTTAACGATCCAGGCCATGGGCTTAAAGAAACGTCTCGCCCACACCGGTGCCAAGAGCGCGGTTGTAGGAATCTCCGGCGGACTCGACTCCACCCTGGCACTTCTCATCACAGCGAGAGCCTTCGATATGCTGGGCATTTCGAGAGAAAATATCCTCTCCGTCACGATGCCGTGCTTCGGAACTACGGACAGAACCTACAACAACGCAGTCACGCTCACAAAGAAGCTGGGTGCGACATTAAGAGAGGTAAATATCAGAAAAGCAGTTTCCACCCACTTCGAGGATATCGGACATGATCCGGCGATCCATGATGTGACTTACGAGAACTCCCAGGCAAGATACCGCACCCTGATCCTCATGGATCTTGCGAACAAGACGAACGGCATGGTCATCGGAACAGGAGATATGTCTGAGCTGGCTCTTGGCTGGGCGACCTACAACGGCGACCACATGTCCATGTACGGCGTGAACGCGTCTGTTCCGAAGACGCTTGTCCGTCATCTTGTCCGCTACTACGCGGATACCTGCGGCGACAAGGCCCTGGCAGATGTACTCAACGATGTTCTCGATACCCCTGTGAGCCCGGAGCTTCTGCCGCCGGAGGACGGAAAGATCTCCCAGAAGACGGAGGACCTGGTCGGACCTTACGAGCTTCACGATTTCTTCCTCTATTATATTCTCCGTTACGGTTATCATCCGGCGAAGATCTACCGCCTGGCGAAGATCGCTTTCGCGGGAGTTTACGAGGACAAGGTGATCTACAAGTGGTTAAATACCTTCTACCGTCGGTTCTTTGCACAGCAGTTCAAGCGCTCCTGCCTGCCGGACGGCCCGAAGGTCGGATCTGTTGCGGTTTCTCCGAGAGGTGATCTCAGAATGCCGAGCGACGCAGCGAGACGGATCTGGATGGATGAAGTGGAGAAACTTGACCCGGAGGCAGGGAGATGATCACAAGCACAAAAAATGACCAGGTAAAAGCGGTCATTGAATTAAAGAAAAAAGCGAGAGCGAGAAATGAGCAGGGACTTTTCGCTGTCGAGGGAGTGCGGATGGCCGCTGAGCTCCCGAAGGATCAGGTTAAAAGTATCTATGTTTCTGAAACTTTCGCGAAAAATCCGGAGAATGCCGCAATTCTTGCGGAGTACCCGGGATACGAACTTGTCAGCGACTCTGTGTTTGCGGTGATGTCCGACACGCAGACGCCCCAGGGTGTGCTGGCACTTGTCAGACAGTTTTCCTACGGAATGGATGAGCTCTTAAAGAGTGACCGTCCAGCTCATCTGATGGTGTTGGAAAATCTTCAGGATCCAGGAAACCTGGGAACGATCCTGAGGGCCGGAGAGGGTGCGGGGATCACGGGACTCATTATGAGCCGTGATACTGTGGATATCTACAACCCGAAGGTGATCCGTTCTACCATGGGATCCGTGTTCCGTGTCCCGTTCTTCTACACGGACGATCTGGAGCAGACCGTTCTGGATCTGAAGGCGCGGGGGATCCGGGTATTTGCGGCCCATCTCGCAGGAAAGAATAATTACGAGCAGGAGGATTATACTGGTAATACGGCGTTCCTGATCGGAAATGAGGGAAACGGGCTGACGGAAAGGCTTTCCAACATGGCAGACACTTGGGTGAAGATCCCCATGGCCGGAAAGGTGGAGTCGTTAAATGCCGCCATCGCTGCATCGATCCTGATGTTTGAAACGGCAAGACAGCGGCGCGCATAAAGGAGTGATTTTATGGATATGATCGGATGGCTGGTGGCCTTTGTAATTCTGATCGGAATCGAGGCGGCGACCATGGCGCTTACGACGATCTGGTTTGCGGGCGGGGCTGTGTTCGCGTTTTTTGCTGCGGTACTGGAATTTTCCGTGCAGACGCAGCTTGTGGTGTTCCTGATCGTATCGTTTGTCCTTCTTCTCTTTACAAGACCGCTCGCTATCCGGTTCGTCAACCGGGAGACCGTGAAGACGAATGTGGACGGGCTGATCG
>ENA-OPVY01000974-OPVY01000974.1-human-gut-metagenome-genome-assembly--contig:-NODE-974-length-17660-cov-5.520477_pt1 | contig 17660 bp, 17 predicted proteins | sample MGYA00241503_ERZ501998 | MGnify/ENA primary metagenome ERZ501998 (study PRJEB25962, sample SAMEA2042107) | human gut metagenome | biome: human gut; feature: human-associated habitat; material: faeces... | reverse complement strand
GAAGCTGATCTGGAATGGATTTTTGCGTGTAACTATGAAGGTACTGAATAGTTACAATATGTTTTGCAACAGGTTGCCCGGGGGCAGCTATTCATGGATGATCCGATATACTTTCTGTGGTCTTCCTTTTGTTCCTTTCTGACGATGGTATAAGAGGGCGGCCATATGATAACGCACCATGTTATCCAACATTCGATTGGCGCTTCGAAGTGTGATATGGAGAATATCAGCCAGATCCTGGGAAGTAAAATCCGTATCGCCTAATATTTCCTTAGCTTTTAAAATTTTCTGAATGGTCAGGGTAGATAACCCTGTTTCTTCGGCCAGATTCAAAATCTGAGGGGAAACGTCACTTGAAAAAGCTACCAGCCTTCCATCTCCAAACAGACCGATCTTGTTTTTCTTCACATTGATCAGATAACTGTTATAATCCACTGTATTCATGGATTCTTTTAATGCATACAGGCTGTTGGAAACGGCATCCTGGAGACTTTCTCCTAATCCGTATCCGATACTGACGCGAAAATCACATTTTTCCTCGAGATACGTTTTCAACGTGCAGGTCTGAAAGTCACAGGTAAGCTTCTCCACGGAGTGGTGATTCGTAAACACCTGAATAAAATCATCCTGATCTTCCTGCAGGAAGTCACAGAGATATTTTTTACTGTATGACATCAGGCACTTTTGGATTTTCTGCCTGTTTTCTTCTGTATTTGGATAAGGCTTGATATCGATCACCGCAGGGCGGTTTTTCTTCAGATTCTGGATCGTGATGTCATGCATCAGAAGCTCACTGCTCTTTAAAATATCGTCCTGATTACAGTTGACAAAGCGGCAATTTACACCTGCCTTTAAAAGGTCCGGCACGATCAGGCTTCGTCTGGACAGCGTGTATTTAACGGTTCCGCTCTTCCAGAGTTCAATGTGCTTATTTCGTTTTGCCTCCAGAGAATCCCAGATTTCATTGGGCGGCACCTGATTTATAAACTCCTGATTCTTTTCAAACCAGTCCTCAAATTTTCCCTGCCTCATTTTTTCAATCAGACTTTTTGCATTATCCGGACACATAACATCACAGAAATCAAAGTATCCATACTGCAGTGTAAAATCCTGATATTCGAAAATGACTCTGGTAATTTCGCGGTAGAAATTACTGATACCACATTCAATGTTCCGCATTGGTTTGTGCTTCGGGTAGGCTTTCTGAATGATCCGCATCGGGGCGGTTCCTCCGGCCAGAATTCCATCGTACTGTTCGGAGATCTGACGATATAGATCCACAACATGTTCATATGTATAGTACACATAAACATCAATAATATCTGCGAGGTCAAGTTCCTTCAGCTCTTTTTTATAAAAGGATTCCAGATACGACGTTGATAGTAACGCTATTTTCATTTTTTAGTCCTTTCGCTTCCAGCGCTTCTTGTTTTGTCAAGTTATATATTTAAAGCGCTTGTGCCAATAGTTACGGTTCACCCTAACCGTTTGATCCCTATAAAAACCCGAAACATATACTGGTAACAGTTTATCATAGCCATTTTAAAAAGTCCAATCTAAGAATTGCCATCCCCCGGTTTATTTTTACACAGAAAATTGAATTTCGAAGCTGGTGTACAATTATTTAAAGCTATTTTGGGACATTTATCGTGCTTTTTACTAAAAAAGTATTGATTTTTATTGGGAATTAGTATATAATCCCAACATACAGAGACGTCTTTTAATAGCCACAAATATTAATTATTCATTTTGCACAGGAGGAAGACAAATGCAGCTTTTATCTATCGCCATTACATTGGTTGTAGTAGTTCTTGTATCTGCTATGATACTCAAAAAGTACAAACCGCATGCAATTCTTTTAGGGGGCGGTATCGTTTTATTACTTAGTGCTCAGTTTCTGGGGATCAACAACATCATAACTGATGTAGAGAAGAGTACAGGTTTCTGGTTATTTGATGTTTTTGAATTGATGCGTACAACGCTGCAAAAGGATGCGGGAGCTACCGGAATGGTCATCATGGCTGCCGGCGCCTATGCAATGTTCATGAACCATGTGGGCGCGAGTGATGTTATGGTAAAAATCTGTACGAAACCGCTGAAACACCTTGGTTCTCCGTATATTGTCCTTGCATTGACGTACACAGTTGGACAGCTTCTTAATATTTTTGTTCCGAGTGCCGCTGGACTCAGCGTTTTGTTAATGGCTACCGTTTATCCGGTTCTGATCGCATTAGGTGTCAGCCACCTGTCAGCCGCTGCGGTTATTGCATCAGCTGCCTGTCTTGACCTCGGTCCGGCGTCCGGTGCCTCTAATATGGCTGCCGAGATGGCTGGTTTAGAGCCAATGACATACTTCATTAAGTATCAGGTGCCGATCATGGTAGTTGTTATCCCGCTTGTAACGGTTACTCACTATCTGGTACAGAAGTATTTTGATAAAAAAGATGGATTTGTTGCCAATAAAAATGATGCATCTGCGCAGGAAGATGATACAACAGCAGCTGGCGTTCCGAAGTTCTATGCACTTTTACCGCTGTTCCCGCTGGTACTCCTGCTTTTATTCAATGAGCTTGTTATTACTTCTATTAAAATGAATGTCGTAACAGCTATGATGATGGGTGTCTGCCTTACCATTATCCTTGAAGTCATCAGAAAACCGAAGCATGCCTTTGAGTCCGTTAAAATTATCGATGTTTTCTTTGGTGGAATGGGAAAACAGTTTGCTAACATCATTACACTGATCATGTCCGGTGAGATTTTCGCAGAAGGCCTGAAGCGCATGGGAATGATCGATCTGATCATTGAAGGCGCACAGAATATCGGATTTGGACCGATTCCGATGACGATCGTTATGGTTGCTATTATTATGATTTCTGCTATCATCATGGGTTCCGGAGCTGCACCGTTCTATGCATTTATCGCTCTGGCACCGACTGTTTCAGAGTCCTTTGGCATTCACCCGGTCATCATGTGTCTGGCAATGCAGCTTGCAACAGGAATGGGACGAAACATGTCCCCGATTTCCTCCTGTATGGTTGCTACCGCAGGATGTACAGATGGAAAGGTTCTTTCTGTTGACCTTGTAAAACGCACGGTGATCCCTATGTTTGTAGGTGCTGTCGGTCTGATTTTGGGAGATGTCATCTTCTTCATGTAACACGCGGTTTTACATAATATAAATACAAACAATTTTTCTGAAAGGATATCGTGATTGATATGAAATATTTTGATTATGATGCGTACATCAAACAGTTAGAGGAGCTTGTTTCCATTGACAGTGGAAGCTTTGACCCGGAGGGTGTCGACAAAGTGGCAGAGGCAATGGCCCGCAAATACGAAGAGTTAGGACTTACAGTTACCAAAAAGCGTTTCGATGAGCGTGCCGGTTACTGTCTGGAAGTCAGAAACTATCCGGAGGAAGAGTCTATCGATATTTTAATGGTCGGCCACATGGATACAGTCTTCCCGAAGGGAACAGTTGCAAAAAGACCGTTTACCATGGACGAAAAGAAAGCCTATGGACCGGGTGTTGACGACATGAAGTCCGGACTTTTAAATATGTATTATGTTGTTAAGGAATTAGTAAAAGAGAACACAAAGCTTCATCTTTGCCTGGCTTTAAACTGTGATGAGGAGATCTCATCCCGTTACTCCAATCCGTGGATCAGCGAGTTGGCAAGACATGCGAAATGCGGACTGGTATTTGAACCGGCAAGAAAAAACGGTGCGATTGTCAGTGACCGAAAAGGTCTTGCCCGATATGTCATTGATTTTAAGGGAATTTATGCCCATGCAGGCGTAAATCCGCAGGATGGTGCAAGTGCGATCCATGAAATGGCTGAGTGGATCACCCGTCTGGTACCGTTAAATGATTACGAACATGGCACCAGCTTAAACGTTGGTATCGTAAAGGGTGGTATGGGAGCAAATACGCTGGCCGAGAATGCTCAGTGTGAAGTGGATATCCGCTTTACGAATATTGAGGCTTGCCATAAAATTGAAGCTGCGTTTGAAAATCTCAGAACCAACCCGATCATCAAAGGCGTTACCGCTACCGTGACAAGAGTAGGATTCCGTCCGCCTATGGCATCTACAGAACGTTCCAGAAGCATGTTGGAAATCATGCGTCAGGAAGGTGAAAAATGTGGCGTAGACGTGAAATGGGTAACAGCCGGTGGTGGATCCGACGGTAACTTCATGGCATTTGAAGGCTGCTCCGTTATGGATGCAGTTGGTCCGGTCGGTGACGGTGCCCACGGAGATAAGGAATTTATCTGGCTTGAAACCATCAAACCGAGAACAGAAATGGTTTACCGTACGCTTGTGAAGCTGGAAGAAAAAGGATATTTCGCTTAAGTTTTAGAACATCCAATTAAAAAGAACGTGTAAATAAAGTGTGTAAGTTGAGGCAAAAACTTACACACTTTATTTTTTTCTTACAGGCTATTTCTGTCGGAGCCATAATGTAAAGTATTTCCGCGTCACAGAAAACGGCACAGGACCGAGATCGAGAAGAAACTTATGGAATTCCTTCGCGGAAAATCGGTTCCCCAGCGTTTTTTCTGCTTCCTCCCGCATCTCCATGATCTCCACATACCCGCCGGCATACTCCGGATAATTTGCCGGATTGTCGATCATGGTCTGCCAGAGTTCCTCCACCAGCGCGTCATCCGCGTCAAAGCAGGTGCGGACAAAGGCGGCAGCCCGGTCTTTTGACCAGCCGTCATAATTGATCCCGATATCTAAAAGTGAGTGAAAACAGAGAGAAAAGGACCGCATGGCGGCCTGATAAGCGCTGGTTTCTGCAGAAAGACCGTTATCATAGAAGTAGGATAACTGTTCCACATAAGTTGCCCACCCCTCGTTTGCCCCGGAACAGGTGAGCAGGGCCGCCAGGGGATTTCTCGTATGTTCCCGGAAGTAAACAGTCTGATAAAGATGCCCGGGAAAACCTTCATGGGCAAGCGTGGGATACAGTTCGTCATCTGCGCTGGTGCTGCCATTGTTGATATAGATCACATTCCGGGTGGGATCGTCAAGGGGTGCGGTAAGATAAAACGCCGGACTTAACGTAGATTCCAGCTGAGTGGGAACGTACCGGATCTCATATTTTTTTGAGGCTTCGGAAAGAGCCGGGAAGTCTCCGGACATCTGTGCCTGCAGATCAGCCAGGAGCGCAGGTGGATCTGTAAGGCGAAAAGAAAGATCAGGATCTGCTTTTTTCGAGAGCGAAGAAATCGTTTCCAGATCTTTTTGCATCCGGTCAGATAGAGCTGCCTTTAATTCTTCTATATTATAAGAAAGCCCGGCACCGGATCGTAGAAGATATTCATAATACCGTCTGCCATTCCGGAATCCACAGAGCCCACCTTCATTGATACCGCGTCCCTTTAATCCGGAGAGCCCATCGATCAGATGGCGGTAAGCGGGAAGAAACGAGTTCTTTATGACCGAAAGATGGCGGGAGCGGAAATTGTTTTTCTGCTGTTCTGACAGGGAAATATCTGTGGAAAGAGAATTTAACCGTGTCTCAAAGGTTTCCGTGAGAAAATTGTTCACCGGATCTATGAGATAACTCTGACAGGATTCCAGGATCCGTTCGATTGAGACGTCAGATGGTCCGAGGCCGGCAGCCGCCTTCTGCTCTTCAAAGTAGAGGATATCCCTATAATAGGAATCAAGCTGGGAAAGCAGAGTGAGATAATCTTCCACATCCTGAAGCGAGTGAAAAGAATACTCCGCCAGCAGGATCGGAAGCTGTGCCTGGATCCCGATGGTGGGAGCGAGAGGCTGATTATAAAGTTCTAAACCTTCTGCCATCAGACCGGTCTCAATTCTCTCGGAAAGGGAGTCATAGAGGATCTGCTGGTCATCGGACAGCATATAGGGATCAAACTCAGAGAGCTTTTCTTTCAGGTCATGAATCTCATGGCTGTTTTTTATGAGCTCCGACAGACGGTATGTACCGAGAGCAGCATTTTCAGCATCAATTCCATAATTTTCCGGGTGCAGAAGCGTATAGTGAAGATCGAGAGTGCCGGAAGACGCCATCTCTTTTCGAAACAGTTCCGTGCAGAAGGCGTCAAAATCTGCCTGAAGCTTTAGCACCTCTTTGGAATGACCGGATCGGGTAGAGGAAAGAGCATCAGAAGAATAAAATTCCCCGGTCTCCGGGGAAAGGGACCGGGAGATCCGGTCATTCTGGCAGGCAGTAATGAAAACAGCCAAAACTAAAGCGGCAACAGCAAGGCGGAATGTTTTAAAAGCCATAGATCTTCGGACCTCCGAAAAATATTGGCTGACCAGGCGCGGAAGAAACAGCCATTTGGTTCAATATATGCTTTGCCGGTAAAAACAGAACTATACAGCGATAAAAAATGACTGACCGGTGGAGGTGCCGGGACTTATTGTTGAGAAAGAGAAAAGGGCTTATTGTTATGCTTGTGATTTGTCCAGAAAATCATGGATGATTTTCAGATAAAACGCTTTACGCCCAAACATGGCCGTATGAGTTGCCCCTTTTACCAAAACTAATTGCGCATGTGGAATCAACCGGGCCATCAGGCGGGAGTGGGAGATCTTCACCAGATCTCTCGTTCCGGCGATTAGGAGAACCGGCGCCTGGATCTTTTCAAGCTGCTTGTGGGACATCATGGGAGAATTGCAGAGCAGGGAGGCGAGCTGCTGATGACGGAAAAGAGGCGGAAAAATATGCTTCCGGACAAAATCATTTCCATTTCTATGCTGAAAAAATTCCGCTGCCGCTCTCAGGCAGTAATATTTCCCCACACAGAAAGCCCGGACAGGAAGAATCAGCCCGACCGGTGAGACATTCCCGCTGATGGCAATCACGGCACGAGTCCGATCCGGAAACAGGGATGCGAATTCCAAGGCGATATTTGCCCCATCGCTGAATCCAAAAAGAATACAGGACGGGATATGAAGGATATCCAGAAGCGCTGCCGCGTCCCTCGCCATATCTGTGGTAGTGAACTCTGATTCCGCGTATTCCGGCTTGATCCGTGAGCGCCCGTGGGCGCGGCTGTCCATGAGAATGACACGGTATTTCATGGACAGCTTTTTTTCGTAATAATCAAAGATCAGGTGCGTCTCCGCGTTTCCGTGCAGCATTAAGATGGGAGTGCCGTGCCCGCTTTCCCTATAATAGATCCACACCTGAGACGTATCCGCCATTCCCTGACGGCAGATCATTTTTTCCATTTGTGCAGCTCTCCTTTTAGAAACGTCAGAATGTAACCGCGGATCCCGTGGGGATTCTGGATCTCGACAGCAGCGTAGAGCATGCTTGGCGTCGGATATTTCGGAAGATATGCGTAATAGGACGGAACCCATTCGGTGGGACTGTACTTTTCTTTCGCGCGGTAAAGATCCCGGAATCCATAGCAGGCATTTAAGTGGTCATAGATAAACTGCAGAAGACGTTCCATCGGATTTTTGCTCTCGGCACTTAATCCTGCCAGAGGGGCAACACCGAGGCTGCCGTAGCCGATGCCTTCTTCCTTGAATACCTGAAATGCCTCGTATATGATCGTCTCCATGACTCCGCTGGGCGCGTCTTTCCCATGTCTCGTCACATCTGCCATGTAGCCGTTTTTTCCAAGAAATGGAACAAAGACGATAAAGGCAACCATTTTTCCATCAGAATTTAACAACACTTTGCAAGAATTCTCCCATCCTCTTTAGGTGGTGAGATGAATTGCCTTTTGGGAAAATCATGCAATATCTGGCATCTTAAAACTGCACATATCTGTGTACATAAATGAAAACAAGCATAGAAGAACAAATGTTCTGAAAGACATAGACAAACAAGTCTTCCTGTGTTATGATATAATCAGTCGAAAGTAAAAGGAAAGGCTGATTTTATGAGAAAATTGGACAGTAATGCGCATTCAGTATTTCTACTCTATTATCATTTGATTCTGGTTATAAAATACCGAAAAAAGATACTGACGGATCCTGTTTCTGATCGGGCTCGGGAGATTTTTGAATATATCGCTCCGAAGTATCATATTACGTTAGAGGAATGGAATCATGATCGGGATCATGTTCATATCATGTTCCGGGCCCATCCGAAATCGGAACTTAGCAAATTTATCAATGCGTATAAAAGTGCAAGCAGCCGATTGATTAAAAAAGAGTATCCGGAGATTCGGCAGAAGCTTTGGAAAGAAATGTTCTGGAGCCAGAGTTTTTGTCTGTTAAGTGCTGGTGGTGCACCCATTGAGGTTATTCGCCAGTACATAGAAACACAGGGAGAAAATAAGAGTGAACATCGTGTACCGCTTTCGGATTTACCCGAATAAATCTCAAAAAGAACTATTTGTAAAAACATTTGGCTGTGTACGTTTCGTGTATAACCGGATGCTGGCAGAAAAGAACGAATATTATGAGAAAACCGGAAAAGTATTAAAGGTTACGCCTGCAAAGTATAAGGCAGAGTTTCCGTGGCTGAAGGAGGTAGACAGTCTGGCATTATGTAATGCACAGCTGCATCTGCAGACAGCCTACAGGAACTTCTTTCGGGATCCTTCGGTTGGTTTTCCGAAGTTCAAGTCAAAAAAGAATCCGGTGAGAAGTTATACGACAAACTGCGTAAATGGAAATATTGCTTTGCAGAATGGTAAACTGAAACTTCCGAAAGCAGGTTGGATCCGCATAAAACAGCATCGGAGTATCGATGATCGTTACATATTGAAGGGTGCCACCGTCAGCCAGGAAGCAGATGACAAGTATTATGTATCATTACTGTATGCGGCAGAAGAACCGGAACATGAAATCAGGCCAGTAAAAACCGCAATCGGACTTGATTTTTCCATGAGCGAATTGTATGTAGATTCCAATGGAGCTCATGCGGATTACCCCCACTTTTTCCGAAAATCCCAGGAAAAACTTGCAAGGGAGCAGCGCAGGCTGAGTCATTGCGAAAAGGGTAGCAGCCGTTACATGAAACAGAAAAAGAAAATAGCCAGACTCCATGCTCATATTGCACGTCAGCGGAAAGATTATCTGCACAAGGAATCCAGAAAGATAGCCAATTTTTACGATCTTGTGTGCATAGAATCTTTGAACATGAAAGAAATGAGCCAGGATTCAAGGTTTGGAACGAGTGTTCATGATAATGGATGGGGAACGTTTACTGAGTTTCTTTCCTACAAATTAGAACGTGCCGGTAAGAAACTGGTTCGTATCGATAAGTGGTATCCCAGCTCAAAAATCTGCAGCTGTTGCGGAAAACTCAAAAAGGAGTTGAAACTGGAAGAGCGTATCTATAGCTGCACCTGTGGAAATCAGATGAACCGTGATGAGAATGCAGCTATCAATATATGCAGGGAAGGATTGAGAATATCGGGAGTTGAACTTGATACAGAAAGAAAAATTTCCTGATTTTCCCTCAAAAAACGTAGATTTTGTTCGGGACTGCGTAGATACGAAACAGTTCCGCTCATAATAACCGAACCGTGGGACACACGGGGATAGCTCGCCTATGCTTTGCCCAATAGGGCAATCGAACGAGAAGCCCCCACTTCAAGTGTTAGCTAAGTGGAGGGAGTATGTCACTGTTGATGAATATGAGTCATCTGGGTTGCCAATAGATAAGTGCAAACAAGGAACAACATCTGATTGTACCTGTGTGGAAAATAATAAATGTAAAGATACTACAGATACAGAATATCACCATAAAAATTCTATAAAACTAACCAATCTTCTTAAAGAAAAATATCCTGCTAACAGTAGCTATTTAGTAGTGGGCCTGTCAGGAACCCCACGTTTTTGCTGTTATAATGGAAAAGAACATCACTATAATTATGGATTGACAACTAATAAGCAATATACATATTGTGGTGCTGATAAAGATGATATTTCACATACCATACGTGTAATTCAGCATGAAATGTCCCATATGTTTGGGTGCTTAGATTCACCTCACGACAGCGAAAAATTATGTACTATGAATGGTGGATATGATAATTTCCCATTATATACAGAAAATATTTGGTGTTTGGATTGTCGAAATGGCATTTTTGTAAGAAGCAGTCATCAGGGTCTATAGATACAGTGGAGGATTTGATATGAGAAAAAATATCATAATACTAATAGCAATAATGTGTTTAGGTCTATCTGGTTGTAAGGGAAAAACAGCTGAAGCGGCTCCAATTAATAATAATGATAATATTGCTGAATCCGAGGCAAACACAGAATATGATTCTATAGAAGATTTTTTAACACGGAGCAATGTCTCTGTATTTATGATGGATTCTAATAGTAGTATTATTGCAACCTATTCAAATGCAGCCGCATTTAGTGCGGTAGATAAAAAGGTTTCTGTGGCAGAAAGCTACATTGCAATAACATATGAATGCGAAACAAATGGGGAAACATTCAAAGTAAAGTTGGCGACATATAAGTCAAACAATGGAGATGAACAATTGGCTTCCATAGTAGATAGCAATCCGGGTATATTTTCGGAAGAGGATATAGGAGGGGTTCTGACATATTATTGTCCGGGATCAAAATATGATTGGTTTGATTGTTATGCAATGGTAATAGAGGATAAATTGTTCGTAGTTAATATAGAAAAAGGATATGATAAATATATTGAGGATGTGTTAAGCAATATTGTATTGCAATAGAAAAATCATGTAATGTATGTATTATATATAAGTTAATTTAGTGCAAGAAGGAAGAGCCTATCATAAAGGGTAATGTTCTAAGGGAACCTTTTTGAAGGGAAAGAATTGCAGTGTGATGTACGAGAGTATGTCACGCTGCTTTTCTGTCTTTAAGAGTTCGTTGGGCGACCACATGAGAGGTCTCCAGGTCGCCAACGAAAGAATAGTAAATGTCGATTTTTTGAATGCGATGGCCGCTGCTCTTGTCGCCCTCATGCACCACGATCTTTTCGATGAGTTCATGGAGCATACCCGGCGTAAGCGTCTCAAAGGAAGTGTACTTCTTCGCCACAGTGAGAAAGCTGTTGATGTTAACCACCTTGGAAGTCTGTTCCTCAATCTGTGATTTGAGTTCTTCGACTTCGGCTTTCAAGGTGTGCTGTTCATCTTCATATTCTCTGGAGAAAATCATGTACCGCTCATCTGACAGCTTCCCGGAGAAGTTGTCCTCATACAGCTTCTTGATAATTCCATCCAGTTCCTTAATCCGATGTTCTTTAGCTGCCAACATCTTCTGGAGAGTTTTGACACCTTCTTGCTGCTTGGCAAGCGTCCGCTTCATAATGCACTGGGCAAATTCGTTTTCGTGTTCTGTAGCGAACTTGACCGTCTGCTTCAGATTTTCGAGTATCAATTCCTCCAATACCACGGCTCTGATGTAGTGTATGGTACAGCTATTGGTGCGTTTCCGGTAATTACTGCAACAATACCGTTCCTGCTCCCGGCTTATGGTAACGCCTCTTGAAAGGTACAGCAGAGATCCGCAGTCCGCACAGTAGAGCATACCAGAGAAAAGTCCCGGTTCATCCTGTTTTTGATTTCGACGCCGATGTTGACGTATCCGCTGAACAGTATCCCAAACCTCTTGTGTAATGATAGCTTCATGTGTATTCTCAAAAACAACTTGCTGATCCTCTGGAGTAGCATGGCGTTTTTTGAACTTGTAGGATTTGGAATAGGTCTTGAAATTGACCGTATGGCCAAGATACTCTTTCTGACTTAAGATGTGAGCTATTGTGGTACTTATCCATTGACACTCACTGTCAGGTCGGTAATTCCGCTTGTGTCCAGTGCGATAAAACTCGACCGTTCCCGGTGTGGGAATTTTTCGTCTGGTCAATTCACTGGCAATCTTGCCAATTCCCAACCCTTGCACACATAAGTCAAAAATGAGTTTGACCACAGGTGCTGTTTCCTCGTCAACAACCAGCTTGCCATCCTCGCCCTTTAGGTATCCGTAAGGAGCGTGGGTAGAAATTCTTTCCCCAGCCATTCCCTTCATTCGCTTGACCGCCCGCTGTTTCTTGGAACAGTCACGGGCATACCACTCGTTAAAGAGGTTGCGGAACGGGGTCAGGTCGTTTTCGCCCTTCTGGGAGTCCACACCATCATTCACGGCTATGAAGTGAATATCGTACTCTGCGAACATGATCTCCGTGTACATTCCTACCTGAAGGTAGTCACGTCCAAATCGGGACATATCCTTGATGATTACCCGCTTGATAATACCGGCTCGTATTCCCTCAATCATTCGCTTGAAGTCAGGGCGTTCAAATGTCGTGCCGGAGTAACCATCGTCTACAAAGAACTGATAGTTCGTATAGCCGTTCTCTTGGGCATAGTTCAGAAGGATTTTCTTCTGGTTCTGGATACTGTTGCTGTCGCCGTCATTGGCGTCATCCACTGACAAACGGCAGTACAGAGCAGTCATAGCGTCCAGGGCGAGGACATTGCGGCAGGAATACATGGACTCAAAATTGATGGCATTCACTATCTGTCACCCCCTTTGAAAAGGGTGGCAAGCAGGTTCTGAAATGCCCTTTGTATCCTGCGGGTTGGTTTTGCTTCCTGTTTCTCGTAGTCGCTCAGGATCTGGAAAACCGCCTGCATTGCAGCTCCTTGTTCTTCTATCGGCAGTGCGAGTTCATGCAGGTAATCGCCCTGCAACTCAAACACTTTCGTACCAATAGTCTGTGTCTTTTCCAAGAAGCTAAGGGTCAGTTCAAACGCCCTTGCAATTCGGCTTCCGTCTACCGTGAGGATTTCCTTGACGGGAAGTTTCTTGATCGTTACCAGCAGTCGCTTCATATCCGGGCGGTTCAGCGTTGTACCAGGATACCCGTTGTCAGCAAACACTAAGATCTGCTCGATGGCATATCCCCGGTCAAATGCAGCCTGGATCAGTCTGGCCTTCTGGTTCTCAATACTTACGCAGTCATAAGTAGCTGTGCGGCAATAAATCGCAATATATTCAGTTGTAGTTGTGTCTTTTACAGTCGTCTGTAACATCAAAGCCTCCGTTCCGACGAACTATAAAGACACGGGTTTCATGGATTTCATTATACCGTATCTCGTCCGTCTTGTGAAGTGCTTTAGCACTTTAATGTGTTAATTTTTCGTTACAGGCACTGAAACAGCGACATCACGTTCTGCGACACGCTGTAATTTATCGAAAAGCGTTTCTTTTGCGGCCTCATTGAAGAACGATGACACAACATAAGTCGTGCCTTTCACTTTCTTCTTTGTGACCGACGCAGGCTTTTTATCCGCCATATCATCACATCCTTATAGGAACGAGAAGGGCTGTGCCAGATAGAACTGGCACAGCTTCTCTATTTCATTGCTTCATGTATCGTATTATCAGACAGCAGGACTGCCTGTTTGCTCTATCCCCGATACGGGAGTATTCAAGCCGGTTCCGGGTTGCCAGTAAAACTGCGGAACCACCGCAACCGCCGATAGGTGGGTAACACCATATTCGCAGTAGTTTTCGGTGAGTAAGCACGGTCTTTTATACTGCGGGTCGTGGCGCTTTGCAGCCCACCACAGGCTGGCTATCAGCCACCAAATACCGCTCAGCCCCTTTGATGTTATCTTGTTGACGGACGCTCTGACCGTCCGCAGGGGGTCTTGGCGTTTGTGCTATGTGACGCTCGCCGCAGCATATAAAAACTTGAATACTGATATGAACGGATCTCCCGTTTTTTGTCAAGGTACTATAAGCGAGAGGGAACCTTTTCCCTTTCACTTTATAGGACAGAAAACGGGCAAAAGTTGTTATTATGCCGCCAGCTTTTCCTGAATTTTTTTCAGTGCCGTTTTTGCAGAACGCATTACCGTGGACTTGTTGCTTCCTTCCATTCTGGCAATCTCTAAGTAGGTATAGCCATAAGCAAAATGGAGAAGAAAGCGACGTCGCTGTTTGGGTGTGAACGAAAGCAATGCCTCCTGGATTTCCCGTAGGGTTCGCATACGCTCATAGGTCTGTTCCAGCGGTTCCGTTGACAGTTCAAAAATCAAACAGGCATCCCAGGAACGGGCGTCACGATGACGGTATTCTTCTTTGCGCTGGCGTTCCATTTCACGCTCATAGTCGGCAAAGACCTGATAGATTTCTCTGGACACCTCAACCGTGATTGGCTTTCCGCCGCCATCAAAAATCGTAACGTAACACATGGCTCCCTCCTATGCAGCGTCATCCAGGCAGAGAAGAATGCCATGGGGGAAATGTTCGTCATCAGGATCAGGGGCAGCTCCCATGCCGCACATACCACAAGGACAAGGGGCAGGGCCGTCTTCCATAACGATCAGAACAGCTTCACCGGGGCGCAGTTTGATTACTCGTACCAATTTTTCCATATTCAATACCTCCGAAATTTTATTGAGGGCTTGTCCCTCTACTCATCGGAGATTAGAGAGGTCAAAAATTGACGGGGTAGAGAAAATTTTTGAAAAAATTTTTTAATAGGCATGAGTAACGGCAACATCCGTCAGATTGGATGTTGCCGTTGCTCTTACCTACTAAGGAAATATATGCGGATCTGCTTAAACGCTCTCTGAAGCAGGCGAGTGACCGCCGACGGGTCACATCCGAGGATAACTGCAATCTCCTTGTACTGATACCCCTGCCAGAAATGAAGTTCAATCACTTGCCGCTGCCGGTCGGTCAGACGGCTCAGAGCAGCCGATAAATGCTCATTCTGAACAGAGTCCAGAAAATTACGCTCCAGAGAACGAAATACGGCGTCCTCCTGTATGTAGACTGTTCGTTCCTGGAAGGCAAGTTCCTCGCTCATGCTCTCCAGCGAATAGCAATGATACCGGAACTTCCGGTCTGAATTACTTATCAAACGATCTTCTTGTTCTAAGACCGCTGCCCAATATTCTTCGGTCATAGCCGTTTACTCCTTTCATCAGTTCGTGGGCTGCGAACTGATGAGGGCGGGCTACGACATCGACAATTCTCGTTGTCATTCGTCAAAAATCGACAAACAAAAACGCCAGCTTTCCATATTGGAAAACTGGCGCAACAAAAAGAAACAGTGCAATTATTCTGTTTAACCTGCCACAATAACACCGGTGGAGGAGCATGGTGCCCCTCAGCAAGAATTAGGCTTTTTTTCGATAGTCACCATAGCATGTGCTATCAAGCTCCTTGAAGTCATAAAACAAAAAAATCACAGTGGCCTCCGGTACGGCAACTGTGATCCGGGCGTGTCAAATCGCTTTGGTGAGTTACCGTTTTTTTTAACTCATCAAAGTGACTCCCTATATTTGTTTCAAATCGGCATAATCGTATCTGTAAACAGGAACAATGAGGTTATACCATCATTCAAATCGGAACGATAGAATAATATAGAGGTGAACGATTATGCCGAAAGATAACTTGACCATATTAGGCGAGCGTTTAAGAGCCGCCAGAAATAAAGCCAATCTGACACAGGAGCAGCTTTCCGACCGCAGCCATGTGTCAATCAAACATATTGCGGGCATTGAAAAAGGACAGAAGAACCCTTCTTTTGAAATATTGCAGGCCCTTGCTGAAGCTCTGGATCTGTCCTTAGATAACCTGATAATGAAAAATCTCAGTGCTGAAGAACAGGACTTGAACCAGCTCAAAACCTATTACCATTCTTGTCCGCCAGAAATGCGGGAAACGCTGTTAAACACAGTCCAAGCATTGACCAAGGAACTAACCGCTCTTGCGGAAAAGATGGATAAAGACTAAGCCAGTGGGTGTGAATATTCCTCTCCCCACTGGCTTTTCTCTATTCTACGCAGGAAAATCTCTTTGTGTATTATAATTTCGAATGTTTTAGGTTTCTTTACAAAGGCATAATCATAAATCACAACAAAAAACTGAGCCAACCTACACTAAAACGTCGCTTTTTCAAGAAAAAGGCGGCGTTTTTTTCATGGCCCGGTTTAGGAAAGGAGTGGTGCTGACTTAATACTAAAGCGAAAGGGGGAATTTTTTAGCTGGCCAGGCCGTGAGGTCTGGCCTTTTTTCATCTCACGAAAAAGGAGGTTAGCCAATGGCAGATGAAAAAGTAAACGTGAGCCCGGAGGAAAGTAAAACCCCGGAGGCTCCGGCTCCGTCCGGGCCGGGCGATCCGCCCGCGCCGGAACACACCGAGGGGCCCGCTGGTCCTGGTGGGGATCAGGCGGCCCCCTCTCATGCGAAGCCCTCCACGCCGGAGCAGTCTGTTATCCCTGGTATGGGTGAGGACGCTCCCGCGCCGTCCGGCAAGGTAATCAACCTTTCGGACATCCAGGCCGCTGATAAGGGCGGCAAGGAGGCTTCTGCTCCCGCCCCGGACAAGAAAGCGCCGGAGGCGGATAAGCCGCCGAAGCGCCGGGGCCGCCCGCCGAAAGAGCAGGCCGGGCCGACTGCGGAGAAAAAGTCGAAAGCGGCGGAGCCCCGCACAGGCCGCCCGTCTAAGGTTGGCAAGGCGGCCCGTGAGGAGGCTCCGCCCTCTGTTCGGGACAAAGTGTCCAGAGGTAAGAAAGCCGACAAGGGCAAGGAAACGGGCTCCGGCGGTGCGCCTACGTCTAAATCCGCTCAGACGGTAAAGCCGGGCAAGGCCGCTCCCGTCAAGGAGGCGGCAGTCCCGCCGCCGGAAATTAAGCTGCCGCCCGCGCCGGAGGTGCCGCCCCGCCCGGTGGAAGAGGGAAAAATCGTCTATCTGAAGATGTCGGAGCTCCACCCGTTCCACACGTTCCGGGAACACCCCTACAAGGTGCAGGACGATAAGGCGATGGACGATCTGGTGGGGACGATCAAGGAACACGGCATTATGACCCCCGCCACCGTCCGCCCGGAAAAGGACGGCAAGGGCTATGAGATTATCGCGGGCCACCGCCGCCATCATGGCGGTACACGGGCCGGGCTGGAGGAAATGCCCTGTATTGTCCGCGAAATGACTGACCTTGAAGCCGTCCGGGAAATGCGTAACAGCAACAAACAGCGTGGTGATCCCCTCCCCAGCGAGCTAGCAAAGCTCCTGGATTTGGAGGTGGAGGCCATCAAGCGCCAGGGGGCCCGCCCGAAAAATGAGAAAGAGGCCGAGGCCCTGGGTAAGCTCTCGGTGGAGATCGTGGGTAAGGAACATGACATGAACTATAAAAAGGTCATGCGGTATATCCGTCTTAATTCCCTGGTGCCGGAGCTTCTGGACAAGGTGGACGCAAAGCAGATGGGCTTTATGCCTGCGGTGGAGATCTCGTATATCAAGTCGGAAAACCAGCGGCTGATTGCCGTTTCCATTGACGGGGAGCAGTCCTCTCCCTCGGTGGCCCAGGCAAAGCGGCTCCACGAGCTGGACAAGGAGGGCAAGCTCAACGGCGATGTGATTGACGGTATTTTAAGTGAAGAGAAAAAGGAGGATCGCGGTGTGATTATTTCGACTGCTGAACTGTCTAAGTATTTCGGTAAGGAGGTCACTCCTGCCAAAATGAAGGAGCAGATCATGGCTCTGCTGGACGAGTGGAAAGAGAAACAGCCGCCTGAACTGGCAAAGCCGGACAAGAAAAAGGACTTGGAGAAGTAACCCGGCCCCGCTTCTGGACACTTTGTCCAGAGGTAAGCGCCCTGCGCTTGGGATGGGCTCTGTGGTGATATATCCCCCGTCGCCGCCTATATTCCTGCACAGCCGGGAGTGGGCCGTCAAGGGTGCAACGCACCGCCGC
>ENA-OPVY01000969-OPVY01000969.1-human-gut-metagenome-genome-assembly--contig:-NODE-969-length-17714-cov-3.176001_pt1 | contig 17714 bp, 14 predicted proteins | sample MGYA00241503_ERZ501998 | MGnify/ENA primary metagenome ERZ501998 (study PRJEB25962, sample SAMEA2042107) | human gut metagenome | biome: human gut; feature: human-associated habitat; material: faeces... | reverse complement strand
TCTACCTCTGCCTGATAGGAATACATCTGCTTAATGTCTTAACTAAATGACATTGGTGTTTTAGTGGCTCTTTTATTATGAAAGGAGCATTTCAATGGGCGAAAAAAGAAGAAATCGAAAAAAATCGTATTCTTCGAAGCGGAGAGAGCCGACGCTGAGATGGGCGATATGTGTTCAAATACATGGATAAAACTGGAAAGCCACAATTTATATATAGCTGGAAACTTGAAAAGACAGATAAAATACCTGGTGGAAAACGAAATGATCTTTCCCTGAGAGAAAAAGAGAAGCTGATTATGAAAGATATTGCAGATGATATCGTTCCTTGTGGTGGGGAGATGACCGTACAGCAGCTAGTTGAAAAATATCTTTCCCCAAAAACAGGTGTCCGGGATAATACAGAAGCTAACTATAGATTTGTTCTGAATATTATCAAAAAAGAAGAATTTGGTAAAAGAAGAATTGATAAAGTTAGATTATCGGATGCCAAGTGTTGGCTTATAAAATTACAGAAAGATGGTCGAGGGTACAGTATGATTCATTCCGTACGAGGTGTGGTCAGGCCCGCTTTTCAAATGGCTGTGGATGATGACTTGCTGCGGAAGAATCTATTTGAGTTTCAGTTAGCAACTGTTGTTGTGAATAACAGTGTAACAAGGGAAGCAATCACAAAAAAGCAGGAGAGAATGATCAATGTAGACCATCAATTACAAAGAAAGCGTAATATGGAATGTATCATTGAAAAATCCAAGACATCCTGCGGAGCAAGAAAAATACCGATATCTGAAGATGTATATGAATGTTTCAGTCGGATCATAGCAAATAGAAAGAAAGTAAAAAGTGAGCCAATGATAGACGGGAAATGCGGTTTTCTGTATTTGGACAAGAATAATATGCTCATGGTAGCTTTACATTGGGAAAAATATTTTCAGCATATCTGTCAAAAGTATAATCGGATTTACAAAATTCAAATGCTGAAGATAACACCGCATGTATGTAGACACACATATTGTTCTAATATGGCAAAAAGTGGTATGAACCCAAAAACTTTGCAGTATCTCATGGGACATGCTGACATAGGAGTAACCTTAAATACTTATACGCATATGGGATATGAGGATGCGAAAGAAGAGGTAAGAAAAATATGTAATTTCTGAAGTATGAAAATGTACTACTAGAATTTACTACTTGCTGAGATCAATTTACTACTTTTGAGGTCAAAGATATGCTAAAATATACTAGAGAAATAAAAAATCAAAAAGATGAAAGTCCTTTAAAAATCAAGGAAATACAGCAAATACAAGGAGTTTTAGAGATATGATTAAAATACTATTCATCTGCCACGGCAACATCTGCCGCAGCACCATGTCCCAATTTGTATTCCAAGACATAATTAACAAGCAAGGTCTCACCGACCAATTTTATATCGATTCCGCGGCAACAAGCCGCGAGGAAATCGGCAACGGGCCACATTACGGAACGGTAAATAAGATGCGGGAAGTTGGAATTCCAGTACTTCCGCATCGCGCTGTACAGATGACAAAAAAAGACTATGGAAAATATGATTATCTCATAGGAATGGACGAAGCGAACATTCGCAATATGACAAGAATCGCAGGTGGTGATCCGGATGGGAAAATCCACATGCTTCTTGATTTTGGAAAAGCTCCAAGAGCGATTGCAGATCCATGGTATACCGGAAATTTTGATGTTACCTATCGGGATGTGAAAGAAGGCTGTGAAGCGCTGCTCGCTTATATTAAACAACATGATTTGTAAGGACGATTTTCAGTCTCTCCAAAACGAAATAAAAGTTCCGGTTGGAGGGACTGTTTTGTTATCTGTTGTCCTTATAGATTGATTTTCAAAATTGACGGGAAATGAAAAATCCTTTATGATATTTTGGAAGAAGAAAAATAGTAACAGTTCAGCCATAACAGCTCAAATTGGCTGTTACACAGCCTTTTTCGCTGCTAACGAAGCTGAAATCCTGCTTATGGAAGAACGCTATATACAAAGTCCACAAAAAATCTTCGTTTTCAAATTAGTTTGAACTCAGTTTTTTGTGACTTTGTGCACGGCTGAACTGTTACGAAAAATAGGAGTGTTGAAAATGAATATATTGAATATAGAACACGTCAGTAAAGTATTTGGCGAGAAGACAATTTTCGATGATGTTTCATTCGGGATTCAAGAAGGAGACAAAATTGGCATTATAGGAATTAATGGTACAGGGAAAACAACGCTGTTGCGTATGATTGCGGGAGTGGAAGAGCCTGACAGCGGACAGATTATAAAACAGAATGGGATTCGATTGGCGTATCTTTCGCAGCATCCTTCGTTTCCTGAGGGAGTGACTGTTCTTTCGTATGCATTTGACGGAATTGCGGAGAATGACTGGGCGCTGAAAAGTGAAGTGAAAAGTGCACTCAATAAACTTGGAATTACGGATCACGATATGAAAATGGAGCATCTTTCCGGCGGGCAGAAGAAAAAAGTAGCGCTTGCGAAAACGCTGACATCTTCGTTTGAAATTTTGCTTTTGGACGAGCCGACGAACCATTTAGATGGAGAGATGATTTCCTGGCTGGAAGATTATTTGAAACGTTATAAAGGTGTTGTGATTATGGTAACGCATGACCGTTATTTTTTAGATAAAGTGACAAATCGAATTTTGGAAATCAGTCGTGGAAAATTATATGGGTATGAGGCGAATTATTCGAAATTTTTGGAAATGAAGGCAGGACGGGAAGAGATGGAGCTTGCTTCAGAGCGAAAACGCCAAAGTGTGTTGAGAATGGAATTAGAATGGGCAAAGCGCGGCTGCCGTGCAAGAACAACAAAGCAAAAGGCAAGATTGGAGCGATTAGAGCTTTTGAAAAACGGAAAAGCTCCGGAGACGGATCGTTTGGCAGAGATTGATTCTGTGGAAACGAGAATGGGCAAGAAGACGATTGAGCTCCACCATGTCAGCAAGAGCTACGGGGAGCGAAAGCTGATTGACGATTTTGATTATATTGTATTGAAAAATCAGAATCTTGGAATCGTGGGTCCGAATGGCTGCGGAAAGTCGACACTGCTAAAAATGATTGCGGGACTTGTTGAGCCGGATGAGGGAACGATTGAGATTGGTGAGACGATTCGAATCGGCTATTTTGCACAGGAACTTCCGGAAATGAATACGAGCCAGAGGGTGATCGATTTTGTGAAAGATATCGCCGAGTATATTCCGACGAAAGAGGGAAGAATTACGGCTTCGCAGATGTTGGAGCGGTTTTTATTTACACCGGATATGCAGTATGCGCCGATTGAAAAATTATCGGGCGGTGAAAAGAAGAGACTTTATCTGTTAAGTGTCCTGCAGGCTGCGCCTAACGTGCTCATATTTGATGAGGCGAACAATGATATTGATATTCCGACAATGACAATTTTAGAGGACTATCTGAACTCGTTTCAGGGAATTGTGATCACGGTATCGCATGACCGCTATTTTCTGGATAACGTAGTGGACCGCATTTTTGAATTTGATGGAAATGGACATTTGCAGCAGTACGAGGGCGGATACACGGATTACATAGAGGCGAAGCAGAAGCGGGAAGTGCCAAAAGAGGAAGCGAAGACGAAAAAGAGTACCGGGAAAAATGATTGGAAACAGAATCGTCCGACAAAGTTGAAATTTTCATATATGGAGCAGAAGGAGTTTGAGACAATTGATGAAGACATTGCCAAGCTGGAGGAAAAACTCGAAAAGCTGGATGCGGATATGATGGCGAATGCAACGAACTCTGCGAAACTTTCGGAACTCACTTTAGAAAAAGAGTTCGCAGAAAAACAGTTGGAAGAAAAGATGGAACGGTGGGTTTATCTGAATGATCTGGCAGAGCGCATTGCAGCGCAGTAAAAAGTTAAAGTGACATTTAGAAAAAGTATTGACAAATAAGTTTCTAGTTGATAATATATAAAAACAGAACGCACTCTGTTTTTTAAACATAAGAAAGTAGAGGGATGTTATGAGAAAACAAGTATTTTCATTATTAGTAAATAACAATGCGGGATTGTTAAGTCGTGTGGCGGGGCTGTTCAGCAGACGCGGATACAGTATTGACAGTATCACAGCGGGAATTACAACGGATGAACGGTTTACAAGACTTACGGTTGTTGCAAGCGGGGATGAGTTGATTTTGTCTCAGATTGAGAAGCAGCTTCGCAAATTGGAAGATGTCGTTGATATTAAGATTTTGGCGGATGGAGAGTCGGTTTGCAGGGAGCTTATTATGGTCAAAGTGATGGCAGATGCATCTGAGAGAGCAGAGATTATTTCTGTTGCTGATATTTTCAGAGCGAAGATTGTCGATGTGGAGAGAGAGTCGCTGATGCTTGAGATGACAGGAAATCAGTCGAAAGTAGAAGCTTTTTTGAATCTCCTGCAGGGATATAAGATTTTAGAGCTTGCAAGAACAGGAATCACGGCCTTGTCAAGAGGGTCAAAAGGTATCAAAGTAATTGATGATTAATGTAGAAAGCTAGGGGCAAAGGTCCTTAACTATATATTCATGAGAAGGGTTTAGGAGGTAACAGCTATGGCAAAAATTTATTATCAGGAAGATTGTAACTTATCATTATTAGAAGGAAAGACAATTGCGGTAATCGGTTACGGAAGTCAGGGACATGCGCATGCATTGAACGCAAAAGAATCCGGATGCAATGTCATTATCGGTCTTTACGAAGGCAGCAAATCATGGAAAAAAGCAGAAGAACAAGGATTTGAGGTATACACAGCGGCAGAGGCAGCAAAAAAAGCCGATATTATTATGATTTTGATCAATGATGAAAAGCAGGCTGCATTATACAAAAACGATATTGAACCAAACCTTGAAGAAGGAAATATGTTAATGTTCGCACACGGATTTAACATTCATTTTGGATGTATCGTACCTCCAAAGAATGTAGATGTTACAATGGTAGCGCCAAAGGGACCTGGTCACACAGTAAGAAGCGAATATCAAGTAGGAAAAGGTGTTCCTTGTCTTGTGGCAGTAGAACAGGATGCTACAGGAAAAGCACAGGATATCGCACTTGCATATGCGCTTGCAATCGGTGGAGCAAGAGCAGGTGTGCTTGAGACAACATTCCGTACAGAGACAGAGACAGACCTTTTCGGTGAGCAGGCAGTACTTTGTGGTGGTGTTTGCGCATTGATGCAGGCAGGGTATGAGACATTGGTAGAAGCAGGATATGATCCAAGAAATGCTTACTTCGAATGTATCCACGAGATGAAATTAATCGTAGACTTGATTTACCAGAGCGGATTTGCCGGAATGAGATACTCTATCTCAAACACAGCAGAATACGGTGATTACATTACAGGACCAAAGATCATCACAGAAGATACAAAGAAAGCAATGAAAAAAATTCTTTCCGATATTCAGGATGGAACATTTGCAAAAGACTTCCTGCTTGATATGTCACCAGCCGGTGGTCAGGCACACTTCAGAGCAATGAGAAAACTGGCATCTGAACATCCATCAGAAAAAGTAGGAGCAGAAATCAGAAAACTCTACAGCTGGAGTGATGAAGATAAACTGATCAACAACTAAGGACAGTGAAAGGCGGAAAGCTGCTCACCCCAATAAGAACAGCCAGATATTGTGCTTGCACAAGTATCTGGCTGTTCTTGTTGAGCAGTCGGCGTGAGAAGGCGTGCAAAAGGAAATACTATGGAAAGAGAAAATGATTTCAGTCAGGGAAGCATTGCAAAGAATATTTTAAATCTTGCAGTTCCCATGACGCTGGCACAGCTGATCAATGTCCTGTACAGTGTGGTAGACAGAGTCTATATCGGACACTTACAGGGCGTATCTGCGAATGCACTGACGGGAATTGGTCTGGCACTTCCGATTATTACAATCATCACGGCATTTGCTAATTTATTTGGAATGGGAGGAGCACCCCTTTGTTCCATTGCAAGAGGCAGCCATGAAGAAGAAAAGGCAGAGAAGGTGATGGGAAATTCGTGTTCGATGCTTCTTTTCACAGGGGGACTTCTGATGGGAATCCGTCTTATATTCCGAAAACCGCTGTTGTATCTGTTTGGAGCGAGCAGTGCGACATTTCCGTATGCAAACGCATACATCAGTATCTATCTGTGCGGAACCGTGTTTGTCATGATCAGTCTGGGGATGAATCAGTTCATCAATTCTCAGGGATTTGGGAAAATCGGAATGCTCACGGTAATGCTTGGCGCATTTACCAATATTGTGCTGGATCCGATCCTGATTTTCGGACTGGATATGGGAGTACAGGGAGCAGCCCTTGCAACGGTGATCTCCCAGGGATTATCTGCAGCCTGGGTGATGAAGTTTCTGACAGGGAAGAAGGCGATTCTTCAACTCTCAAAAAGAGCAATGCATCTGGAGTGGAAGCTTGTAAAAGAAATCATCTTTCTGGGAACATCGGGATTTGTGATGTCTGTTACAAACGGGCTTGTGCAGATTGTGTGTAATGCAACGCTCCAGAGGTACGGGGGTGATATTTACGTTGGGATTATGACAGTGATCAACTCGGTGCGGGAAATTGTGACAATGCCGGTGACAGGACTGACGGCGGCATCGCAGCCTGTGATTGGATATAATTACGGGGCAGGGTGTTATCAGAGAGTAAAATCTGCAATCCGTTTTACTGCGGTCGGATGTATTGTTTTTACAACGGTTGTCTGGGCAGTGTTATTTTTAGAACCTCGTTTCTTTCTTCAGATGTTTACCAAAGAACCGGGAATTTTGCAGTACGGTGTTTCTGCCATGCGGATCTATTTTTGTGGAATCTTTATGATGGCGCTGCAGTTTGCGGGACAGTCTACAGCGGTTGCGTTAAACCGTGCGAAACAGGCCGTCTTTTTTTCTCTGTTTCGAAAGGTCATCATTGTCATTCCGTTGACCATGCTGCTTCCAATGATCGGAAATCTGAGGACAGATGGAGTGTTTTGGGCAGAACCGATTTCCAATGTTATTGGCGGTACGGCATGTTTTGTAACCATGTTGCTTACAATCTGGCCAAAGCTGAGAGAAGGAAGTTGCTGTTCGCAGTAACAGAAAAAATAGATAATATGGCAAAAAAAGAAATTGACAATGACAGGGACACTGATTATAATGAATTTATATCAGGTGTGTAACTGTACGGCAGGCATTAACCTTACATGGACTTTATTTTAGATGTTTATGTGGGTTGGTGTCTTTTTTTCTGTTTTTCTCTGGAAATAGGATGCACGGGCATGAAATCTGAAATACTATCCATCAAGATCAAATGCATCAAAAACAGAGAAAAGGAGAAGTGGAAAATGAAAGACAAGATTTTTGGTGTTTTACAGCGAATCGGAAGATCCTTTATGCTTCCGATCGCGATTCTTCCGGTAGCAGGTCTGCTGCTGGGAATTGGAAGTTCTTTTACGAATGAGACAACCATTGCAACGTATGGACTTCAAAAGATATTGGGAGACGGTACAGTGCTCCATGCACTTCTTACGATCATGAACAAGGTCGGAAGTGCGGTGTTCGATAATCTGCCGCTGATTTTCGCGGTAGGTGTAGCGATCGGAATGGCGAAAAAGGAGAAAGAAGTATCTGCACTGTCTGCACTGATTGCATATTTTGTAATGAATGTAGCGATCAATGGTATGCTTGTAGTAAACGGAGAAATCACGGCAGACGGAGAAATCGCAAAAAATGTGCTGGAAGGAACCGTTGCTTCTGTCTGCGGGATACAGTCTCTTCAGATGGGAGTATTCGGCGGTATTATCGTAGGGCTTGGTGTTGCGGCGCTGCATAATCGGTTTCACAAGATCGTGCTCCCGAACGCATTATCATTTTTCGGCGGTTCCCGGTTTGTACCGATCATTTCTACAATTGTATACATGTTTGTAGGTATCGGAATGTACTTTATCTGGCCTCCGGTCCAGAATGGAATTTACGCTTTGGGTGGTCTGGTCACAGGAAGCGGATATGTGGGAACGTTGATTTTCGGTATTATCAAACGTGCGCTGATCCCATTTGGACTGCATCATGTATTTTATATGCCGTTCTGGCAGACTGCCGTGGGAGGCAGCATGGAAGTTGCCGGACAGATGGTACAGGGAGGTCAGAATATCTTCTTTGCCCAGCTGGCGGATTCAGCCAATGTAGTGCATTTCAGCGCAGATGCGACCAGATATTTTTCCGGTGAGTTTATCTTTATGATCTTTGGACTTCCGGGTGCAGCTCTTGCAATGTACCGCTGTGCAAAGCCGGAAAAGAAAAAAGCGGCAGGTGGATTGTTGCTTTCCGCAGCATTGGCTTGTATGCTTACAGGTATCACAGAGCCATTAGAGTTTTCCTTCCTGTTTGTAGCACCGGCATTATTTGCGGTTCAGGTTGTACTGGCAGGTTCGGCTTATATGATCGCGCATATGCTGAATATCGCAGTAGGACTGACATTCTCCGGTGGATTTTTGGATTTCTTCCTGTTTGGTATTTTGCAGGGAAATGAGAAGACAAGCTGGATGCGGGTGATTCCGGTGGGAATTATTTACTTTATTTTGTATTATGTGATTTTTACGTTCCTGATCAAAAAATTTGATTTTAAGACACCGGGACGTGAAGACGATGATACAGCGACAAAGCTGTATACAAAAGCAGATGTCAATGCAAGAAAAGAAAGCAGTAAAAAAGGAGATGCAGGAGCAGCTGCAGATCCTGTCAGTGCTATGATTACAGAAGGTCTTGGTGGAAAGAGCAATATCAGTGATGTGGATTGCTGTGCCACAAGACTTCGTATCACAGTAAAGGATGCAGGAAAGGTAAAAGATGAGATCCTCAAGCAGACAGGATCCAGAGGAATTGTAAAAAAAGGCCAGGGAGTACAGGTAATCTATGGGCCGCATGTAACTGTGATCAAAGCGAATCTGGAGGACTATCTGGAAACCGCAGAAGATATGCCTCTGGGAGAAACAACTGCTTTCGCAGAAGAAGCAGCTTCTGAACCGGAAGAGGTGCAGACTACAAGTTCAAAAGAGCAGGATTCAGAGAAAAAAGTAAAGGAAACTGTGATCATATCCAGCCCGATTACGGGAAATGCAGTGGAGCTTTCAGAGGTTCCGGATGAGGGATTTGCCGGAAAAATGATGGGAGACGGAGCAGCAGTAATTCCGACAGACGGGATGATCCTTGCGCCGGAAGACGGTGAGGTTGTGTTTGTGTTTGAGACCAAGCATGCGCTGGGATTCCAGACAGATTCCCAAATGGCACTTCTGCTGCATATCGGAATCGATACAGTGGCACTGAACGGACAGGGATTTGAAGTTTTTGTGGAAAACGGACAGAAAGTGAAAAAAGGGGAGCCGTTGATGAAAATCGATATTTCCTATCTGAAAGAACATGCACCGTCTCTTTGTTCACCGGTTCTGTGTACAGAATTAGGAGACAATCAGAAGGTTCGTCTTTTGAAAGAAGGAGAGATAAAGGCGGGAGAACCATTGTTTGCCGTGGATGTTTATGAAGCATAGTATTGATTGCGGAAAATGTTACTGTCCGCATCAATCACCAACCGAAAAATAAAAAAATGAGCGGACCGTTCAGGTCCGCTTTACTTTTTGGCAATATTTTGATACCCTGTTATCAGAAAACAAAAACCGGGGGAATGTCATGTACAGAGTAAGTAAAGTGTTGAATAACAATGGCGTGATCGCGATTAATATGGAAGAAAATATAGAATATGTGCTGCTGGGAAAAGGAATTGGTTTTGGGAAAAAAATCAGCCAGAGATTTGAAGCGCCGGATAACTGCACCCGGTATTCTTTGAAAGAAGATACGGAACGGGGGAGCGCAAAAGAACTGGCAAAAAGCATTTCTCCGGAATATCTGGAGATCGCAGATGAAATTCTGCAAAAAGCAGAGATGAAATTTGGCACGATTGACAGGAGAATCCTGTTTCCGCTGGCAGATCATATTTCTTTTGCAGCAGATCGTATCTTAAGTGGGGAACAGATCAGTAATCCATTGACAGAGGACATCAGGGTATTGTTCCACAGCGAGTATGAGGTTGCATCCCAATTAAAAGAAATTCTTCAGAAAAGACTGGAAATTGAGATTGATGCACATGAAATCGGATATGTAGCGCTTCATATTCACTCAGCAATCGAGGATGAGAGTGTATCGGCAGCAATGCAGATGGCAGGAGCAATCCGGGAATGTGTGCAGGTTCTGGAGCGGGAGAGTGGAAAAAAGATCGATGTCATGTCTCTTGCATATAACCGTCTGATGAATCATGTGAAATACATGGTTATGCGGGCAGTGCGGGGAGAGAGCATCAAGTTGGATATGAATGAATATATGGAAGAAAAACATCCGGAGTCATTTGCGCTGGCAGCAGCAATCTGTGAAAAAATTGAACGCGGCTGCAAGATCAGGCTGGAAAAAATGGAAGTCGGTTACCTGGCAATGCATATTGAACGTGTCTACCTGGATACATTAGGCGCGCAGAATGAAGAATAAAACGAAATATTCAGAATTTAATGAAAAATCAAATGAAATATGCTAAAATAATGTCATAACTTACACGAAAATCTTTCAATGAGAGGAGTGGATACTATGACAGAAGAATTTGTAAACCTTCGTTCCAGAAAAAATCCGAAAGCACGTATCAAATTGATGGGTGGACATTTTGCGACGATGAATTCGCACGTGAACACGTATATTGATATGTCTACTGTCAAGACACGGCATAATAATGCAAGAGAGACGGCAGCTACATTGGCAGAAGAGTACAAAACCGGTACTATGGTAGAAACGATCGTATGTCTGAAAAATACAGAAGTGATCGGCGCATTTATGGCAGAACATCTGGCGGATACAGGCAGGATTTCCATGAGTGCAGGAAATAATATTTCGGTTGTGACACCGGAGTTTGATACCATGGGACAGATACTGTTTCGGGACAGTAACCAGCGTATGATCGAAGGGAAGCAGGTACTGATCCTGACAGATTCTGTGACGACCGGTGCTTTGCTTGCAAAAGCCGTGGAAGCAGTGCTGTATTACGGTGGACGTGTATGTGGTATCTGTGCAGTATTCAGTGCGGTCAACCGGGCAGCAGGTATGGATGTCAGGTCAATCTTTACGGTTTCTGATCTGCCGGATTATAAAGGATATGCAGCCAAAGACTGCCCGCTGTGCAGGGAGGGGCAGAAACTGGATGGAATTGTCAATACATTCGGTCTTGTAAAATTCTGATCTGCTTCAGAATGCGGGAGCATAAACAAAAAAGACATTCGCCATGACGGTAGCGGATGTCTTTTTATGATTCATATTTATATCAAAAATTAAGCAATTCCGTTTACAGCTTTTGTAAGACGGGAAATCTTTCTGGAAACAGTTTTTTTGTGGTAAACACCTTTGCTTCCTGCTTTGCTGATCTCTCCGATTGCTGCTTTGAGAGCTGTTTTTGCAGCTTCCATATCTTTCTGAGCAACTGCAGCTTCTACTTTCTTTACAGAAGTCTTTACTCTTGATTTGATTGCTTTGTTTTTAGCAGCTTTTGTTTCGTTAACTAAAATTCTTTTTTTAGCAGATTTAATGTTAGCCAATCTGTACACCTCCAAATAGTATGAAATATTTTCAAATAGTGAATTCATAATCCCGCCAGACTCGGACACGGACGTTCTAACGGAACATACTCATTTATTTTATTCCAACTGGTCAGGGTTGTCAATACATATTTCTCAAATTATTGGAAATATTATCGGCAAATGGAGAAAAAGCGAGGTTGAGCGAAAATGTTGGAAAAGTATAGTGTTCGTACAGATTTGGCACTGGAGGAAAAGGAGCGTTTTGAGTCGGATCATGTCGAGATACAGGGAGTGATTCTGGAGGAGGACTATGATAAGGAAAAAGAAATCCGGATCACCCGGGTAAAGATTGAGACGGAAAAAGGTGCAAAAGCAATGGGGAAACCGGTGGGTACCTACATTACATTAGAAGCGCCGAATATGGCAGTGCCGGACACAGACTACCATAGAGAGGTTTCAGAGAAAATTGCGGGATTTGTGCAGGAGCTCTTAAAAGCGCAGAATGTAAAAACAGAAGAACTTTCCGTTCTGATTGTAGGGCTCGGAAACCGTCAGGTGACACCGGATGCGCTTGGTCCTTATGTGACAGACAATCTGTGTGCGACAAGGCATATTGTCAAGGAGTACGGAAAATATGCGATGGGAATGCAGCATGTGAATCTGGTCAGCACACTGGCTCCGGGTGTGATGGGACAGACGGGAATGGAAACTGTAGAGGTGGTCCGTGGTGTGGTAAAAGAAACGAAACCGGATCTTGTGATTGCAGTGGATGCGCTGGCAGCAAGAAACAGTCGGAGATTAAACCGTACGATCCAGATCGCAGATACCGGAATCCATCCGGGTTCCGGAGTGGGAAATCACAGAAACGGAATTACCAGAGAATCCATCGGAGTTCCGGTGATCGGGATCGGAGTTCCGACAGTTGTGGATGCGGCAACCATTGTCAATGATACGATGGAGAACCTGATTTTGGCGCTGGAATCTTCTGAGGCATTAAAAAGTGTGGGGGAAGTGCTCCGTTCTTACAATGCGGCAGAAAAGTATGAACTGATCAAAGAACTGATCGCTCCGCATTTAAACGGGATGTTTGTGACGCCAAAAGACGTGGATGAAATGGTGAAACAGATCAGCTATACGATTTCGGAAGGTTTAAATCTGCTTTTTTCTAACGCAGAAGAGTCATAAAAGGAAAATTTGTCTCATATAAATACCCCAGGTGTGTTGGCAGAAATCGTGCAAAGGACTGGTGTAGATATGAAGAGAGAACAAAGCCGGGCATGGATGCTGATGGCAGTGCTTGTGCTTCTGGCGGCCCTGATCGGAGGAAAAGAATTTTGGAGGGCATTCAGATATGAAAGCAGGCAGGTGTTACAGGAGTATACGGAAAAGATGTACATGCCCGGGGTGGCCTATCAGAGAGCGGATGAGACCAGAAGTTCGAAAGACTGGTTTCGGGAAAAAGCACTTTCCTGGCTGCCTTTGGTAAAATATGTTTCTGACAGGGAGAATCTGGAGCAGGAAGTGGAGGATGAGGAGACGCTGGCGAAAATACTGGAGAAGCAGGCCAACGATGAAAGCGTTGTGGATGCAGATGGGAATCTGGTGGGAGAGAGCAAGACTGCGGAAGTGCCGGCAAATCTGGGGGAGAACAAATCTTCCATCGATATGTCGATTGAAAGACTGCGGGACTTTGACTATCTTTTGAGCAATTTTTATACGGTAGACAGTTCTACGATGATCGGACCGGAGCAGTTGAATGCAGATGATCTTCTTGGAAGGAGCATGAAGATCGACCGGAAGCAGAAGGGGCCGAAAATTTTAATTTTTCACACCCATTCCCAGGAAGAATTTGCAGATTCCATTCCCGGTGACCCCTCTACCAGTATTGTAGGAATCGGGGATTATCTGACAGAACTTTTGAATCAGAAAGGAATTGAAACAATTCATGATAAAGGTGTCTATGACATCATCAACGGACAGCTGGACAGAAGCAACGCGTATGAGTATGCAGAGGCAGGTGTGCGCCCGATTCTGGAAGCAAATCCGACCATTGAGGTAGCCATTGATCTGCACAGAGATGGTGTGGCAGAGGGGACACATCTTGTGACCGAGGTGAATGGAAAGCCGACAGCGAAGATCATGTATTTTAACGGACTGAGCAGAACACGGGCAAACGGAGATATCACCTATCTGCCAAATCCGTACATTCAGGATAATCTTGCCTTTTCTCTTCAGATGGAACTGGCATCTGAGAGGATGTTTCCCGGATTTGCCAGACACATTTATCTGCGTGCTTACCGCTATAATCTGCATCTGCTTCCAAAATCTCTTCTGATCGAGGCAGGGGCCCAGACCAATACGGTGCAGGAGATGAAAAACGCCATGGAAGTACTGGCGGAGACGTTGTGTCAGGTGATCGGATAAGAACGTACTTTCGAAAAAAGTGTTTGAAAAAAGAAGGAAAACATGATATTCTGAACGTTAGCGACAAATGGAAGAAGTTTGTATTAGGAGAGAAAATATGGGAAAAAGCAATACATATGATGCGGACAGTATTTCTGTTCTGGAAGGGTTGGAGGCTGTACGCAAAAGACCTGGAATGTATATTGGAAGTGTCTCGACAAAAGGACTCAACCATCTGATCTATGAGATTGTGGACAATGCAGTGGATGAGCATCTGGCGGGATTTTGTAAAAATATTCATGTGACACTGGAAAAGGACGGTTCTGCTACGGTGGAGGATGACGGACGAGGCGTTCCGGTGGGGATGCATCAGAAAGGAATCTCTGCGGCACGTCTTGTATATACGACATTGCATGCAGGCGGAAAATTTGACGATAGTGCCTATAAGACGAGCGGAGGACTGCACGGTGTTGGTTCTTCGGTTGTCAATGCGCTGTCCGTTTATATGGATGTGCAGATCAGCAGAGAGGGATATATTCACCACGACCGCTATGAGCGCGGAGTTCCAGTGGTGGAGTTGGAGGATGGACTGCTTCCAACCATCGGAAAGACAAGAAAGACCGGAACCAAGGTCAATTTTTTACCGGACGATACGATTTTTGAGAAGACAAAATTCCGGGCAGAGGAAGTGAAAAGTCGTCTTCATGAAACTGCTTATCTCAATCCCGAGCTGACGATTGTATTTGATGACAAACGTCCGGATTCGCAGGAACATATTGAATATCATGAACCGGATGGAATTCTGGGATTTATCCGGGATCTGAATCAGAAAAAGGAAGTGCTTCACGATCCGATCTACTTCAAGGGAACAGCAGAAGGAATCGAAGTCGAAGCGGCATTTCAGTATGTCAATGAGTTCCATGAGAACGTGCTGGGATTTTGCAACAATATTTACAATGCAGAAGGGGGAACCCATCTGACCGGATTTAAGACAACATTTACGACGGTCATGAATCAATATGCCAGAGAGCTTGGTATTTTAAAAGAGAAGGATTCGAATTTTACAGGAGCAGATATCCGAAACGGGATGACCGCGATTATTTCCATCAAGCATCCGGATCCGCGGTTTGAAGGGCAGACCAAGACAAAGCTGGACAACCCGGATGCAGCAAAAGCCACCGGAAAAGTGACCGGAGATGAGATTGTTCTGTATTTTGACCGGAACGTAGAGACGCTGAAAAAAGTATTGTCCTGTGCGGAGAAGGCTGCAAAGATCCGAAAGACGGAGGAAAAGGCGAAGACGAATCTTCTGACAAAGCAGAAATATTCGTTTGACAGCAATGGGAAACTGGCAAACTGTGAGAGCCGGGATGCAAAAAAATGTGAGATTTTTATCGTAGAGGGAGATTCTGCGGGCGGTTCGGCAAAGACAGCCAGAAACCGGAACTACCAGGCAATCCTGCCGATCAGAGGAAAGATCCTGAATGTGGAGAAGGCCAGCATTGACAAGGTACTTGCCAACGCAGAGATCAAGACCATGATCAATGCATTTGGATGTGGATTTTCCGAAGGATACGGCAATGATTTTGACATTACAAAGCTTCGCTATGACAAGATCATCATTATGGCAGATGCGGATGTGGATGGAGCCCATATTTCGACATTGCTTCTGACGCTATTCTACCGGTTCATGCCGGAATTGATCTACGAGGGGCATATCTATATTGCAATGCCTCCACTTTATAAAGTAATGCCGAAAAAAGGGGAGGAAGAGTACCTGTATGATGACAAAGCTCTGGAAAAGTACCGGAGGACACATGACGGTGGATTTACTCTTCAGAGATACAAAGGTCTTGGAGAGATGGATGCAGATCAGCTTTGGGAAACGACGCTGAATCCGGAAACCCGGATTTTGAAGCTGGTAGAGATCGAGGATGCCAGAATGGCCTCCGGTGTGACGGAGATGCTGATGGGTACGGAAGTCCCGCCGAGAAGGGCGTTTATTTACGAAAATGCAACAGAGGCAGAACTGGATATATAGCAGAAGTTCAGGCTTAGAGGAGAAAAGATATGAGCAGTGAATCACAGATAATCAGAACAGAATACTCGGATGTGATGCGCAAGTCCTATATTGATTATGCGATGAGTGTCATCATATCCCGTGCCCTTCCGGATGTGAGAGACGGACTGAAACCGGTACAGAGACGGACACTTTACGATATGTATGAATTAGGGATCCGCTATGACAAGCCATACCGGAAATGTGCCCGTATCGTGGGAGATACGATGGGTAAATATCATCCTCATGGTGATAGTTCCATTTATGAGTCTTTAGTGGTTATGGCACAGGAATTCAAAAAGGGAATGGTGCTGGTGGACGGACATGGAAATTTTGGTTCCATCGAAGGCGACGGAGCAGCTGCCATGCGTTATACAGAAGCACGTCTGACCAAGTTTACTCAGGAGGCATACCTTGCGGATCTGGACAAGGATATCATTGATTTCGGACCGAACTTTGATGAGACAGAAAAAGAACCTCTGGTACTTCCGGTGCGGGTTCCGAATCTTCTTATCAATGGAGCGGAAGGAATCGCAGTCGGAATGGCAACGAGTATCCCGACACACAATCTGGGAGAAGTCATTGATGCGGTAAAGGCTTATATGAAAAATGACGCCATTACGACAAAACAGCTGATGAAATACATCAAAGGACCGGATTTTCCGACAGGCGGTATTGTGGTCAATAAAGATGATCTTCCTGAAATCTATGAGACCGGACAGGGGAAGATCAAGATCCGCGGAAAGGTAGAAGTAGAAGATTTAAAAGGCGGTAAAAAACAGCTTGTCATTACAGAAATTCCATATACCATGATCGGAGCCGGAATCGGAAAGTTTTTGAATGACGTCTGCAATCTTGTAGAAACAAAAAAGACAACAGATATCGTGGATATTTCCAACCAGTCTTCCAAAGAAGGAATCCGGATCGTACTGGAACTGAAAAAAGGCGCGGATGTGGAAAATCTGAAAAATATGCTCTACAAAAAGACGCGTCTGGAGGATACATTCGGAGTCAATATGCTGGCCGTGGCAAACGGAAGGCCGGAAACGCTGGGATTAAAGGCGATCATTGAGCATCATGTGGATTTTCAGTTTGAGCTGACCACGAGAAAATACAAAACGCTTCTCGCAAAAGAACTGGATAAAAAAGAAGTGCAGGAAGGTTTGATCAAAGCCTGTGACGTGATCGATCTGATCATTGAGATTCTGCGGGGAAGCAAGTCTGTCAAAGATGCCAAAGCATGTCTGACGCAGGGAATCACAGAGAACATCAAGTTTAAATCTCAGATTTCGAAAAAGATGGCGGCTATGCTCCGCTTTACGGAAAGACAGGCATCTGCAATTCTGGAAATGCGGTTGTATAAACTGATTGGTCTGGAAATTGAAGCGCTGCAGAAAGAACACGAGACAACGCTGAAAAATATTGCCCGCTATGAAGATATTTTGAATCATTATGATTCCATGGCAACGCTGATCATGGAAGAGCTGGATGCATTTAAAAAAGAGTATGGAAGAAAGCGCCGTACTGCGATTGAAAATGCAGAGGCGGCAGTGTTTGAAGAAAAGAAAGTAGAAGAGCAGGAAGTGATCTTTTTGATGGATCGCTTCGGGTATGCGAAAACAGTGGATGTGAGTGTGTATGAGCGAAACAAAGAGGCGG
>ENA-OPVY01000965-OPVY01000965.1-human-gut-metagenome-genome-assembly--contig:-NODE-965-length-17787-cov-4.870291_pt1 | contig 17787 bp, 15 predicted proteins | sample MGYA00241503_ERZ501998 | MGnify/ENA primary metagenome ERZ501998 (study PRJEB25962, sample SAMEA2042107) | human gut metagenome | biome: human gut; feature: human-associated habitat; material: faeces... | reverse complement strand
AAAATGCGATAAAAAGAGCAAGTTAAGCTTTGCTAAGCATAGAGAAAATTGGTTATATTTAATTTGTACTTTTTCTTGACATAAGACCATACTTATGACACAACCTTCTGTGTCGGGACATCTCTGCTCAACCCCGCAAAGCCTTTTATGGACCTCTGGTACAAAGTCAATCAAAGCTTTCCCGGCTACAAGCTTCACCTGGTCCCTTTTGAAGATGACCACGAAGGGATTTTATGCGAGATAAAGAAATTAGGGGAGAAATTTGATTTTCTGGTCGGCGTGTGCGATTCAAAAGCATGGCTGTCCCTTTGCCGTTTTTTGCCGCTGGGCAGATACAAAAAAATGGTCGCTGTATCAAGGGAGCACCCTCTTGCGGCCAAAAGCTGTATAAATATTGAAGATCTGTATGGAGAAACCTTAATGATGGTCAGCAGGGGTGACTCCGGCATCAATGATTTTATGCGAAATGATTTAGAAAAGAACCATCCTCAGATTCGTATTGAGGATACCCCTCACTTTTATGATCTTTCTGTATTCAACCGGTGTGCGGAGACCAAAAATGTGCTGCTGACTATCGAGTGCTGGCAGGAAGTTCATCCCGGACTCATCTCTATCCCGGTAAATTGGGAATACAGCATTCCCTACGGGATACTTTATAGCCTAAATGCGCCGGAAGATGTGAAAAAATTTATCAACGTGGTGAAGGATTTCTCCTCGCCTTCTTTGTGAAAAAAGAGTTGCCAACAAAAATACCCGGCACCCCTTTTTCACACACAAACTTGCCGGCAGCTTTCGCTACCGACATCATTTTTACTTTAAACACTTCAACAACCTTCCACACATTTCTTTACATTTGCATCTGACTGTATGTTTCATCACTCGGAAAATGCCCCACATTCCTGATTCTACATCCCATCCAAAACTTCCCGAACGGTATAGATAATCTCCCGGAGCTCCGGCTCCATCTTTCAGTTCCATATCAAATCGGTTTCCGACACTAATTCCCCCTTGAAGCGGAATCTCTCTGGACAACGGATCGTTTGGCTGTTCTCTCCACAAATGCCCATGAATCGTCAGGGACACATTTCTCGGTTTATCTGCCGGCATCATAGCTCGAAAAATCACACGGTCTCCGGTGTATGCCTTCCATACAGGTGTTGCCGGATCTCCATGTACTCTGCTGCTGAACACCTTCCACACCCGTTTGTCTCTCTCAAGCCGATTTGCAAATCGTTCAGATCGGTAATTGTATCCCTTTTCCCCTGTGTCTTCCGCGTCAACCGGTTCTTCACTGCCTGCCGCCGCGGTCTCGATCAGATTTCCTTTCGCATCCAAAAGGCGGATCCCATTCTGAATAAAAAGTACATATTCCCGGAAACTTTCTACTCCCGGTGCCGTTATCACCGCCTGCTCCGCAAACGGATTTTTTCTTTTTGTGAAATTCTCATACCATTCTGCTCCTGCCGGTTCTACAATGACCGCACCGAATAATCCATGATATCTGTGATTCCGCATATCTCCGAAAGACTGTAAGATGCACGCTCCGTACTCTCGGTCTGCCTTCCATAAATATCGCTTACTCTCACCGATTCCAACCGTCTGTTCTTTGTTGTTATATCCCACATTGATTCCCGAATCACAAATCGGGTCATATTGCAGGAACTGGGGATTTAACGAAACCCTGCTCGATGGCCTATGCTTCAAATCAAGTGGTACTCGCGGGTAATCAAAATACGGAACCGGATGATTCGGATTGAGCACATTATATAGCGTAACCTCCAGCCACTCTCCGACATTTGCCCGCAATATCAATGGCTTCGGAGTATATTTCCCGGCAAGTACCAAATCTACATCTTCCAGCGGAACAAAAATCAGTCCATTCGGATCATGATCTCCGTATCGGTTATAAATCAGTTCTGTCTGAACTGCGGCTACCTCATAGCGTCTTACCACATCGTCCTTCCCCGGGCATGGAGGCAACGGCAGAATCATCTCTTTTCCTTTACAAAGGGGCTTTAGGCATTCCTGATATTTATCATATGCCCGAATGATCCCCCAGAGGCCAAGCCATACATCATCGGTTCCACCGAAATAATACAGATAGTCTCCCGCCTGATAAGGTTCTTTGACATTTAAATTGAAAGCTTCTGAAACTCCGAGTGTCTGTGATGCCGCCAACGGAGATTTCTCATCCACTACTTCTTTTTGCCAGGACATTCCGGTAACATTGAATACATGCTGTTCTTCATGAGCCCCATCTATCAGGCGAATCATCAGCTCATCCCCCGGATACGTTTCCAGCACAGGAGTTGCCGGGTCACCATGCACGAAAGAGCTGAAAATATAAGCCGGGTCATCACCTCTTTTCAGTCTTTCCCGCATTGGTTCCGCACGGTAATTAATTCCCATCACCCCCGGATCATCATGTGAGCCGGGAACCGCCGGCGGATTCAAAGGTTTTCCATCTTTATCAAATAGAAACGCAAAATCATGCACAAAGAGTGCAAACTCCCGAAACGAAGTGCCGTCTCTTCTTTGAATCACCGCCTGTGTTCCAAATCGAAGCGGTTCTCCATTTCGTATATTGTGGAAGGTAGCACCTGCCTCTTCAATCACCAGTGCCCCAAACATACCGTGTAATTGGTGTGCATTTGCGAACAAATGATCATGGAAAAATACGGTTCTTAATTCTTCGTCTGCAAAAAATCGTTCTACCAATGTTTCGTATTTTCTTGCTCCCGCAATATTGTTCCAACCATTTGCCGCACCATCAGAAGTAATCGTATCAAATTTCACCAAATGCACATGATGTCCCACTATGTCGGTTCTGGTCTTGAGCTGAAATGCATTTGCCTCTAAAAATTCCGGCAGTAAATTAGTCGTACGCAATTCGATACAATCTCCCGCATTGGCACGGATCACCAACGGCTCCACCCGAATTTTCTGTTCTTCCACCATGCGGATATAAGATTCCAACCCACCGTAATGTTCCAATTCTTCTTTTAAAACAAAAAACCGTCCTTCCGGGTCGTGCCAGCCGTATTGATTGTACGTAATTTTCGCCTGTACAAGTGCGATTTCAAATACTTTCACATTCTCACATTCCTCGGTCGTATGACACGGACAGGTATCGGTATACAATGCCCCGGGAGCTGCATTTTCAACAAAATTCGCCTCCTCCAGCGGTGTGGGAGATACCACAACATTTCCCTCTGCATCCAACACCCCGCAAGGCGGCTGACGCGGTGGCTCCCCTGCCTCTCCACAAATAAAATTCGGATATCCCGGATGAAGGGCATCTTTTTTCGGCGGCTCTTCCCGATCCTTTAACGGCAAAAGAGGAGGCACCGGGGTTCCGTCCGGAAGTTTTCCACATCCATCTTCCAAGCGGTCATGAATTCTCCACAAAGTCCACATTCCTTCGTGAAAATGTGGGTACAAATGGCAATGAAAAATCACGTCTCCAATCACCCGGTTCCGACTTCCTGCCCCATACAAAATATCCAAAGTATAGCATTCCTGCGGACTGATTGATATAGAATCGATAATCGTAGAGACCGGATTTTCCCCTTCCAGTCGTCACTGATGATTGTGAAGATGGAATACATGTGTTTCCTTAATTCCTCCGTGAATCAGACGGATTTTGGCAGGATCTCCCACATATGCCCGGAGGATCGGAGGCGCCGGATCTCCATATACCCAGGAACTCATAGAAATATCCTCTCCTGAGTCTGCCGGATCATGGGTCAACGGCATTCGATTTCGCATAGGCTCCGAGCGGTAACTGATCGCTGTCGTAGAGGATGGCAATCCCGTTCGATGGTCCATCGGAGGTTTTCCATCTTTATCTAAAATTTCCAGCTCATCATGGAAAAACACCGAATATTCCCGAAAAGCCGGTTTCCCCGGCTGGTAAATATCCGCCATCAACCCACTTCGAATTTCTTCTCCCGTTTCCGGATGAAACCATCTTGCTTTAGGTGGTTCTACAATCACTGCTCCGAAGAGTCCGTGAATATTTGTCGCATCCTCACTGCTTCTGGCATCTGCCATGTCATGAAACAGAAAAACACCTTCCATATCTGCATACCACATATAGACAATTTCGTTGTTTGTTGTACTGTCCGGATTAAATCCAACACTGCTGCCGTCCGAAGTTATTACATCATAAGACAGTCCCTGTACATGAATAGACAGCCTGCGATCCAACCGGTTACGGAACCGTACTTTTACCGTATCCCCGAGATTTACACGGAGAACCAGCGGCTGCACTTCCTCGTAAGGCTGCGGCGGCATCTGCTGAAATCTGCGGATTGCCTCTTTTTGTATTCTCTGTGAATCTTCTTCCAACACATATAAAAGTCCGTTTGGATCATAATCTCCGTATTGATTATATACAATCGGAATCTGTATCGCCTCTATTGTAAAACAACGTCTCCTGCATTGGCAGGGATATTCACATAATTCCATTGTTTATCCCCTGCCTTTCCCCTCATTTTTCAAAATGCGAAGATAATGATTTGCTTCCCGCAGCACATGGTCCGCCAGCAGCGGAAGAATCACGGAACGGATACCACAGCCTGTAATGCCTTCCGCCCCAGCCGCCTTAAAATCACGATACTGCTCTGTTGTCTCCAATGTTTTTCTCGTCACTTCGTCCATCGTGCGGCAATCCTGTTTTTTTGCCTCCTCCAACAGACGGCAATAATCTCCGGCAAAATGATCTGCTGTCTCCATCAGTTCGCATTCCGTCGGATCCAGCAATCCCCTGATAAAAAGTGCGTGTTCCATCATAATCTGATTCCAGAACAGCTCTGCCTCTTTCATATCCTGAAACGGCATGCAGCCTTTTTCCTCCAATGCCGTCACAATCTGCCGGTATAGTTTTGCCTCCCGCAAAATGTGTTCGATCAACAGCGGATAATTCGCAGTGTACAAATTGCACGCAAGAACCTCCCTCAAAATGTTCTCCTTAAATGTAATCAATCCATTTATCAATCGCAGCACATTCTGATTCAACTGACGGACACGCTGTATCATTCTGCTGTCTGGACATGTTCTGCACCCTGCGCGCAGTTTCTTTTCCGCCTGCGTAATCCGAATGTTAATCGGAATCTTTGTCAGATTTCTGGTCTGCCGTTCTGCCATTTCCGTAAATTCGGTAAATACCTCTCCGGAACACAAGACCTCTTCACTTACCATTCCATCTGCAAGCCGAACAGTCTGCTCCAGTGCATTTTCAAATTGCTCACGGAACCAGTCTGCTTTGTTCCTATATCCCATTTCCCCTGCTGGAAACGCAGCCAGGAGAAACAGCGCGTGCTCTCTCATGATCCTTCCAAAAAATAAATGTGTTTCCAGTGATGTTGATACATATTCTTTCATTTTTCTACATACCTTATCGTTTTATATTACTGTATGCAAAAAAAGGAAATTGGGTATTTTTCTTTTTTAAGATTTTCCCATATAAACTGCTGCCACTGCCGATACCAAAGGCACTGTCAAAATCACTCCTAGAGAACCTGATATTCCCTGCATGATTTCTATTCCCATCTCATACGAATTGATCATCTGCAAAAACGGCATATCATACGCATAGAAAATCATCAGTGTACTCAAAGAGCCTCCTGTAAATGCTAAAATCAATGTATTTGACATCGTTCCCATCATATCGCCACCGATTTTGATTCCACTTTTAAACAACTGACGTCTTGTAAGACCTGGATTATGAAACTGAAGTTCCTCAATCGTAGTAGCTATAGACATCGCTACATCCATAACCGCTCCTAAAGAAGCAATTAAAATTCCGGAAAACAAAAGTCCCCCTATCTGAAGTTTACTGTTCTGCCCTATGTATAATAACGTCTCGATATCACTTACATTGTATCCCGTGATATGTCCTATTTTTCCAAATAAATTTGCAAAGCACCCGGCAATCACAACACCACCCACTGTGCCGATGATCGAACACAACGTTTTCTTTGAAAAACCGCCTATAAAATACATCGTGACCAACGTTGTCAAAATGGTTACCAAAACTGCGCTTAAAAATGGGGAAGCTCCCAAATACAACATCGGAAGGTATAGATACAAAATACAGATAAAAGTAAAAATCAATCCCAGCGCAGATGTGACACCTTTTCTTCTTCCAATCAAAACCAGCGAAAGTAAAAATATTCCAACCATGGCAAATAAAATCATTGTACGGTTATAATTATATATGCTTGCACTGATCTGTCCGTCATATTCACTTACCTGTACGATAACAGGAGTACCCACTTTACAATCTGCCCCATAAAGATAGCTGTCAATATTTGTCGCCTCTACGACTTCCCCCTTAAATTCTCCGCTCTTTAACTTCACTTTAACCGTCTGTGTTCCCTGCTGACTCCCATCTTCATTCCGATTCTCCGAAAGTATTTCTACTACTTCTGCCTTTTCGAATTGATTCCCGTTTTCTTCAATCAATTGATTTTTTTCAATACTCTGATTAAAGAAAATTAAAAATACCAAAAACAGAGCAATGGCTCCCCACACCAAAAAGTGTTGGCACTTTTCTCTTCTACTTAAATTTTTAAACATATCTATACCATCTTTCACAATATCCTCTATTTTTTCCTTTTAAGAAGCCATGCAACTGCCAGTGATGCAATACTTACAACTCCCAAATAACCCACTGCCTGATCATCTCCGGTTTTCACTGTGCTGCTTGGCTTTTTGGTGTTGCCGTTTCCTGCCGCCTGATTTCCGGAGCTATTCGAATTTGAAGTATTATTTTCTGGTTTCTGCAAATGTTCTGAATCTGTTGTCTGATCTTTCTGATTTGCACTTTGACGAAAACTTTCTCTTGCGTCTGCTAACTTTGTGCTTAACTGTGTCAATTCCGTTTTTGTAATTTTCGTCTCATCTGCCTGAACGCTCAGTTCTTCTAACGTCTTCTTGAACGCCACAACTGTTTCCTGCGCATACTCGCCCTCTTTATTTCCCACGGCAACGCCTGCCGCTTCTTTTTGCGCTTCTGCAAATTGATTTGTAAGTTCGGTAAACTCTGCTTTTGTCACAACCTCATTCCTTGCGTAAAGAAGACCTATGTATGCCTCAGAAAATGTATCTGCTGACACAGAAGAATTTGTATCATTTTCATATAGAGTCTTGTCTAACAACGTAGAATATCCTTTTTTCAGCACCTTACTGTTTGATGCATCTCCATAGCCATTCTGTGCATATGCATAATAGTTTACCGGATCTTCTGCAGTATTGAATTTTTGAGTCAATTCCCCGATTGCTTTACTGTCATCTCTGCTGTCCAACACAGAATTTACTGCATTTACTGCGTCTTCAAGTCTCGTCTTGGAACCACTTGTTATCGCATCCGCATCTATACTTTCTACTTCATTTTTTTCTTCTATGATAGATGTTGCTCCATCATTTTTCTGGATCGTTACATCGTTTGCATACTTGTTTCCGTCATAATCATACGTTTTGATCGTCAATTCGTCTGCCGAAACATCGATTGTTGAAAATGTTGGAATTGGTGTGTTGGAACGTTCTGCAAGATAGTACTGTTTTGTTGTATTCAGCGTATAGAATTTACTTCCCGTTGCAGAACCTGCAGCGATGTATAATGTTCCCTCCGGATTCACTGCATTGCTTGCTCCTTCTCCCACACCTTCTGTATCAATTACTTTTCCATCTAAAATTTGATAGGTACGTGCATAAGAATGATCGTGTCCTGTCAGACAGACATCTACATCAAACTCATCCATCAGCGGCGCAAATAAAATCCTTAAATTTGCTCCATCTACATCAGAGTGTGGAGAACCGGCGCCATAAATATCATGATGGAACATCACAATCTTCCACTTGGCATCCTTGTGGCTTTCCTCTGCCTGCTGCATAAGCTTGCGGTGTTCTTCTACATTACGATTATTGCTGTTTAACACAATATAGAGCGCATCGCCGTAGCTATAGTAGTAATCCCCTCCCGACTCTGTGCTTCCAAGCTCTGATGCGTTTGGATTATTATAATGATAGCTGTAATCATCACCCTTTGATTCATGATTTCCAATTGTGGTCGCAACTGGTACATTTCTCAAAACTTCCGGATATAAATATCCCGCATATTCCTGTTCTCGAATAGTATAATTATCGTCCGAATAATCAATCTGATCTCCTGCTGATAAAATAAAACTTGCATTTTGAGCAATTCCATTTTCTCCTAATGCCTGATTCAAGGTTTTGTTCCACGCATAAGTATTCACTGCGATATCTGTGTCATCTTCTGTCCCCTGACCATTACTTCCAGATGCCCCAATCTGAGGGTCTCCCACCAGTACCGCCTGGTAGTCTGTAAATGAATGTGTACGATATTCGCTTACATCACTCCAGTTTTGTCCATCTATGGAATACTGATAATAGTAAGTTGTGTTTTCCTGTAAATAATCCTCCAACGATACTTTATTGCTTGCTGTATATGTTTTGAATGAATTCGTCTTCTCAATCGCCTGCACTGTTCCCGTAACAGTTTTTGCCTGACTCATATCTTGATTCGTTGAAATACGAACCTGCGGAGTTCCCGTTTCTTCAGAATACCATGCAAAATTCAGATCTTTTTCATCTTTTCCCGGTGTTAACACTATTTTCCCGGAATCCATCTCTCCGCTTTCCTGCTGATTCCATTTTGTGTCATACCACTTCTGATACTCTTGTGTCGCTGTAAGTCCACTGTTTAACTTGTCTGTTCCATCTCCCTGTCCATATTCTCCAAATGCCTGTACCTGCGTACTTCCAATCATAGAAACCATCGTTACTGCTGCCAACGATAACTGCATTTTTGTTTTTAATCTTTTTCTCACTGTCTTTTCTCCTTTTCAGCTCTTTCTCCTACTCATTACGAGCTTATTATTATCAATTTTTTGTTGCATTTCAATACAGTTTACAAAGACTTAACGATGTTTAACGTAGGTTTTTCACCCAAAAAACTTTCATTTTAAAAAGCTGCAAGAAAATACTTCTTGCAGCTCAATATAACACAGTCATACCTACCGGAAAAACACGAATGAATCATCCTTTATCGACTAAAAAAAACGTCTTTCTCTATTTTCGTCACCCCTTTGTTCTCTTACTTCTTCCTCCACATCATCCGAACAATCACACTGCGTTTCCGAAACAGTGCCACACTGCACAACTGCCGTACCGGTTTCAACCACGGCGCCAAATGAAATCGGAATTTCCACGCATAGACTTTGCGTAATCGTAAACATACATGACGTCTGATTTCCTGTGCATTGTGCTCCGCCCTGCACGGTTGGTTCACCACAACAAATAGTCTTTGCAGTGCCCGGCTTCGCAAATGGGGTTACTTTCACCGGCACACAAACAGTTTCTTTCTGATAAAAGACAGATTCACACGGTTCATTCTCTTCACATGAAGGACCACAAATCGTCAAGCCTGTTGCCGTAGTTCCTCCTCCATACACACAAACATTGACCGGACCAACATTATACGGCGTGCGAAGTGAAATACAAACTTTCATAAATCCATTCTGTTTTTTTAGTGGAAAATCAAATTTCAATCCGATACATCCCGTCGGCTTATCTGGTTTCTCCGCTGTCTTTATTTCCACATTTTCTCCCCAAATAACTTTCTGAGGGACATCATTAATTGAAACGGTAATATCGACAATATCATTTTGTGTGATTGCACTACAAATTCCCAAAAGAAAATGACTTAAGTCTGCATATTCAGATGTATCTTCTCCCACGCCGACAATATCATAACAAAACTTCTGATATTCGTCCCCTGAAGGAGTCAAAATCGACTCCTCTGTATTCAAAGAAAACACAAATGGTAAAATCCGCTCCCCCCGGAAAATTAGAATAATCAATCCGATTATTACATGCTGTATTTGCTCTCATTTTAGGTCCCTTTTATTGATCTATTTCTCTATATCATATGTCGAAATCTTTGTAGTGTGAATGGGGATAGGTCTCAAAAAATCTTACATTTTAGCTTTTATCGCAGTAGTTAGCTTCGGCTTAACCTGCTTCAGTATCGGATACACATTCGGTAAAAATCATAAATCACAAAAATAGCCGCCCCAGTCTGGTAAACTAAGCGGCAACTTTGTCTAAGTTTATATTGGACTAACCATCTATCGGCAACACTCTTTCTACGATTATGTTATCATGCCTTGACAGAAATATCAAAATCTTTCTAATTAATCCCTTCCCTATTTCTCCCTAGTATCTATGGAATTCTGGAAATGTGTTTGGGGACACCTCAAAACTAGGTGCTTATTTTTGAAAAGGTACTTGCTATTTTGCGCTTACGATATAAAATCCTGTTTTTTCACTCGTTCCATCCTATCTGCTGAAATATGGAAAAAGTCCCTCGCCTTTCGGCGAAGGACTAAACTTACAACCCAACCATTTATATACCGCATATTGGTCAGCGGTAAACTTTCTTTCTGCTAATATACTAGCAAGTACAAAGTGGAAAGTCAATAGCACTATCCATTAAAATTATATGCTACTTACACAAAATTATTCAAACTCGACAATCACTAATCAATTTTGTTTAGAGATTATTTGTTGCCGTGTTCGTTTTTCTTTCAATTACTTGATTTATCCATATTATCCTGCCTATACGAGCTAATGTTATCAGTTTGTTATCGGTATTGATAACACTACTCCGTAACTGTGGATAGTAGCAATATGTTTTGATTCAAATTATAAGCGAGTTTGTTTAGGAAATCAACATCTTCATTGAATATACTTCATTGAATATAATAGAGGAAAATTTTTATATGTAGTTTCAACAAACAAAACATTACACAAAGTTGACTCTACACTTTATATTTCCTTTTTTCATTTATAATATTATAAATCAAATTGTGTATTTTCTTTTATCATATCTGATATAGCCGGTGGTATTTGATAAATAGAAAAAATTATATCATCTAAAGATGTTTGTATAGTTTTAATATGTGCAGAAATTTCTGAAATTTCTTTTTTCCGTTCGTCAAATAATGGCAAGCGATACTGCACCGCATCCTCTTTAAACTGTTGGGAATATTTTGTACCTTTTGCCATAACCATTCTCCTCCTTGCTGTATGACTATCATATACTATTTATTGAAAATGGTCATGTTTATTTTGTACTATTTATATTCTAACATCAGATTAATTCTATATAAATTACTATTATCCATTACAAAGATATAATCATAATTATCATAATCTTCTTTAGTAATTCTTGATGCATAATGTCGACTATATGGAACATGATATTTATCTAGACATCTTTTAGCCAAAGGATAGATATCATTACCTATTTCTTCATTACTTACAGCTTTAGAATCAATGATAAATTCATAAGTTAAATCCTTTTTATTAATCATATCTTTAAAGATATATTCTGCCATCGCACTTCGACAAATATTCCCATGATCGATCATTTCCATTTAAAGAAGTTAAAAATAAAAATCCACAAAAGAAACGTATTATTTATATGGCTACAGCAAAAATAGATATGCACCTTCTGCTGTGCATTCATTTTGTAACTTCATTGTTCAAAACTCCAATATAGATTAACAAGAAAAAAACTGTAACAATTCAAATATCTCGTTACAGTTTTTTTATTTCATTGTCATCAATTAAATATAAGTCGAATCACAAGGATTTAACACGTAGTATCACCTTCATAGAATGAGATTGGTAAATAGACTCTGGATATCTCATTAGTTTCTTTGTTTATCAATTTTGTCAATAATTGCACAGACTCTTTTGCAATCAAATCTACTGGTTGTCTAATAGATGACATTATCGGCATCTCATTTATAATCCTTTTTCCTCCGTCAAATCCAATTATTTGTATATTTTCTGGAACACTGATTTTCAATAAATTTAATACATTTAATAACAGGTAACCATAATCATCTGTACTTGTAAAACACCCTATTTTACTTTTCAGTATTTTATTATAGTTTTCTTCTAAAAAGGACAGAATATCTTTTTTAACATTTTCATAATTTTTGATACTTGAAACTTCTACAATTTCATAAGGAACATGATTAAGATTGCAATAATCAACAAATCCACTTTTTCTTGCTAACATCGCATCTGAATAAATCACCTTTTCACCTATATATATTAAAGTTTCAGCACCTTTCTCTATAAGCTTTTGTGCAGCAAGCTTTCCACCTTCATAATTATCAGACGAAACCATAGAAAATCTACCCGTTGGTTCTTTTTCAATTGAAACTAGAGGCATACCAGGTCTTACAAAGTCATTCATTTGAGAATATGATATAGATATAATACCCGCAGCTTTTTGGCTTGTTGCTAATTCTATATATTCTTTTTCCTTATTAAAATCAGAATCAGATATACACAAAATCATTTTATAGCCAGAACTATTAAGTTCATTTTGTATATAATAAGTAAGTTCTGAAAAGAACGGAGACCAGACAGTAGGAATAATAAATATAACAAACTTTGACTCCTTAGAACGAAGATCTCTAGCGGAAGAATTGGGTATATAATTTAATTCCTTTATTGCTGTTTCAATTTTCAATTTAGTTTTATCCGATACTTTTTTATTGTTTAAGTAATTTGAAACAGATCCTCTAGACACGCCTGCCGCTTCTGCCACATCATTTATATTCATACTGTATTACCTCTATTCAATTAATCTTAATACATGTAAAAAACCAATGCTTCATAAGGTCTTAGATACAATGTACTAGCATCTTTATTTTGTTCAATATTACCATTGTAATTTGAAATAACTAATTCTCTTTTGAATTTTTGTAAGTTATTAGGCATATTATAACATACTTTCTTATCAGAAAATGAGCCCAATACCAGAAGCGTTTTACCTTTATAAGTTCTAGTATAGCTAAATATATCAGAGTCTTCTAAACCAATTTCTTTAAAGTCGCCATCCCTTACAATTTCATTCCCTTTTCTATATTTGATTAACTTTTTGTAATAATCATGTATAGAAAAATCACTATTAATATCATTTTCCACATTAATTTTAGAATAATTAGGATTTAGCCCAATCCAAGGATCAACACAACTAAAGCCAGCAAATGAATTAGAGTTCCATTGCATTGGTGTTCTAGCATTATCCCTAGATTTATTATGGATATAGTTCATAATTTCATCATTTGATAATCCCATATTTGAGAATTTAAGATACATATTATGTGCTTCAATATCCTTATAAGAGTCTATACTATCAAACGCAACATTTGTCATTCCAATTTCATCACCTTGATAGATAAACGGAGTACCTTGCTGAAAATATAAAACTGTCGCAAGCATTGTCGCAGATAGTTTTCTATATTTTGAATCATCATTACCAAAACGCGATACAAATCTTGGTTGATCATGATTATCCCAATATAATGAATTCCATCCAACTCCATTCAATGATTTTTGCCAAAGGAACATTGCTTCTTTTAAATCGCTCAATTTAAATTTTAAATCTGAATATCTACCAAATTTCCCATAATCTACATGCATGTGATCAAATTGGAAAACCATATTTAATTCCTTACGTTCTGGTTGACAATAAAGTAAAGCATTATCAACACAAGTTCGCGTAGCTTCCCCTACAGTCATTACATCATATTTACTTAATACTTTTTCATACATTTCTTGTAAAAATTCGTGTACTCTTGGTCCATTTGAAGCTCCAAAATATGGACTGCCATATCCATTTTCAATAGCTGCTGGATCATCCGGAAAATCTTGCTTCTTCGAAATCAAGCTAATTGAATCCAATCGAAAGCCATCAATTCCTTTCTTCAACCAAAATTCCATATTATCATAAACTTCTTTCCGCAAATCAGGATTCTCCCAATTTAAATCCGGTTGTTCTACTGCAAATAAATGTAGATAATACTGTCCTCTTTCTTCAACATATTCCCATGCAGAGCCACTACCAAAAATGGATCCCCAATTGTTAGGAGCTGAGCCATCTTCTTTAGGATCTTTCCAAATATAGTAATCACTATATTTATTGTCCCGAGATTTCTTTGATTCCTTAAACCATTTATGCTCAATTGATGAAGCACATACAGCTAAATCCATAATAATTTTAATTCCTGCATTATGAGCTTCTTTCAATAAGTTATCAAAATCTTCCATTGTTCCATAGCAATCAGCTATTTTATAATAATCAGAAATATCATAGCCATTATCTACCATTGGTGATTCATAAATTGGGTTTAGCCAAAGTACATTAACACCTAGATCTTTAAGGTATGGAATCTTTTCACGAATCCCATTAATATCTCCAATCCCATCATTATTAGAATCTTTAAATGATTGGGGATATATTTGATAAACTACCGCATCTTTCCACCATTCATTTTTATTCATCATCATCATCTACCTCTGCTTGAAATTCATTCATATAAACGATATTTTCTCTTGAGTCTTTAACTAAATCATTAATAGATTCGTTTGTAAGATAGCTATCTGCTGATTCAAAAACCAATGATAATGCTAAAGCTAGATTAGTTCCAGTTAAAATATGCGTATGCTCTCTAGAAATATATTTATATAGTTTTTGATTAACGGATCCCGCAAGTAAATCTGTTAAAATTACCAATTCATCCTCATCTTTTAAAGTTGAAAAATAAGTATCAATTTTTTCGTCAATTGGTTTTCCATCAACATAAGCATTAATATAAGTCACATCAATATCATCCCCAGCAAAAAATTTTAGTGTCTTCGCAAAGCCTTCTGCTAAAGTACTATGTGTTGCAATTAAAAATCGTCTTTTCATGTTTTACCTCATTTCTACAAAAAGAAAATTTGATTATATTTTTTTCAATTAAGCAGTTTAAATTCCTAAAACCCCAAAATAAGCACCAACTAGCGAAACTACCACAAGTAAAAGAATTACTTTAACAGGTGTCCACCATTTTTTACCCAATAACCAATAAACAAGAGCTGTTAGTAAAACAGGAAGTAATGCGGGCATGATTTTATCAATTACATCTGTTTGTAAAGATAAGCTTACTTCACCAGCTTTAAAAGTAAATGGAACATAAATTTTAATGACTGTCGCAATTAAAGTTCCTACTACCATCAAACCCATAACAGATGCAGCATCTGTTAAAAGATTAATTTTGTCTCCAAGAGTTGTTACTAATTTAGTTCCAGATGAATAGCCTAGATTTGATAACGCCATCTTAACAAAATACAAAGCTATTGAAACTATGATCCATATAATGGCTCCAATTGGATTGCCTTGTAAAGCCATATATCCTGAAATACCACCAATAATCGTTGGCCATAATACCCAAAATAATGAATCACCAACACCCGATAGCGGACCCATCAATGAAATCTTTAAGTTTTGAACAGCATCCTTTGCCTTAAGACCATCCTGTTCTTCCATCGCAAGTGTAGCTCCCAAGACTAAATTTCCCATCTGAGGTGTAATATTAAAATATTTAAAATGATTATCCATTGCTTCAATATAATCTTCATCGTTTGGATAGATTGTTCTCAAAGCTTTTGACATTGCAAATGCAACAGAAGGAGCTTGTTGAGTTTCATAGTTCCAACCTAAACCAGCCATAAAAGTCCAACGTCTAAATGCTGCTTTACGTTCCTTGTCTGTTAATTTATTTACTGTTTGATTATTCATCAAAATCATCTCCTTCCATACCATTTTCTAAACAATAGGATGCATTCTTTGTCTTTTCTGTTTCATTTCTGTAAATAATATATCCTGCTGCTGCACCTAATAATGCAACTCCTAAAATTGGAAGATTAAGATATGCAGATAACACAAAACCAACAATCAAAAATGATAAATGTTTTTTTACAGGCATATAATGTAAAAGTAATCCTACACCAAGTACTGGCAACATATTACCGGCTACTTCAAGTCCTGTTGTAAACCATGTTGGAATCGCTTTTGTCACAAGATTTACAAGAGGTGCACCAAAAATAACTACTGCAGTAACAGGAATTACATATTTCAAACTCCAAATAAATACAGATAAGATATAAACTACTTGCATCTGAGAGAATTTTTTCTGATGCAATAATTTTTGTTCCCAATGAGCAAAAAAAGTATTTACATATTTTACAAATACATCCAATTGTAGTGTTAACATACCTACAGGTAATCCAACAGCTACAGCTTCTCCAGTACTTACACCGGTTCTCGTTGCAATGAAAATAGAAACAATTGTTGCTACTCCATATTCAGGAATAGAAGCTCCACCAAGTGCGGTAACACCTAAAGACATTAATTGTAAAGTACCACCGATGACTAGAGAAGTATTCCAGTCCCCGGTAATCAACCCCATAACAAATCCTGTACATACTGGCCAAGCCCCAATCACTTGAACACCTGAACCATTATCCCAAGTCATATAACCAGCTAATAAAATAATCAAAACATCTTGTAAAATTTCTAGCATAATAGTCTCCTAATCTAATTTTGAAAGTATTGCATCTAAACTTAGTTCCTCATCACTTGGACGATATTGGAACGTTACATTTTTACCTCTTTTTGACAATTCTTTTAAGTCTTCGATTTCTTTATCGTTTAAAGAAATACGATTTGTAATTGGCTTTCTATCATCTTCCGCAAAAAGAAATCCAACGTTGACATCAGAAAATTCAATTCCTGCTTCTTCTAACTTCAATAAAGTTTCAGGTTCTTTAACAATGACAAACACACCATGATTATCATATTTACCCATTTTAAAGTTGTTGATAGCGGTTTCAGTTGAAATAATCGACATCCCTGTGCCTGATGGTTTACTCATACGCATACTACCTTTAACAACTTCATCATCACAAATTTGATCATCAATCACCATGAATCTTTTAGGTTTCAAACGCGTATTCCAATCATTTACCGTGATACCATGGATTAGTCGTTGATCAATTCTCGCAAGTACAATAGACATAATTTTTCCTCCTTTTGGAACGTTCCATTTTGTTTACGCTTACATGGTATCAATATTTTTTTTGATTGTCAATAAAAATCGATCGTATTTTTCAATTTTATTTCAATCACTTTTTACTTTTTAAAATCTAGATTATCTCTAATTTTACGAAAGATATACACTTAATTTCTAACCCTTTTGTCTATAAACTTCAACAATAATTAGCCGGTAGAATCTTGCTCTAAGAAACTGCCGGACTGCCGTTTACTTCCTACTGCCACTTTTTCCAGAAAATCGTAGCCAACTTTTTTATAAAAGGCGGCTGCCTGATATTCCCCCCTTACTCCCTACAAATCACAAAAGAGCAGAATGGACGGACTTTCAGGCAAGAACTTTTCCGGCGGCTTGGTCTTTACTGACAATAAGGCGTTTTGGAAGCTGCGTTTTGCCCGCTGTCTGAAAAAAACAGCAGTCTTTTTGACTTCACTATCTAATACGGAACTTTTGGAAATTTGCCAAAAATGAGCGCAAAAAAGCAGCAAATCTTTTTCGAATTTACTGCTTTGTGTGCCACTGCGGGGCGACTGGATATTCAGTTTTTATGGTGGTTCAGTGTGTCAAACTGAACTTATCATTCCTTTATCATCACATAGTTTGTAAGAAAAATTCCTTGTCGTTCTACCTGCTGTTCCTTAACAGTCTTATTACCTCTTTTTTCAAAAAAGGCTCCGCCATATAGAAGCATGAGCAGTAATATTTCCTTGAACAGTCTGCTCCAGTTGATCGCAAATAGCAGTTGTAATAGAAACATTTTACAATACAGTACGTATTCACAGCCATTGCGGGTATTTATCCC
>ENA-OPVY01000963-OPVY01000963.1-human-gut-metagenome-genome-assembly--contig:-NODE-963-length-17797-cov-2.774434_pt1 | contig 17797 bp, 11 predicted proteins | sample MGYA00241503_ERZ501998 | MGnify/ENA primary metagenome ERZ501998 (study PRJEB25962, sample SAMEA2042107) | human gut metagenome | biome: human gut; feature: human-associated habitat; material: faeces... | reverse complement strand
TTATCAGATTTTGGTTGAAGCCGATTTCCTCGTAAACATTTTCGAGGGCGGCATGACCCATGAAGCCGCCGAAAAGGTGTGCGAGAACATCTTCCGCACAAAGACCGGCAAGCAGCTTTTAAAAGACCTGTTCTTGTAAATTGCACATAAAACCAAAAATTAGAATATTGACATTTATGAGAAATAACCTTACAATTAACATTGCAAGGTTATTTTTTACTTGTCAAATTTTTAAGGAGTTGTGATATATGGCAAGAAATTTCATGTGCACCAAAACAGACCCGGTCGTCGAGACCAAAGCCGGTAAGCTGCGTGGTTTTCAGCTTGACGGCACATATGCGTTCCACGGCGTAAAATACGCCGATGCAAAGCGTTTCCACCAGCCGACCCCGGTAGAGCCGTGGGAGGGCATCAAAAACGCGCTGGCTTACGGCTACGTGTGCCCCATGCTGCAGCAGGATCAGCCCAGCAACGAGCTGATGGTGCCGCACCGCTATTGGCCGCTCGATGAGAACTGCCAGTACCTCAATATCTGGACGCAGCATCTTGACCCGAACGCCAAAAAGCCCGTGCTCGTTTGGCTGCACGGCGGCGGATTCGCGGCGGGCTCCTCCATTGAGCACATCGCCTACGAGGGCGAAAACATGAGCAAATACGGCGATGTCGTCGTCATTTCACTCAACCACCGTCTCAATATCCTCGGCTATCTCGACCTTTCCCCGTTCGGCGAGGAATATAAGAATTCCGGCAACGCCGGCAACGCCGATATGGTCGCAGCTTTGCAGTGGATTCACGAAAATATCGCAAACTTCGGCGGCGACCCGGAAAACGTCACGCTGTTCGGCCAGTCCGGCGGCGGTATGAAGGTGGCAACGCTGATGAATACGCCGGCAGCAGACGGCCTGTTCCAGAAGGGTATCATCGAGAGCGGTGTTTATGAGGCAAAGGTTTATCAGAAAGAGGACGGAGACGGCACCGCGATTGTGAAGGCTCTGTTAAAAGAACTGAATCTGGACGAGTCCGAGGTGGAGAAGCTTGAGACGATCCCGTATTATGAGCTGTCAAATGCGTACAATAAAGTTGAGGCAGAGGTTGCTGCGAAAGGCTGCTATATCGGACAGGGACCGATGGAGAATGGCTGGTTCCACGGAAATCCCATCAAGTGCGGATTTACGGATCACGCTAAAACGATTCCTGTGCTGGCAGGAACCAACATCGGTGAGTTTGATTTTGGACCGGTTGTGCCGGGAAAACATGAGATGAACCGTGAGGAACAGATTGCGTTCCTGACGAGAAAATATGGCGATGCAACGCCGGAGCTGATTTCTCTTTTTGAAAAAGCATATCCGGACAAAACAATTGTCGATCTGTGGTCTGTGGATACGTTCTTCCGTCCGGAAACGATCGAATTCATTCGTCAGAAATCGGAGTTTACAGAAGCGCCGACTTATTCCTATCAGTTTACCTATGAATTCCCGATCGATGGCGGAAAAGCCGCATGGCATTGTGCCGAGATTCCGTTCGTATTCCATAACATCGACCGCATCGCCGTATGCAATGTCCCGGGCGAAACAGACCGTCTGCAGGAGCGTATGGCCACCGCCTGGATCAACTTTGCCCGCTACGGAAGCCCGGAAACCCCATCCCTCCCGAACTGGCCGGCATGCACCCCAGGGGATGAAGCAACCATGATTTTCGACAGAACCTGTGAAATCCGCCGCAACTTCGATCACGAGCTGGTGAAGAAGCTGGTAGAAACCGACTATAATCCGATGACACCGGTTGTGGAAGACGAGGAAGAGGACGCGTTCTTGATTCATTGAGAAAAGCAGGAATTCAGAACAGAAAGCAGAAATAAAAAGCAAAAACAGAAGTGAAAAACAAAATCCGGAACGGATCGAAAAATCGGAGACCGTTCCGGATTTCATTTTTTTGAAATGGTTACGGATCCGGCGTTTCCGGGAACGGTTTTGAGCGGCAAAAGCTATACAATTTTAAACGAAAAATGGTATAATAGAAATAATATGTAATGCTGCTTAGAAAGAGGAAATAACTACATGTACACATATCTGATTGTAGATGATGAAATGATAGAGCGAAAGGGAATTCGGATGCTGCTTTCGCGGATGAATATCCGGGAGAATATTCTGGAGGCCTCCAATGGAGAGGAAGCGCTGGAGGTGTTTGAAAAAGAGAAAATTGACGTGCTTCTGACCGACATCAATATGCCGTTCATGGACGGAATTGAGCTTCTTTCCCGGATTCATGAGGAGTATCCGGGGACAGAAACGGTGATTTTCAGCGGGTATGATGAGTTTTCCTACGCGAAAAAGGCGATTTCTTACGGTGTTTCCGCCTATATTTTAAAACCGGTCAACCCGGAAGAATTTGAAAAGGTGGTTGGTGAAATCAACGAAAAGATTGCAAAGAGTGAGCGTGAGGAAAAACGGAAGGACGAAAGTATGGAGTTTCTGCGGGAGCATCTGCTGTATCTGATGGTCAACGGGCAGAGCCGCAGCGCAATGCAGGAGAAAACGCAGATGCTTCTCGATATGAGCTTTGTCCGGGATTTCTGCCGTATGGTACTGCTGGAGTGTGCCAACAACTATTTTGAACAGGTAAACAGCGAACAGATTGAAAAGATGCAGAGCGATTTGCAGATGCCCTTTCACTATCTGAACCTGAACCCACAGCAGTCCATTCTTTTTTTCAGCGAGGAGCCGGATGGCGGCTGGGAAGCCTTCGGACGGAAGCTGTACCGGTATATCCGCGAAATGTGGGATCAGGAATGCTTTCTGGCCGTGTCGGGTGAGATCACGCCGGACTGTGAGCTTTACGATGCATTTGCGCAGACGGAGCAGCTCATGGAGCGTCGCTTTTATCACACGGGAAACCACGTTTTCCTTCCATTTCAGGAGGAGCAGTCTGAGGTGCTGGTGCAGATCGATGCCGAAATTCTGATCCGACAGATCCAGCAGGATATCCGCATGAAGGATCTGGAGAGTCTGCGGGAACACTTTGATCAGTTCTGCGAGAAGTATGAACATCAGACGATTTTCTCCCAGATTTACATTAAGTTTATGTTTTCCAATCTGCTGAAAGAGATTTACGACAATCTCGAGAGAAAAGATGAGCGGGAGCTGGACCGTGAGATCGACGCCCTGTATCACAGCAGCAACATGGCCGGTGTGATTCAGGCAGTCCGTATGGGTATTGAACGGCTTGAAACGGTCTTCCGCGCGGACGGTGGTGTTGCGAAACGTAGAGAAGTCGAGCAGATCAAACAGTATATCCGCGAGAACTATTCTGACAGCGGCATGGGCGTCGACCAGCTTGCGCGCGAGGTCGGCATGACACCGAATTACCTGAGCAGCATTTTCAAGAAAAATACAGGAGAAAACCTGAGCCGTTATTTAAAAGGCTTCCGCATGGAGCGCGCGCGGGAGATGCTTGAAAATACAAATGAGAAAATCGGCATAATCTGCGAAAAATGCGGTTTTGTGAATGTGTCCTATTTCTGTCAGAGCTTCCGCGAATTTTTTGGAATCAGCCCGCAGAAATACCGGGATCAGGGGGAGTAAGATGACATCATTTGCCGGCAGAATAAAAAAAGCATTTTCAGATATGAAGGTACACCGGAAGCTTATCGTGGCTTATGTTCTCACAGGCCTTTTCCCAATGTGCCTGATGTTCACACTGTTTTACACCCAGATGCGCCGTGTACTTGTCGAGCGCGAGATCAAAAATCTGCAGACCACCTTTGATCAGGCAGTGGACGACGTGAATACGGAGCTTGCGCTGCACCAGAGTATGTCGGACTATCTGGCATTCGACCAGACGATTGTTCAGATTGTAAAGGAGGAAGACAAAAACAGCTTCGAAGCATACGAGCGCATGGTGAAAGAGTTTGATCCGATGATGGATTCCTTAAGTTATTTTTACCCGGAAATCCGACAGTCTACAGTCTATGTGCGTGATTCCGTTATTCCGCACGGCACGTATCTGCGCCCGGCGCAGGAGATTGAAAATGATGAATGGACAGCGCCGGCGGACAATGATGTTCACTGGTATGCCGATATGGATCAGGGAACGGTGACGCTGGTGCGCTCGATGCCGCTGATTGATGACGGAAAAGGTGGTTTTTTGTACATTTCCATGGACTACAGTAAGATTTTTGGCTCCATGGAGCTCGCGGTCAATGAGGATTACGGTGTTTTCGTCTACAACGAGGACAAAGAGGTGCTGTATGAAAATCAGAAGATGACCAGGAATGCAAAATACCAGATGAAATTTTCCGATCTTCAGAAGATACAAAAAAAAGAGAAGCAGAATACAGCGAACTACATTCTTCTGGAAAAGGAGATTGAGCAAAATGGATGGCATGCTGCGTGCTATCTGCCGAAAAAAGGCATCATCAGCCCGATACAGCCGATTCTTCTGATGGTTCTTTTGATGTGGGCGGGCTGCGTCCTTTTCTCTGCGGTCGTAATTATGAAATTTTCCGGAAATATGGCACACCGCCTTGAAAGGCTGAAAATGACAATGGCTGAGGTAGACGAAGGAAATCTGGAAGTAGAGCTGGTTTCTACGGAAAGAGATGAGATCGGTGATCTGACGCGCGGCTTTAACCAGATGCTGTTGCGTATCCGTCAGCTGATTCAGGAAGTCTATGAGAGCCGCATCCGCCAGAAGCAGTATGAAATGACGGCGCTCCGTGCGCAGATTAACCCGCATTTTCTGTATAATTCGCTGTCGCTGATCAACTGGAAAGCATTGGAAATCGGTTCGGGTGATATCAGCAAGGCTACGCTGGCGCTTTCGCGGTACTACCGGACTTCTCTGAACAAAGGCAAAAATACGATGTCTATCCGCGAGGAGATCGACAATGTGCGTTCGTATCTGCAGATTCAGGAAATGTTTCACGACTACAGCTTTACGGTCAAAATGGATGTGGCGGAGGATATTCTGGATTACCGTACATTGAACCTGATTCTGCAGCCGCTTGCCGAAAATGCGATTGCACATGGAATTGACCGGCGGCGCGGTAGTGAGCCCGGCGTGATTACAATCAGCGGACGGCGCGACGGAGACTGTGTGGTGCTTTCCGTGGCGGATAATGGTGTTGGTATGGAACAGGAAAAAGCACAGACCATTCTGACGGAGAAGAGCAGCGGCTACGGTGTGCGGAATGTCAATTCCCGGATTCAGCTCGAATACGGAGAAGCGTATGGTCTTTCGATTGAGAGTGAGCCGGGAAGGGGAACGAAAGTGACGGTACGGATTCCGGGTGTGGAAAGGGAGGTACAGGCATGATGCAAAAAAAAATTGCGGCAGGCCTCGCTGTATTGCTGGCAGCGGGAACGATTCTGGGTGGCTGCGGAGAAAGCGGCGCAGCAGGGAATGATTCTGTTTCTGATGCTGCCGGAAATGAGGCTGCGGCTCTTACGGAAGCGAAAACAACGCCGTACGGACGTTACCCGGAAACCATCACGTACACGCTGGCAAAAATGACGGGTGTGAATAATTCCAACCTCCCGGAGGGAGAAACCTATGAGGACAATGCCTATACACGTCTGATCCGCGAAATCATTAATGTACAGAACGAGGATGTCTATGAAAACTACGGTGATACCTATAACGTTGGCATTTCTACCATGATTGCAACAGGAAACATTGCCGATATCATGGTTGTGGATCAGAAAACGATGAATGCCATGCAGAAAAACGATCAGCTTGCCGATCTTACAGAGGTTTATGCAAATTGTGCCAGCGACCGTATCAAGGATATTTATGCAAGCTACGGTGAGGAGATTCTGCAGGGCTGTACCTTTGACGGAAAGCTGATGGCATTCCCGGAAACCAACATTTCGGACGGTCCGAATCTTCTCTGGGTGCGGAAGGACTGGATGGAAAAACTGGGACTTTCCGTACCGGAAACGATCGATGATGTGAAACATATTGCGTTGACGTTTGCAGAGGAGAATCCGGCAAACCAGGAGATGGGTAACATCGGTCTTGCAGTCAGCACAACTCTGTACGGCGGCACGGGCATTTCTTCGGAATACGGCATGAATCTTATTTTTGCCTCATTTGGTGCATATCCGGGAAGATGGCTGACGGATGCGGAAGGAATGCCGGTTTATGGTTCCGTTCAGCCCAATGTAAAAGACGCACTTGGCATGCTGGCCGACTGGTACCAGGAGGGCGTCCTTGACCGGGACTTTTTGATCCGCACACAGGATGACATTGCCGATCTCATTGCCCAGGGACGCTGCGGCATTTTCTTCGCACCGTGGTGGGCACCGAACAACCCGCTCTGGCGCTGTCATGAGACGGATCCGGAGGCCGACTGGCAGCCGTTTCTGATTCGGACCGGGAAGGATGGAAGTGTGCGGTACTGCAACGAAAAGCTGACCGGAAATTATGTGGTAGTGCGAAAAGGGTATGAATATCCGGAGATTGTGCCGAAGATTCTGTCGGTGATGTTTGATTATATGCGTTATTCCTATGATGATCCAAGGGGAGAATTTCAGCAATATTATACGGGAAATATCGATCCGACGGCACGCCCCTTAGCAATCAATCTCGACTATAATCAGGCACTGACGATCTGTTACGAAAATCTGCAGGCGGCACTGAACGGGGAAAAATCGGAGGATGAGCTGGAGATTCTGGAAAGATCGTTCGAAAAGGTATGCCGCGCCTATCTGGAGAACCCGAAAACAGCGAGTGCGGAGGAGTGGAGCGCGTATTTATCCCGTATCAAAGCCTGCTCGCTTTTGAGCGACGAAAAGATTCAAAGAGTGAATACGATTTATCCGACCCGGACGAAGACCACAGAAGCATATCGTTACACCTTAAAAGAACTGGAGTCGGAGACCTTTTTAAAAATCATCCGGGGCGAGTCCGAGCTTTCTTCCTTTGATGGCTTTGTAAAGGAGTGGCAGGAGGAAGGCGGAAATGAAATTATCCAGGAGATGATTCGGGAAAGGAAAAGCCTGAGTTCACAGGAAGAACCGAAGACAGAAAAAAAGACAGAAGAAAAGACGGAAGAAAAAACAGAATAAAAGAAAAAACAGAAGAAGAGGCAGGACGCACCGGGAAAAACGGTGCGCTGTCTTTTTTTTGTCGCGAAAAAGAATCCTGCAAAGCAGGCGTTTTTTTTACGCAGCGAAACAGCAACGTAGAAATCCAACATAGATCATAGATTCTTGATATTTCAGGAAAATCCGCTGACTGCTATAATAAAATCAACAAGAACGAGAGATACTAAGCAGCAAATGCGATATGATAGCAGACGTTCCAGAAAGAAAAATTATATAAGGAGGATTTTCAATATGAAAAAGAAAGTAGTATCTATTATGATGACCGCAGCACTTGCAGCCGGCATGCTGGCAGGATGCGGAAACAGCGACAGCGGTTCTTCGAATGCCGCTTCCGGAAACGATTCCAAGAGCACATCTGAGGCAGGAAGCACAAGCGCATCTGCTTCCAGCGCAGCAGAGGAAGAGGAAATTACCACAACCCTTACCGTATGGTCTCCGTCAGAGGATCAGGCAAGCGACAGCGGTGAGTGGCTGCAGACCATGTGCAATCAGTTTGCAGAGGAGCATCCATCCTGGCACATCACCTTTGATTACGGCGTATGCGCAGAGAGCGATGCAAAAGACACCGTAACACAGGACGTTGAAGGAGCAGCAGATGTTTACATGTTTGCAAACGACAACCTGACATCCCTGATCGCTGCAAACGGAATTTCCAAACTCGGCGGACAGACAGCTGAGGAGGTAAAAAAGAACAACTCTCAGGCAATTGTGGATTCCGTATCCGTTGATGGTGATATCTACGGCGTACCATTCACCACAAACACCTGGTTTATGTACTATGATAAATCTGCGTTCACGGAGGATGAAGTGAAAAACCTGGATACCATGATCGCAAAAGACAAGATTTCCTTCCCGATTACAAACTCCTGGTACATTGCTTCCTTCTACGTAGCAAACGGCTGTACTCTGTTCGGTGAGGACGGAACAGACGAGGCAGCAGGCGTTGACTTCGAAGGCGATAAAGCAAAAGCAGTGACCGATTACCTGGTTGACCTGGTAAAAAATCCGAATTTCGTATCCGATGCAGACGGATCCGGCCTTTCCGGTCTGCGTGACGGTTCTGTAAAAGCAATGTTCTCCGGTTCCTGGGATGCATCCGCAGTCAAAGAGGCACTCGGCGATAACTACGGTGTTGTACAGCTTCCGACCATCACCATCAACGGCGAGGAGAAACAGCTGAAATCCTTCTCCGGCTCTAAAGCAATCGGTGTGAATCCGAACTGTGAATATCCGCAGGTTGCAGTTGCTCTTGCAAGATATCTCGGAAGTGCAGATGCTCAGAAAGCACACTATGAAATGAGAAACGTAGTTCCGTGTAACGAAGAGCTGCTTTCCCAGATCACAGACGATGCACTGGTAACTGCTCAGAACGATACCTTCAACAATACTTCTATCATCCAGCCGTTCGTTAAGAATATGAGCAACTACTGGACTCCGGCAGAGAACTTCGGTAAATCTCTGGTTAACGGTGAAGTTACCCATGATAACGCTGCAGAAATGACAGAGAAACTGAACACAAGCATGAATACTTCTGCAGTCGAGTAAGTAAAATCGGCTCTGAAGCGTTCGGAAATCAACAGGATTGAAACCGCAGGCATTGTCAGACATCATCATTGACAATGCCTGTCTTTCGGAAAGGATACAGTATGGCATCATTGAAAAAACGCGCCAAAGAGTTTGAGACTCCCTATCCGGTGACGAAAGCCATCACAAAGGGCGATGCGCTCACGAAGCTTTCCATGCTTGTCATGGGACTGGGAAATCTGGCTCATAAACAGATTGTAAAGGGTATTTTGTTTCTGGCAGTAGAAATTGCGTATATTCTGTTTATAATCGAAGGCGGTATCAACAATATCTATCATCTCATCACCCTGGGCGGCCGTGCGCAGGAAGAGGTGTGGAACGAGGCCAAGGGTATTTATGAATATACCGGCGGCGATATGACAATTCTGTTCCTGCTCTACGGAGTGGCAACGATTTTTATTACGGTTCTCTTCTTTATGATCTGGCGTGTCAATATGAAGAGCGCTTACGAGGTAGAGTGCCGTGCAAAGGAAGGGAAACATATCAACACCATCAAAGAGGATCTGGAAGCGCTCGTTGACAAGAGACTGCACTGGACCCTGCTGACACTTCCGATTCTCGGTATTGTGATTTTCACAATCCTTCCACTGGTCTTTATGATCTGTATGGCTTTCACCAGCTACAGTAAAGTCGGCGATCATCTGACGATTTTCCACTGGGTTGGACTGAAGAATTTCAGTACAGTTCTTGGCATGGGCAACTCGATCGGCAAGACATTCTGGTCTGTTCTTGGATGGACACTGATCTGGGCTGTGCTCGCTACCTTCCTGAACTATATTTTTGGTATGATTCTTGCGATTGTCATCAACCGTAAAACGACCCGCATCAAGGGATTCTGGAGATTCTGTTTTATGCTCTCCGCTGCAATTCCGCAGTTCGTTTCTCTTCTTCTGATGCGTACGATGTTAAAGGATAACGGTCTGATCAACAATCTTTTGGTTCAGGCCGGTCTGATCAGCAGTCCGCTTCCGTTCCTGACCAATGCGACCTGGGCGAGAGCGACGGTTGTTATCATCAACCTCTGGGTTGGTATTCCGTTTACCATGATGCAGGTTACCGGTATCTTACAGAATATTCCGGGTGAGCTTTACGAGGCAGCCCGTGTGGACGGCGCAGGCCCTGTGACGATTTTCTTTAAGATTACGCTGCCGTACATGCTGTTTGTCACGACTCCGTATCTGATTACGACGTTTACGGGTAATATCAACAACTTCAACGTTATTTACCTGCTGACTGCAGGTGCACCGGTTCCGGTCGGAGCAACAGCCGGAAAGACAGACCTTCTGGTCACCTGGCTGTACAAGCTGACGGTTGACTTACAGTACTTTAACGTTGGTGCGGTTGTCGGTATTCTTACCTTTGTCATTCTGGCGGTAGTTTCACTGATCACGTACCGGAATACTGGTTCTTACAAGAACGAGGAGGGATTCCAATAATGAATAACAAAGAGAAAAAAACACACTCCATGAAAGCGCGCGGAATGATTTCCGATGTAATTGTACATGTGGTTCTGGCACTGCTTGCGATTGTGTGGGTGATTCCGGTTCTGTGGATTGCACTCTTAAGCTTCAGCACACAGAAGGGATCTTATGTTACCAGCTTTTTCCCAAAGGGATATACGCTTCATAACTATGTGCGTCTGTTTACGGATACGCAGGTTTTAGACTTCCCGCAGATGTTTAAGAACACGTTTATCATTGCTGTGTTCAGCTGCCTGATCTCTACAATATTCGTGCTTTCGGTTTCTTACTGTATGTCGAGAATGCGGTTTAAAATCCGTAAGACTTACATGAACATCGCGATGATTTTAGGTCTGTTCCCGGCATTTATGTCGATGGTTGCTGTCTACTATATTTTAAAGGCAGTTGGTCTTTCAGAGGGATCGATGATCCGCGTGGCATTGATTCTGGTTTACTCGGGCGGTTCCGGAGCGGGATTCCTGCTTGCAAAGGGATTTTTTGATACCGTTCCGAAGGCGCTGGATGAGGCGGCTTATCTGGATGGAGCAACGAGATTCCAGGTGTTTACAAAGGTGACGATTCCGCTGAGCAAGCCGATTATTGTGTACACGACTTTGAGTGCATTTCTGGGACCGTGGCTGGACTTTATTTTCGCAAAGGTTATCTGCAGGGCGAATGCAAAGTATTATACGGTTGCACTGGGTCTGTGGAAGATGCTGGAGAAGGAATATATCGACAGCTGGTATACTTGCTTTGCGGCGGGAGCGGTTTGCATTTCGGTGCCGATTGCGATTTTGTTTGTTGTAATGCAGAGATATTATACAGATGGGCTTTCAGGAGCCGTCAAAGGATGATTTGTGGAGCAGCCGATGAGGGGTCGGCTGCTCTATTTGTGTGTGGGGGAGCCAGATCCTGGGGTTGGAGGACGGGAGGAGTGGTCTTGATCTGCCCGGAGGGCGAATCGGCGTGAAATTGTTGACTGGTGCGAAGTTTGGAGATAGAATGAAAAAAATATTTCCGGAGTTTTTTGTGCTTGATTTTATGAGAACAGAAAAGTTCCGGGAACATATTGTGTGAAATTTGGAGGTTTTGCGGTATGGATAGGATTCGACTGAATGCTTCGGAGTGGATGGATTTTCGGAGTGGGGAAAAGAAGTGTTTTTTGCTGACGAACGGACTGGGAGGTTATTGTTCGCTGACGGTGATGGGGAATGCGGCGAGGAATGATCAGGCGCTGTTGATGGGGGCACTGAAGGCGCCTACGGTGCGGGAGCATCTGATTTCGAGTGTCTGGGAGACGTTGGAGGTGGATGGAGAGGAAACGGAGCTGTTTTCACAGGAGTTTGTGAATCGGACGCAGAATGTGGAGGGGTTTCGGTTTCTGGAAGGGTTTGAGATGGGGAGTCTGCCGGTATGGTTTTACCGGGTGAAGGGGATTGAAATTGAGAAGACGATAGGGATGGTTCAGGGGGAGAATACGGTTCTTGTCCGGTATCGGGTGAGAAGTGGGAAGAAGGGGAGTTTTTCGGTTCGGCCGGTGATGCGGTTTGCTGCGAAGGGGGAGCAGCTGCAGGAGGGGCAGGATTTTGCGGTGGATCGGAAGTGCATTGCGAGCAATGGTGTGATTCTTTCTTATGGAACGAATGGAGAGCTTCAGATGGAGAAGGAGAGGGTCTGGAGGGATTTATTTTTTGAGCAGGATGCGCGGGATGGAAGAGATGGCATCGGAAGTGCTGTCGTGAATCATCGGATTCGGTTTGAAATGACGGGAGACGGCAGGGAGCAGGTCTTTTTTGTTGTGTATAGTCTCGCGGATGATGTGGATAAGTGGGATGAGGAAAGGATTGCGCTGTGGATAGAAGAGGAAGAGAAGCGGCAGGAGGTGATTGCGGAAAAGTCCGGGATTTCTGATCCGGTGGGAAAGCAGCTGGCGGTGAGTGCGAGTCAGTATATTACGGAACGTGCATCGACAGGTGGGAAGAGTATTATGGCTGGTTTTCCTTATTTTGCGGACTGGGGGCGGGATACGATGATTTCGCTGCCGGGGTGCACGCTGGCAATTGGGGAGTATGAGGAGTGTAAGAGCATTCTTCGGACTTTTATGGCATATACAAAAGAAGGACTGATGCCGAATCTGTTTCCGGAGGGGGATGCGCTTCCGATGTATAATACGGTGGATGCGGCCCTTTTGTTTCTGGATGTGGTGTATGAGTATTACCTTGAAACAGGAGATCTGGAGTTTGTGCGCGAGGCGTTTCCGGTGATGGAGGATATTGTGTTCTGGTATCAGAAGGGAACGGATTTCCATATTAAAATGGACAGTGACGGGCTGATTATGGCCGGGGGCGGTCTGGAGCAGGTGACGTGGATGGATGTGCGGATTGACAAGGAGCTGCCGACACCGCGTCACGGGAAGCCGGTGGAGATTAATGCGTACTGGTATAATGGTCTGAGGATTCTGGAAGAGCTGGCGCCGTTTGTCGGAAAGGATGGATCGGCGTATGGGAAGCTTGCGGAGCAGGTGAAGAAGAGTTTTCTCGAAAAGTTCTGGATGGAAGAGGAAGGATATCTGAAGGATGTGCTGAACGGCACGTATGAAGAAAAGCAGTTCCGATGCAATCAGGTCTTTGTGCTGGCGCTTCCGTTTCAGATGATGAGTCAGAAGCAGGGGCAGCGGATCTTACAGGCGGTCAAAGAAAAGCTGTATACGACAGCAGGACTGCGGTCATTGGAGATGGAGGATCCGGCATTTCATCCATGGATCGGCGGAAACCAGCCGGAGCGTGACAGGGCATATCATCAGGGGACAGTCTGGGGATTTCCGCTTGGGGCGTATTTCCGTGCGGTGCTGAACTATTTCCCGAAGGAGGGAAAACAGGAAGTGCGCCGCGGACTGGACCGTCTTGCGAGCTGGATGCAGGAAGGATGTCTGTTTCATCTGGCGGAGATTTATGATGGTGCGGCGCCGGTGATGTCGAAGGGCTGCTATGCGCAGGCGTGGAGTGTCGGAGAGATTCTGCGAGTTTACAAAGAAATAGAGGGAAAGAAGATGAATGCAGTGGTGAAAAGAACGCCTGCGGAGTGGAAAAGCTTTTTTGAATCGGAAGAATTTGCGGAAAATTTTACGTATGAAGGGAATGACCTCGGTGTCTCGGTGAAAAAGGATGAACAGCTTGTGACAGAATGGAAGCTTTGGGCGCCGACGGCGATGGAGGTTTCACTGGAGCTGTTTTCCCGCGGCAGCAGCCGGGAGAACGGAGACCGAAAAATAGCCTCGATTGCGATGACACGCGGCGAAAAGGGTGTCTGGAGTTGTGCGGTGCAGGGAGCGCGGTATGGAACGTATTATACGTATCACATTCTGCACTCAGATGGCGTTTTTGATACGGTCGATCCGTACGGCGTGGCTTCCGGTGTTGATTCGGAACGGAGTATGGTGGTGGATCTTGCGGCGACGGATCCGGTGGACTGGGAGCAGGATAAAAAGCCGGAAATCCGACCGGAGGACCGCTGTGTGTATGAGCTTCATGTGAAGGATTTTTCAAGCGATCCGAATTCCGGTGTTTCGGATAAGCACCGTGGAAAGTTTCTGGCATTTACGGAAGAAGGCACAACGCTGAATGGAGACGGAATTCATGCGACAGGGCTCGATTATCTGAAGTCGCTTGGCATTTCTCATGTGCATCTGCTTCCTGTTTTCGATTTCGGAAGTGTGCCGGAAGACGATGCGGAAGCGTTCAACTGGGGCTACGACCCGGTGCAGTACAATGTGCCTGAGGGATCCTATGCAACCGATCCTTTCCACGGAGAGGTACGTATCCGGGAAATGAAGGAAATGGTTCAGGCACTGCATAAAGCCGGCATCGGTGTGATTATGGATGTGGTATACAATCATACGTACAATCTCGATTCGCCGCTTCAGAAAACAGTCCCTTATTATTATTACCGTGAATGGGAGGATGGCACGATTTCCAATGGTTCCGACTGCGGAAACGAGACAGCGAGTGAGCGGGAGATGTTCCGCCGCTTTATGGTGCGCTCGGTTTGCTACTGGGCGAAGGAGTATCACATCGACGGATTCCGCTTCGATCTGATGGCACTGCATGACACGGAGACCATGAATGCGATCCGCACAGCTCTGAACCGGATGCCGCGCGGTGAGGAGATTCTGGTTTACGGTGAACCGTGGAAAGCAGCGGCAAGCGCAATGCAGGAGGGATATTTCCCTTCGGATAAACAGAATATCGGAAAGCTGATGGATGGCATTTCCATGTTCTGTGACGATACGAGAGATTCCATCAAGGGAAGTGTTTTCATTGCCGCAGAGGGAGGCTATGTCAATGGAAAAGAGCGTCTTTCAGCAGGAATACTTTCCGCGACAGACGGCTGGCTGGACGGAAAAGGAGCCTATGAGCCGCGCAATGCGAGCCAGCTGATTCCGTATGTGTCGGCACATGATAATTATACGCTGTGGGATAAATTAAAACTGTCCGATCCGAAGCGGAAGGAGGATGCGGAGCCGGATTTTGACAAGATGGATGAGCGGACGCTTTCGATGAACCGTCTGGCGGCGGGCATTGTGATGACCTGCAAGGGAATGCCGTTTTTCCAGGCGGGTGAGGAATTTGCGCGCACGAAGCAGGGCGAAGGAAACAGCTTCAAATCGTCGTGGCAGCTCAACAAAATTGACTGGACACGCGCCTTAGAGCAGGAAGAGCTGGTGGACTATTACCGTGGTCTTCTCGCTCTGCGCCGAAAATTTCAGGCATACGGAACGTGCGAGCCGGACTGTAAAAAGACATTTTTCCGTGAAAACCAGATCGCAGGTTACGAACTGGAATACCCGGATGGCCGCGCAGTCTGCGTCTTCTACAATCCATGGGAAAAAGAAGCTTTGCAGAAACTCCCGGAAGGAAACTGGAAACTGCTCTGCGATGGAAAACGCTGTGCAGAGGATGGAGCAGAGATGAAAGAAAGCATGATGCTTCCGGCAAAATCGATGGTTCTGCTGGCGCGGGAGTAAAATTGTAAATTTTGTCCCTTTTTGTCGGAATGCCGTCTGTGGAAACGGGCATCGATCATTCTGCCAGGCAGCGAGCGGGAATCAATTGTTTTTCGTTTAACATAAAAATGCACTGTGAAATTGTCCGACGACGTTCCACAGTGCATTTTTATGTTTATGTGAGCAATGAGTCAGGATCTGTGCTTACACGAGATCCTGACGATATCTAAGAGTTCGGATCATTATTCGTCCACAACTTCCAGTACATCCATCGGACAGGCTTTTGCGCAGATACCGCAGGCAATACATTTGGAAGCCGGATTGCCCTCGGTTTTTACGATCAGGCCAAATGGACAGGCCTTCGCACAGGCTCCGCATCCCGTACATTTTTTCTTGTTGATCATGTAAACGCCCTTCGGGTTCTGGGTAATGGCGCCTTCCGGACAGGCCTCGGCACATTTACCGCACTGCGGACAGGCGATCGGGCGGACAGCCTTTTTCTCTACGATCTGCAGACATGCCTTGTCCGGATCAAATACCTTATAAAATGCCTCAGAACATGCTCCCACACAGGCAAGACAAGCCATACAGGTACTGCCTTTTTTAACTTTCAGTTTTTTCATTTGTTTTATCCTCCGCTTAAAGTTTGTGTTTTCCTTATTCTACCATTTTTGATATTTTTTCTCAACGATATTTCCGGAATTTGCTATTATTTTCCTACTTGCGATTTTTCTTCCATCTTCCATTTCGCATGGCTCTGCATAGCTACAAAAAATCTTAAGGAAGCGGACAGAAAAATTGCAGTTTTTCTTCGGAAAATATACAAAAAGAAAAATCGGAAATTTGTTATGATGAAAGAGAAGAATGTACTCTCAAGCATCTCACAAAATCAGAAATGGAAAGATTTTGGGAGTACACAATAAGATCGGTAGGGGGATTTTTCATGATCCGTGAAAGTAATACATTGACATGGCAAGAGACGGCAGAACAAAAAAAGATGATGCGAAGAAGAGAAAGAGTGCGGAGACGAAAAAGAAAGGTGTGGCGAATCCGCGGGCTGCTGCTGTTACTTAGCTGTCTCCTGATTTTGGGCGGTGTGCGGCACTTCCGGCAGAATCCGATCCAGCGATATGCGAAAGCAAACGGCATTTCAATGGATCAGTATCCGGAAGAGCTGTTGTCGCTTTACGAGAGAAACAATGAGACGGAGACGTTCGTCGAAGAATATCCGTTGAAAAAGGATGGGGAGCCGGAGATTGACCTGAGCGACCTGTCATCCGCATCGGAGGTTCCGCTTCTCTTGCAGTGGGATCAGAGATGGGGCTATCACCGATATGCCGGTGAAGTGATGGGATTAAGCGGCTGCGGACCGACAGCACTTTCCATGGTTGCCATTTTCATGACCGGCGATATCACAAAAAATCCGCGCTGGGTCGCCGATTTTGCCTCACAGAACGGCTATGCCGTAGACGGCAGCGGAACCGCCTGGTCTCTGATGCTGGAAGGAGCCCGGCAGATCGGCCTTTCCAGCGAAGAAATCCCTGTGGAACGGGAACGGGTAGAAAACAACCTGCAGGCCGGAAACCCCATCATTGCCCTGATGGGACCCGGGGAGTTTACCAGCAACGGTCATTTTATCGTTCTTACCGGATTGCAGAATGGCAGACTGAAAATCAACGACCCAAACAGCAGAAAAAATTCCGAAAAAACCTGGGATATCGATCAGGTGCTGGAACAGACGAAAGCGGTATGGGTGTATTATAAATGAAATAGAAGACATACCTGTTATAGCCTCCGAATACACTGTAAAAACAGCGTCTTCGGAGGTTTTTTGTGAGGGACTATATCGAAGAGCGTGCTGTGGAGACAGCAATTTACATGATTGAGACGAAAGCGACCGTACGGCAGACGGCGAAAAAATTCGGAGTGAGCAAAAGTACCGTGCATAAGGATCTGACATCACGTCTGGTACAGGTGAATCCGGGTCTGGCGGCAGAGGCGAGGAAAATTCTGGATGTGAACAAGTCTGAACGCCACATTCGCGGCGGCATGGCAACGAGAGAAAAATATCTGCATCAGAAGCAGAAGTGAACGAAAGTGAACCAAAGAAGCTCTTTCCTAATTACCTCAAATAGGGTATGATAGAGAAAGAAAATTACGAAAACAGAGGGAATTTTATGAACGATTATATCCTGGAAGTCTGTGTGGACTCGGCGGAGTCGGCGCTTGCGGCGGCAAAAGGCGGGGCAAGCCGGCTGGAGCTGTGTCAGAATCTGGTGATCGGCGGAACAACGCCGGGTTCGAAGCTGTTTGAGGTGATCCGCAGACAGACAAACATTCCGATTCATGCACTGATCCGCCCGCGGTTCGGGGATTTCTGCTACACCCCATATGAATTAGAAGAAATTCGCGAGGAAGTTGCGATGTATCGCGAACTCGGTGCAGAGGGCGTTGTGATCGGCGTGCTGAAAGAGGATGGAACAATGAATATGACAGCGATGGAACAGCTGATGGAGGCGGCTCCCCAGAAGATGATATTTAAGGAAGGGGGAGAAATGGGATGAAGCGCTCCGGAACAATCAGCACCTATCAGCTCTGCCTGGTGGCCATGGCCGTAGCTGTGAATATTGCGGGAGGACAGATTG
>ENA-OPVY01000936-OPVY01000936.1-human-gut-metagenome-genome-assembly--contig:-NODE-936-length-18139-cov-2.947301_pt1 | contig 18139 bp, 23 predicted proteins | sample MGYA00241503_ERZ501998 | MGnify/ENA primary metagenome ERZ501998 (study PRJEB25962, sample SAMEA2042107) | human gut metagenome | biome: human gut; feature: human-associated habitat; material: faeces... | reverse complement strand
CCGCACAGCCCCCTCCACCTCCAGCACCAGCACCCGGTCAGGCCGGTAGTAGTTCTTATAGAAGTTGTTGATATAGGCCCGCTCGTCGCCAAAGGACAGGGACCACAGCGTCCGCTGGACGGGCACATCCTCCGGCACGGAGGGACGAAGCAGAATCTCCATGGGTCATTTTCTCCTTACTTTTGCTCTTTTGTGTCTCTTTCGAACACGAGACCTTATGTTCCCCGCCCCCGCAGGGGGCAGGGAACCCCAAAAATTTAATACAGCTCGCTCTTGGTGGGCAGGATGAGGGCGCAGGCGGCATAGGCCACCACGCCCACGGTGCAGGTGAACAGGCTGAGCAGCACCCAGCCCACCCGGACCAGATTGGGGTCCACGTTAAAGTATTCCCCAACGCCGCCGCACACGCCGCAGGACGGCGGGGCGTCGCCTCATGACGGAACCGCCTTACGCGGGGTACGCATCCGCTGACCGAAGAAGGTCAAAAAACAAAAGACGCAAAAAGGAGAGGACACCATGACCACCACAACCCGGAACATCATCGAGGAACTCAAGCGGGCCGCAACCGAACAGGGGACGGGCGAAGCCGTCCGCACCATCGCCGGCCCCGCGCTCGAGACATGGATGCGAGCCCTCGACGGCAAGGATGCGGACCCGGAACGGCTCGACGACCTCGCCACGCTCATGACGGCCCGTCTGTCCATCAGGGACGCCGCACTCATCGCCGCCGTCGAACCCAAGCTCGACACGGCGACCGTCATCGACATGGCCGCCCGGCCCCACTCGTCCAAGAACAAGACGCTGCTGACCGAAACGCTCCACTCCCTGTTCGACGACCCCCACATCCGCCCCGACGAGACCCGCCTCGCCCGCGCGGTGCGGGAGGCGTGCGCGATGGCCGACCGCGCCAGAAAGCACGGCGGGCCCGTCGCCCAACCCTACGCCCTCGCCGCCTACCTCGCATGGTGGGACGGCGACGGGAAGGCCGCCACCCTCGCCGCCATCGCCGCACTGGACGACGACCCGGAAACCAGCCTCGCCATCATGGTCGCCACCATGGCCGCATCCGGCCGATACCCCGCATACCTGCGCTGACCGACAGAAAAAAACAGCCGTGGCGTCCGACGGCACACGCCATCGGACGCCACGACGGAAAGGACACGACACCATGCACGCGAACACCATCGAAACCACCGCCAATCAACAGGGCTGGACGCTCCACACCGGATTCGCCGGCGGGCAATGGCTCGAAACCAGCAGCCCCGCCGGGGAAGACCTCATCATAGACGTGCCTTCGGGCCGGCCCATCCCCGAAACGGTGCACGAACACGCCGAACAATTCGACCCCGACGAACACGTGCGAGCCCTCGTCAGGAGCCCGATGAAAGGACAACCCGGCACCATCGCGGAACTCCTCGAAGACGCCAAAGCCATACAAACCATGCTCGACCGGCTCGACGCCGCGCTGTCCGCCCCGCCGGACGACGACCCCCACTGGGAGCAATGGACGGCCGAAGCGCTCGACGAAATGCTCGACGACGTGGCGCACAAGGCCTCCAGCCTCGCCCAAACCGTCCTCTGGCACCACCACGCCGCCAACCACGGCATCGAAACACCGGAGAACACCCGCCGCCAATGCCTCGACACGCTCGACGACCTGCGCGACCTCATGAACCGGGACGCCAGCCGCCACCCCCTCACATGACGGAGAAGGAAAACGCCGACGGCAGGCCCGTCATCCGAAAGAGTCCCCGCCCGCATCAGGCAGGCGGACGGGGACGGCCCCCGGCGGGCAAAGGGGCTCACGCCGCCCCTTTGCAAACCCCGGCCGGCCCACGCCGCCGGACCCCACCCAGACGCCGCGCCCCGCCAGGCGGGGCGACGGCGAAACGGGCGAAGCCCTATCAGACGGAGGAGCCGCGCCGCCGGCATGTCCGCTCCCGGGATGCAAGGCCCCCCAAAGGGGCCATCATCGCATCCCGTCCGCGTCCACGCCGCGGACACGGCACGATTCCCCCGCACGGAACCCGCCCCAAGGGGCGGGCCGGCCCATTCCTTTTTCTTTTCGGCCGGTCGGCTTCGCCTCTGGATCATACCGGCGTCGCGGAACCCGTCAACGCGCCACGCAACGGGCTGCGCCCGGCGTGATCGCTCAATGACGGAACCCGCTTTGGCCGGTAACGCTGCGCTTGACCAACCGGTCGAAAAGAAAAAACAAGGGACCACCAGACGGGAGCAAGCACCATGGCACGCAACATCATCAAAAGCATCGAACGCGGCGGATACCGGTACGACGTCGAGGAGACGGGCGACGGCGCACGCCCGTACGACGTGCACCAGCTCCACAAGGCCCAAGGCCATTGGGTCGACGCCGGCTACGGACGCTACTGCGCATCCATGGCCGAGGCCGACGCCTACATCGGCGGGCAAACGGCGTGACATGCCGGCCAAGGAAGGCCGAAAGCAAAGCCCAGGACAAACCACAAGGAGTCCCAATGGACCTCATCAGCCAATACCTCGCAAGCCCGGAATTCGCCGAAGCCATCGGCAACGTCGTCGTCATAGCGATCATGGCCACGGCCGCCGGCATCGACTGGAAGATATACGGCCGCAAGACCAGACGGCGCACCCCGCCGAGCATCGACACCCCGCAACGCCGCCGCAGGGCGGCACAACGCAGGACCATCCCCGCCGGCCACATCGACGAATAACAGCAGCGTCCTCCCGCCCACGCGGGAGGACAGGCAAACCCCTGCAAGGAAAGGACCACCATCATGGACACCATCAAGACGCTCGTCATCGAACCTTTGCGCCGTCCGGAACTGCGCGACATCGACCCCAGCATCACGGCCATCGGGAAGACGATCGGCGGATACGCCGAACCATTGCCCCTCGACCGGCGGACCACGCTCTGGTGCGACGAAGAGGGAGCGATCAAGAACCTCAAGCCGAACCGCACCATCCGCCTCAGCCAGGACAGTCGCCTCGCGGACGCCGGCAAGCCCATCATCATCCGCGGCACGTTCGTCATCACGGGACCCCACCCGCAGGACGGCCCCCTCGGACTCGACGACGAGCAGATCGGACGCTACGCCGCCATGTTCGCCGACCCCGAAGCGCCCTGCAGGCTCCCCGACGGCAAAACGTTCATGATACCCGTCCACCCCATCGGCTGACCCACGGCCAAGGAGTCCCCGCCCGCGCCAACCAGGCGATCGGGGACGGCCTCCGGCGGCCGGGAAGGGCCACGCACCCCTCCCGGACCTCCCCACGCCGGCCCGAACCGCCGGCCCCCGACCGGCATCGGTCTCCCGCACGCATGCGGGAAACACGATGGACGGGCAAGCCCTATCAGAAAAAGGAACGCCCCAAAGGGGCGCGGCCCCAGGTTTCCCTTTTCGGCCTTTTCGGCTGAAGCCGAAACGATCATACCGGCGTCGCGGAACCCGTCAAATCGCCACGCAGACGGGCTGCGCCCGGCGCGATCGATTGGACGGAACCCGCTTTGGCCGGTAACGCTGCGCTTGACCGAAAGGCCAAAAAGAAAAAACAGGGGATAGCCGGACAGACGATCCACGACACAGGAAAGGACACCATCATGAGCCAGTACAGGATAACGGCCACCATCACCAGCCAGACACAGGCCACCGACTCCGGCGCATGGCAGATGGGCATCACCTGGAGGAAAAGCCTCACCCTCGACCCCGCCGAAACCCAGGAGGCCGCCGACCTCAGGAACCAGGCATGGGAACAGGCCGCGAACGGCATCGACGACGAGACCACCCGCCGCATCTGGCAACAGGTCGACACCGTCACCGCACGCGAAGCCGAACGCCTGCGCGCCCAGGCCAGAAAACTCATCGGCCTGCTCAACGCCGGCCGGCCCGCGCTCGACGAAAACGGCTACCCCATGTGGGACCACCTCATCGCCCTGTCCAACAGGCAATGCTGGCAATGGGAGATCGCCGCCGCCCACAGCGGCTGCCTCGCCGCCATCATGCAGGCCGCCGGCATCGACGACTGGCCGCCAGCCGACTCCATGCCCGACATCACCAACCCCGTCATCACCATCAACCTGTCCACCAACCAATGAGCCAGGCAGACCGACGCTATCGCGCCGGCAACAGGTGACCCACACGGAAGACGGCACGGGCCGCCTCCCGAAAACAGAACAGCCATAACCCGCAAGGAAAGGAACACCATCATGGCGACCATCAACCAGGTCACGCTGACCATCAGCGGAAACACCGGCAGCATCGAATTCCACACCCGACAGGACGGCGGCATATGGGCCACGTTCGACGTCGCCCAGACCAGCCGCACCCAGAACCCGCAGACCGGCCAATGGGAGGACGGCGCCACCACATGGATCCGTTGCACCGCCAGCGGATACCTGGCCGAACACCTGCAGCACAGCATGCTGCCGACCGGACCCGACGGCAAGCAGAAAGGCGTGCCCGTCATCGTCACCGGCAGCTACGTGCAACGCGAATACACGAACCAGCAGGGAGCGAAACGAAGCATCCTCGAACTGCGCGCCACCGACCTCGCCATCAGCCTGCGCGCCGGCACCGTCGCCTACAACAAGGCGCCGCGCGACAACGGGTTCGCAGGCCGCACACCACAGCCGAACCAGCCCATGGCCCAGCCGCAGCCCCAGCAGCCGACGACGCCCGCCAACGACCCGTGGAACGCCACGGGAGCCCAAACCAGGCAGCCCGCCTTCACCGACGGGTTCGCGCCCGCGGCACCCCAGCAGCCGACGATCTGACGACGACCACACACGACCAAGGCCGGCCCACACATACGCCGGGCCGGCCCTCACCCGGAAAAGAGGCCAACATGCGGCGACATGCCATGGACGAATGGATCGACACCGGCGACGAGGAAGGAGCGGCGAAGGCGTTCGATGCGATGGACGAGCGGATCCGCCCGCCCATCGGCGCGCAGCCGCGCCAGATCATCCCCAGCAGGACGACCCTGGACGCATGCCAGCGGGCCGGCTGCCCCATCGAGGCCGGCGCCATCCACGCCTGGCTGTGCACATGGAGCGTCCGCAGCATCGACGGCACCGTGATCCGACGGGACATGCTCCTGATCGACGTGAAACGCGAAAACGAGATATGGAAGGCGACAAGCCGATACCGGCATCCGCACGGGACGGCAGGCGCAGGCCGCGCTCCTGCTCGCCGCCACCGGGGCGCTGCGGCCCATCCAGGAACGATTCAAATAAACGGCATGGGCCGAGACATGGGCGAACGGTATCGGTATCATTCCCGAATCAACACCAAGCAGATTATGATATTATATGGAAAACACATAAGGAGAAGGAGGCTTACCATGGCATTGATCCAGATCAACGTCCCCGACGACGTCAAAGCGCGTGCCGACGCCGCCTTCGCGCGCAACGGCATCACCACGCCCGCCGCCATGAAGATGATGGTCACCCAGGTCGCCCACGAGAACCGCACCCCGTTCGACGGCGTCTTCTCCTCCCCGTCCGCACGCGAACTCGGCGAGGACGTACGCCGCGACATGCTGCTCGCCGAGGCCCAGGAATACGGGCTGGTCGCCGACGACGCCACCGACGCACGAACCATCCCCGACGACGTGCTCGGGGAACTCGGCCTCACCGCACAGGAGGTGGGGCAGTGAACTGGAGCGTCAAGGCCTCGCCGCATTTCTGGCGGACCGCGCTGCCCCTCAAGGAGAAATACACCCACGAACAGTTCGCGTCCATCATCCGATCCATAAGGGAGGCGATCTGCGAACTGGCGGCCAAGGGGCGCGTGGAGGAGAGCGGATGGCACGACCACCCGCTCGAGCGCAGCCCGTTCGGGGACGGAAACCACTTCGAGTTCCACACCTTCGACGACGACGTGCTCGTGGTCTACTTCAGACGCGAGGCGAAACGCACCATCCGCATGGTCGGCATCTACGACCATGACACCATACCCGACGACGAGTGATCGGAAAACCGCAGCGAAACAAACGGGCGGGGCCATCCATAAGCCGGAGGCCCCGTCTTCACATTCCAGACAGGAACGGGTGACGTCCATCAAAGACGGCCGGACACCGAATCCATGTCCGCCAGAACCCCGGCAACGAGGCGACGGATGCCGGCCAAAGCCGTGGACGTGGAAACATACAGCCATCTCGATCCGGACAGTTCGACACAGGCGTCGACGTGCCCGCCATCCTCGAAGGACCGACGAAACCGGTACGAGAAGCGATCGACATCAGCCGTCCCCATCATCCAGCCCTTCCGCATCCATATGCCGTCAACGACAACGCCATCCACGAACCGGGATGGAGACGGCATCCATCCAACCAAGCCGGGACGACGACGTGGCCCGGGTCCCGGCGTCCATCTTCGTTTTCCCTCCCGATCGGTTCCTTGGCGCACCATGCCGCGGCGCACGCCGGGACGTCAACGGTCCACGCGACCCCTGCGGGGCCCCGCGCGTCCCATTGACGCCCCGACGCGCACCGCGGCAAAGAGCGGTCGTCACCAACCGGGAAGGAAAACGAAGATGAACACCAAGACCCTCGACAACACCGCAAACGACCCCTGGGCGGACATCGCACACTCCGACCTCGTCAACTACGTACGCAACACCGGACACTTCCCCGCCGACGGATACCAGACACCGAAGCCCCAGACCGGAATCGACCCCTGGGCGCCGACCAAGTGACCGGCATGGGATGGCGGGGCCGGACGGGCCCTGTCCTCCCCTGACCGACCAGCAAAACGTGAATACGATTATCATCACGATAATAGCTATTTTTTTGAACCGATCGGAGCAGGGCGAATGGCGGGAAACATCACATTGGACAACCTCGTTTCCGTGTCCGAACTCAGCCACGGAGGGGTCAGCAAGACGCTCAGCAGGGTGGGGAACAACAACCCCATCGTGGTCATGCGAAACAACAAGCCGGCCGCCGGCGTCATCAGCCCGGACGAGTACCGCCGACTCACCGAGGCCGAAGAGGACTTCGCCCTGTACCTCGAAGCCGAGGAACGGATGAAAAAGGGCGACGGGACAAGACTCGGCATGGACGACGTGTTCGGCAAGGAATACAAGCCCGTCGATGACGGCTATGTCCCGGAGTTCGAATGATGGTCTGGGACATCGAATTCACCGGGGCGCGACACGAAGAATAAAAAGGTCTTGGCGTAGTCGTCGCGTATCCGCCGTCGGCCGGACGGGCCGATCGGACGCGGAAGACGGCGTCAACCAGGACCATGGGCCATCCAAGACGGCCCGGTCCACGATCAGGCCCACGCCGTGTGGGCCATGGCCGGCGTCCGGGACCTTGGACCAGGAGGCCGAATGGGCCACGTCGATGCGTGTGGGCCATCAGCATGCCCTGCGCGCTTCCGGTCCACATCATGCGAATGGACCAATGGTCCACATGCCGGACCAATCATGCGGCCCACGCGAAAGCCCATGTGAGGGCCGGCATCGCGGACCACCCTGACGGACCACGGTCCATTCGGCGGACCAATCAAATACGTGGTCCACGCGAAAGCCCATGCGGGGACGGCCACGCGGACCACCCCTGGTCCATGGACCGGGCCGGACGATGGCGTCCCCGTCCACCGGGCCACGGTCCAAGGACCATATGGGCCGGTCGGCGGGCGGACCCGGTTCATGCGGTCCATGGCCCGAGAGCCCATCGCCATCGGGCCGGTCTCCCCAAACGCACATGGAGCAAAGCCATGCGCATCGCGCGGCGCGCCCGGGACCGGTGCCGCATCCCCGACAGTCGACGGGCAGGCTCCCGACCGTGGACGTCTCCCCGTTCGGCAGGAGCCGGCACCCGCCGGGGGCGCCATGCCCGGCCTCCGTGCGGCAGCCGGCCCCGAACAAACAGCGGCACAACAGACACATACGCGAAATAAAACCCGACATGAAAACCAGCACCCAGACAGACGAAAAAGCACGACACAGAAACCAGAAACAACGAAGACAGAACCAAGAACCCACACAGCCAGTCACAAGGTACGACGCCATCAGAAAACCCAAGAAAAAGCACATCCCGATGCAATCTCCGAAGGAGATGGACTTCTTGCACCCACCGCCTCACGGCGGCCGCCTATCGGCGGAACTGCAACGTTTTTGATGGTGTTTGCCGTCCGGGCGTCCGATATCGGGGTTCGGCGTTATCGACGGGACGGGAAACACGGGCCGGGTGGGGGCGCCATGAACGATGGGAACATGATCCAGGAGCCGCCCGCATGCCCGGTGTGCGGGCTCGCGATGGAGGAGCGGGACCCGCGCCGCGGGAAGCCGCTGTCGATCCACCGGGCATGCCGGAACCGGCGCCGGGAGGAGCTGAGGAAGGAACGGGAACGCGGACGCCGCATGTCGCAGGAGTCGCTCCTGATGGCATCCAGGAACGACGTCGCCGAGGCGGCCGCCGAACTGCGCCGGCGGGTGGCATGGCGCAACGAGGCCGTCGGCCCAGCCGACCACGGGACGGTCGAACTGTGCTACTGGTCGGTCAGATGCATGGCGGCGCTCATGCGGCTCGAACCGGAAACGCTCATGGCATACGAGGACCGGTGGACCGTGGACCTGGCCCGGTCCATCGGACGCAAGGGCATGGACCGGATCGCGGGCCTGACCGGCTGGAGGGGGCCACGCCCATGGACCATGGACCCGGCCATGACCGACACGGGCGAGGCCCACACGCTCGAGGGCATGTGGCCCGAACCCGGGCCCGGGGTGGACGACGAATGGCGCGCCGACCTGGACCACGACGACGGCGCGGGCCCGCGGGCCGTCGACATGGACCGGATCATCGAGGGCATATGGGCCGAGGACCATCGAGGACGCAACGGCGCGGACCACGGATGGTGGTCCCTCGACGAAGGGGCCAGGCCATGAGCGACCGCCCAGGGACCACAGGGGTCACAAGCGAATGGCCCAGACCCGGCCGATGCAGATGGGCCCGGTGCCCGCACCCCGAGACCCTGGTATGGGCGGACGGGTACTGCTCGGCCCGATGCCGGCGCCAGGCGCGCAAGGCGGAACCGGGACGGGTGCCGGCCGGCCACTGCCGCATGTGCGGCGAACCCGTGTACAAGCCCGCCCAGGGACCCGTGCCCGACTTCTGCTCCGACCGGTGCCGCAACAGGTGGAACCGGCTCGCCCGCACCGGGACAAGTGCCCGCCCACGGCGATCATGCCACGAATGCGGCGCACGGCTCGATACCGGCACGCGAGGCGAATACTGCGGCGACGCATGCCGCAAGTCACATGACTACAAGACGGCGCGCGATCGGCGCATGCTGCGCTCCGCCGCCAACGCCGGAACCATCGAAAGGCTCAGAATGAACGCCGACGACCTGCTGACGAGGGCGCACGCCATCGAACTGGACACCGAAACCATACGGCGACATGGCATCGAGACGCGCGCCCGCACCCACATCCTGCTCATGCGCATGCTCACGCTCGCCGCCGTCCACGACCCCCGGTCCGTCACGCAGGCGGGACCCGACGGCCAGATCGGCCGCATCATCGACGCATGCGACCGGACCGGCGAGGACGGGGACGCGGAACGACTCCTGCCGCCACGGACCGGCCCGCGGCGCCGCAGGAAAAGGAGAGGACCACGCATGGCCATCAGCATGACCAAACTCAGCAGCGCCGACTACTACCTCGACCGCACGCGCGAGGCGCTCCAGGCCGACGGCGCCATACCCGACGAGGCCACGCCCGGACCGCTCACAGGCCCCGACCCAGCCGCCTACTACAACGCCGAAGGCAACCCGCCCGGCCGATGGATCGGATCGGCCAGCAGGCTGCTCGGCGGCGAGACCGGACGGCAGGCCGGCGCCGAGACCGTGCGCATGCTCATCAACGAACGCCGAAACCCCGAAACCGGCCGCAGCCTCGACCAGGCCGGCATACGGGCCGACAACGACGGGCAGCCGCCCATCGCCGGATACGACCTGACCCAGACCGTGCCCAAAAGCGTGAGCATCCTCTGGGCGTTCGCCGACCAGGACACGCGCCGCGCCATCGACGAATGCCTCCACCAGGCGGCCGACATGACCATCGGCTACTTCGAAGCCGAATACGCGGCCACCCGGGCCGGGGCCGGCGGCGTCGCCAGCACGGCCTGCGACGGGGTCGCCGGCTTCGCCTTCGACCACTGGGACTCCAGGGACGGCGACCCCCACCCGCACACGCACCTGGTCATCTCCAACCGGGTGCGCCGCACCACGGACGGCCAATGGACCGCGCTCGACGGACGCGCCGTCTACGGGGCCACCGTCGAACTGAGCGAATACAACGCCAACCTCGTCAAGGACCTGCTCACCCAACGACTCGGCTGGGCCTGGCACGAACCGGCCCGCGCCCGCGGACGCGGCACCAGGGCCGTGGCCGGCGAGGTCCAGGGAGTGCCCGAGGAGCTCATCGACGCGTTCAGCGGACGCGACAGGGAGATCGAAACCCGGCTCGCCGCCATCATCGACGAGGAGGAACGCCGCACCGGCCATACGATCGGATGGAAACGACGCGCCGAACTCCACAAACAGGTCTGGCTGGAAACCCGCAAGCCCAAGACCGACGCCCGACCCGGACTGGCCGAACTGACCCGACGATGGCACGGCAAACTGCGGGCCGAAGCCCCCGGCACCAGCATCGACGCCATGTGGCAGGCGGTCGACTCGCACCGGGACAGGACCATAGAACTGGGACAGACCGCCTCCCGGGCCGCGGGCATCCGCCTCGCCGGACAGCTCGCCGACCACCAGACACCCGGCCGGACGGAACTCGAACGGCTCGCCGACGCTGCCATGGCACACACCGAACGCACCCGCGCCACATGGACGCTCAGCAACATCCGGGCCGAAGCCGAACGCCTCCTCGCCGACATCCGGCTCGACCCCACGGCCCGCGCCGACACCGCCAACCAGGTCGCCGAACTCGCCATCCGCCGCTGCGTGAAAATACCCCCGACCCGCTACCGTGCAGGCCAAGCCGGCGACGACCCCGCGCTCGTCAGCCGCGCCGGACGCAGCACGTTCGACGACCCCACACTCGACCGATACACCAGCCAGACGATCCTCGACATGGAAAAACGCGTCATGGCCACGTTCGGCCGGACCGACCCGCTCGCCTGGGGACCCGGGGAGGGCACCCGGCTCATCCAGTCCATGCGGGCCGGCGGAAACCGGCTGAGCGACGACCAGGCGAAGGCCGCCGCATACCTGCTCGAGAACCCGCACGCGGCCAGCGCGCTCATCGGCCCCGCCGGCACCGGAAAGACGACCACCATGCGCGCCGTCGCCCGAGCATGGGAGACCCGGCACGGGAGAGGATCCGTGCTCGGCCTGACCCTGTCCGTCCGGGCCAGGGACGAGCTCGCCGACAGCATCGGCACCAACGCGATCACCATCGCCAAGCTCCTCGACAACGTGTCCGAACGGCACCGGGCGCAGACCGATGACCTGCGACGCGAATACCGGTGCCGGCCCCGCCGAACGCGCCCGGAGACCCCGCGCCATCAGCGAATCCGACGCCCGGGAACAGGCCGGCCTCATCCACCCCGGACAGCTCGTCATCGTAGACGAGGCGGGCATGGTCGGCACCCCGGAACTGGACGCCATCGCCGAACTGTGCGAACGGGCCGGAGCCAGGCTCGCGCTGACCGGCGACCCCATGCAGCTCGACGCGCCCGCCGCACCGGGCGGACTGCTCGCCTGGGCCGAACGGGAACACCGGTGCGCGACCCTCACCAGCCTGTGGCGCTTCCGCAGCGACCCCGGGCTCTGGGCGAACGACCCCGACGGCGGACGGGCCAGATGGGCAGACGAAGGCAAAGCCACGCTGCGCCTGCGCGCCGGCGGCGACCGCGCGAAACCGGACAGCGTCGAGGCATGCCGCCGGCTCGTCGCCGAATACGCGGCCCACCACCGTCTCCACTGGGGCGAGGACCGGGAATGCGAGGAGGAGGCGTACCGGATGACCCTGCAATGGCAGAAGACAGGCAAGACCACGCTCCTCGTCGCCGGCACCAACGAACAGGTGCGCGCCATGAACCAGCGCACCATCCTCGAACGGCGCGTGCTCGGCCTGTCCGACGGGGACCCGTCCCGCCTCGCCACGCTGTCCGACGGCCTGAAGATAGGAGCCGGGGACCGGATCGTGTCCCGCGCCAACGACCACCAGGTACGTGGCCCCGACGGACACCGCATCGAGAACGGCATGGCGTTCACCGTCACCCGCATCGACACGGACGCGATCGCATGCCGCGACGCGGACGGAAGGCAATGGACCATACCCCGGGACTGGGCGAAAACGAACTGCGAGGCCGGGTACGCGACCACCATCCACAAAAGCCAGGGCATGACCGTCGACCGGTGCGCCGCCATGTTCCCCTCCGACGCGCGCGTCCCATGCAACCTGCAATACGTGGCCGCCACACGAGGCCGCGAGGAGAACCACCTCCTCTACGCATGCAAGGACGAGAAGACCCGGCAGACGGAAGCCATGCTATCCGGATCGGACACCGACCCCGAAGCCATCGCCCGCCAACGCATGCTCTCCACGCTCCTGACACGCCCCGACACGCGCACCGCCACCGAAACCCGCATCGACGAACACGAGGAGAGATACAGCCTGACACGACTCCTGCGCGAACACGACTACGCCGCCGGCCTCATCGCCGGCCCCCACCTCGAGGCCAAACTCCGCCAATGCCACAACCCGGGCATCGTGAGCATGATCACGAGGTCCCCGAACTGGGAATGGCTGCGCGCGCTATGGTCCCGCGCCTGGATGACCGACCCCAAGCGGGCCATGGCCATCGTCAGCCGCGACATCAGCCCCAAGGACGAGCACGGAAACCGGCAGGACCCCGCCGCCGTCATGGCCGGCCGGCTCAGCAGCGGCCTGCTCGACCGGCTCAACGGCGCGGTGCGCGACGACTGGACCGCCGGCATCATCCCGCCCATCAAGGCATCCAGAAACACCGCCGCCCTCGACCTGGTGCGCCAGAACGAACTCCTCATCACCCAACGGGCCGACGCCCTCGCCCGACAGGCCGCCACGGGCGAACAGCCCTGGTCGAGGACCGTCATGGAAACGGCGCGGAAACACGGCGACCACAACCTGCTGCGCGACGTGGCCATCTACCGGGACATGTGGCACATCGACGACCCCGACCAGCCCATCGGGCAAAGGCCGCCGGGCCGGTCCGGCCGGCAGGAACAGCACTGGTGCAACCTCGACGCACGCATCACCGGACAAGGAAGCGGCATCGTCAACCCCGGCAAAACCAGGAAAACCACCCGTAATCGGCCGGAAAACCCGACGCCCCGCGTGGAGACGCCGAACCCCGCAGCCATGGAGGAAAGGAACCCGCAATGGAAGACACGGCAGGAACCATCATCGAACAACTCGCCCGATGGGCCGACGCAATGACCCGGACCCTGGACTCATGGGACACCGGCACCCTGATCGTCCTCGCCGTCACGCTCACGGTGCTCGCCGGCGTCACCGGCCGCGCCACCACCGGCGGCGGACTCATCAGGCAGATCCTGTGGATCACCGTCACCGCCATACTCACCCTCATCGCCGTCGCGACCGTCTGGACCATCGCGAGCCGATACCTGCCCATCCCCGAGCTCGAAACGCTCCTGCGAAACCTCGCCGGCCACCAGCCCCTCTTCCGGAGCCTGGACACGGCGGCACGCATACTACGATGGTGACGATGGGGAAACGGGATACGATGGAGTGACTGACACCGGAGCAAGGAGGGAAACGGACGTGGAACGACGGATAATCATGTGTCGCCGACATCCGGTGCTGGCCTTCGACTACGATCCTTCATCGGGAAAGGCCGTCGGCAGCGGCCGTATACTGGATTGTTCAAGGTTGCCTCTCGAGCTCATCTCCCACGGCAAACCCGCGATCTACGCGAAAAGCATCGATGCTTGGTGGAGAAGAAGGGCCATCCCACCCACTCGGGATGGGATACGCGGCATACTTGACTCGATGGGAATAAGATCGGCGGTAGAACTCCTCAACCGCTCGCATGGACTCAGCCTTTCCGACCAGTATTGGGTCAAGCCCGAATCATCCGACCTCGAATGGGATACCGTGAACTTCTTCACCAACCCGTTTGACGAGGAACTTGGACGAACCCTCCTGACTGCCCGTTCCTCCTCCCACAGGTTCAGCCTCAACGCACCCGACGCATCCACCGGCGGCGACCTTCCGAAACGATGGACCATTGCGGGCGACGGCACCAGGATACTGATCAAAGCCGGACGTACCGGACAGGAACCGGTCAACGAACTCATCGCATCGGACCTTTGCTCCAGGCTCGGCATACCAGCAGTCAGATATAATCTCGGCGAATACGACAACAGGCCAGTATCCACCTGTCCCGAAATGCTGACGGACACCGAGGAACTCGTATCCGCATGGCAGATTCTCGAATCGGTGAAGAGGGATAATCGCCTGAGCGCCAGGGACCAGTGGATCAGGGCGGCGCAACTGTTCGGCTGCGAAGGGGCGGCGGTGGTGCATGCGACCGACGATTGGCTACTCGTGGACTACCTCATGCGAAACATCGACCGCCATTACAATAACTTCGGTCTCATCCGCGACGTGGAGACACTGCGGGTCCGGCCCGCGCCGTTGTTCGACACCGGAGCCTCTCTGTGGTGCGGAGAGCTCGCCATAGACAACCGCGACTACAAGGCCAAACCGTTCTACGCGACTTATAAGACGCCGACAGCCCGCCGACAGCTGCGCCTCATATCCGACTGGACCAGATATGACCTTGGCAAGCTCGATGGGTGGGAGGAACAGGTGGGACACCGCCTGTCAGTCACGGGACTCGTACCTGAAACGCGAATCACGGCCATCGCGACCATGCTTTCCGCCCGTATCCGCGAAGTCCGCTCACTGGCGGAGTCCGCCGGCGATGACAGCACCCACAAAACGGTGGTCATGGGTGCCGAAACGGGAATAGGGACCGGCATGCTTCCGTGGCCATCACCCATGGAACAGGTGGAAACGGGGAATCTCCACTGGCAGTCCACGACAAGCGGCCCGACATCGTTCTAGAACAACGGGTCCATGCCCTCGCCGGGGATACTGCGGCGTTTCGAGGCGCGGCGGGCAATCACCACCCACCTGCCATCACGGTTCTGCGCCTGGGCGTCCCACAACCCGTCCTCGAAGCCGCGACGCTCGCCATGCCGAATCTTCCAGGCCGCGGCCCACGCCGCACGCCGATTCACCGACTCCGCCACCACATGCCAGCCCGGATGGGCTTTCAGCCATGACGCCAGACCGGGCCCATTGCGCTTCACCGTGCCGATCGGCCGCGCGTCCTCGACCACGGCGTCCAGTCCCTCGCCGCGGCAACGCTCGAGAAACCCTTCCGCAGCCGTCGCATCATCGAACATGACCCTTATCACCGTCTTCGCCATAGGCAGGCATTTTACAGAACCGCACGCGACCGGAACCGGAGAGGGCTCCATGGAGAAGGAGATTCGGTCTGGAACTGACGATGAGACGGAAACGAGTGGCCGTGTTCGTCTCGGATGGGTTTCCCGGGAGCCGGCAGTCTGCCTGAGTGTGGGCCGGACCTAGACTCGAAAAACTGATCAGGGAAAAAGGAAACGGGAGAGTCGGGGGAATCCTGAGCCCGAGCGCGGCGTTTGAAATCCATTGGACAATAACTGACGGCATGCCGTTGACATGGGGTGATTCTCCGGTATGAGGCTGATGGTGGTAAGGCGCAATGAGATTCACCGGGGCGGCGTCAAGGTCTGGAATGATGCATGATTCGATATGCTGTCGTGTCCATCTCCAACGGGAACAGACGGAACAATGGACGGTTTTCTTGAGTCTGTTGGATCGCGGATTGCAGATGCTGCCGGATGGGTGCGCTCGACGACCTCATCGGGAGCATTCGGGCGGAACGTGCGGCGAGGTGGAACTGATCAACGAGGGTGATGATGGACACCAATGTGATGCTGTCCGCCATCATATTCCGTTCCGCCAACGCGGTAAGGACGATTGAGTTGGCGTCGGGACGTGACCATGGACTCGGCCGGCGTGAGGATAGGCAGCCCTTCCATCATCACGCCGACCGAGTTCGTGAGCGTGTTCTTATGACGTTCCCGCGCCGGCTCGAAGCAGAGTGGCGGTCTCAGCCGTGAGTCCGGCCGGCACGCAACATGCGGGCCTCATCGGTGTCGCGGATGCGCAGGTCGGTGACGGTGAACGCGAGGATGGGGCCGCCCTTCTCGGGCCGGTAGAGACGTGGCCTGCCGGCGAACTCGACGATCTGGCCGCCGGCGGCCCCGAGCATGCGGTTGTGGACCGCCCCGGTGGCGGGGATCAGGGCGACGGGGATGTCGGCGCCGCCCTCCCGGGTCACGCAGCGCAGCATGCGCACGCGTGTGCCGTCGGGCAATGTGATGCCTCGGATGCCGGCCGGCAGGATCTTCGCTATGCCGGGGCAGGAGCCGATGCCGAGACGGATGCCGGAACCGCTGTGCTCCCGCCGCGTGGTGTCCGCTGTCATTGTGCTTCCTTTCCGGTGTCGGGTATGGTGACCGATGGTCCGTCCTGAGGGAACAGGCGGTCGATCTGGTCGACGGTCATGTTGGCGGTGCATGCGCTGATCGATTTGGTGAGGGTCTGCTGCGCGGAGGTGAGCTTGTCGTAGTCGTCGGATCCGGCGTCGACCAACGCTCGCGCCTGTTTCGCGGCCTTGGCCAGGCCCGTGCAGTCGTCCGGCGTGGGGTCGGGAAGCCTGTCCACGGCATGTTCCGCTTTGGGCAGACTGGATTTGAGACCGTCGAGCCGGTATCCGGCGGCCTTCGGCAACGCCTCGGCATACCATTCGTCGGCCAATGCGCGGACAGTGGATTCCTTCTCCTGCCGGCCGATCGCGTCGAACAGGTCGGTCGCGTTGCCCAGGTCCTTGTCGCCGTGGCGGATGAGCGTCTGGCCGAACGTGTCGATGTTGCCGCCGTCCGGGGAGTTGAGGATCGACCGGACCTTGTTGGCGATGTCCTCCGTGGAACCGGTGAATCCCGATGGTTCCGAAGACGGGTCCGTCCGGGACTGGTTTTTCGTATCCTTGCCGCCGTCCGTCGCCTGTTGGGCGGATTGAGGTTCTGGTTGATCGGATGTCGTGGACTGGAACGGGTTGAGCGCGATCGTGGCCGCCAATGCGATTACGGCCGCGACGGCGAGCAGCAGCGCCTGCCGTTTCGGCTCCATCCGCTCGAACCGGTCCCTTGCTCGGCCGAGAAGGCCCTGACGTTCCCTGTGCTCGCCTTTGCGTGGTGTCTCGTCCGTCATGATGGTGCTCCTTTCGAATGGATGATGGGCTATAGTCCCGGATCGTTGCCGGGCAGGCCGTTGCCGTCGCTGGGGGCCGGCACGCTCCAGCCGTTGCCGGGCTGGGAGCCGGTTCCGCCCGATTGCCCCGATTGCCCCGACTGTCCCGATTGCCCCGACTGTCCCGACTGTCCCGACTGGTATTGGGGTATCCATTGCTGTTGCTGCTGTGGCGGCGTCGGGTCGGGGACGGTCTGCTGTTCGGACTGCCGTTCCCTCTCTTGGCGTTCCCGTGCCGCTTTCTCCTCGGCCGCGCGCTTGGCCTTCGCATGCTCCGCCTGCGTGGCGATGGCCTGTTCGAGGGTCTTCCTCGCCTGCTCGACCCGGGAGGCCAGATCCTCGAGCTCCTTGACGGTGACGTCCTTGCCGGGCTCGGCGGCCCGTTCGAGGATCGTCGTCAGATCGTCGATGGCCGTGCCGGTGTCGTCGTCGCGCTTCGCGCCGTCCCGGAGCTTGGTGGCCACGCCGACCGCCTTCGCGAGCGATTCGCGCGCGTCGGCCTCCTGTTTGATGGCGAGGGCCCTCCTCGCCGCCGACACCAGCGTGTTCGTGTCCTTATTGGCCTTGCCCGCGCGGTCCTTCAACGATCCAGCATCCCTGATGGACAGCCGGGCGGCGGGCTCGTCGAGTATCCTCGCGTTGTCCGAAATCCGCGCGTCCAGACGGCTCCATGCCTTCGCATCGGCGAGGTCGGACGCCTTGTGGGCTTTGGCGAACCGAGTCGCAATCGTATTGGTCTCCCGCAGCAC
>ENA-OPVY01000930-OPVY01000930.1-human-gut-metagenome-genome-assembly--contig:-NODE-930-length-18225-cov-5.333297_pt1 | contig 18225 bp, 18 predicted proteins | sample MGYA00241503_ERZ501998 | MGnify/ENA primary metagenome ERZ501998 (study PRJEB25962, sample SAMEA2042107) | human gut metagenome | biome: human gut; feature: human-associated habitat; material: faeces... | reverse complement strand
GCGGAATGGCGCTCCGTTCCTCCGGAACGGATGCGCAGTTCTTACGGAATATGCATCATATTTAGATAGACCCAGCATATCTGGAAATTTTTTGTAAATAAAAAGATCTGGCTCTCCGATTATTTTCGTTTTGCCAGATCTCATTCACAATTTACTTATGAGACTCACTACTTGATGATCTCGTACTCTCCATCTCCCGTTCTTCTGAACAATGGCAGTTTCTGAAGGAAAATAATATCTTTTCTGTCTGCAGCGGCGCCTTCCGCAAGGATCGCTGCCTTCTTCTCCACAATCGCTCCGGCGCTCTTCGCCAGTTCTTCCAGCGCATGGAGAGATTCCCCGGTGGAGATCACGTCATCGATCAGGCAGACTTTTTTCCCTCTGATCTTTGCCGCGTCGGTTCCGTCCAGGTAAAGATGCTGCTCGCCTTTTGTAGTGATGGAATGCACAGAAACGGAAACCGGGTCGATCATGTATGATTTCTCGCTCTTTCTTGCCACGATAAACTCTTTTTTCCCGAGCAGACGGCTGACCTCGTACGCCAGGGCAATTCCTTTTGCCTCCGCAGTCACAATGGTGTCCACTTTCCCTATCTTTTCCGCCAGTTCCGGCGCGCAGACTCCAATCAGTTCTGTATCCCCGAGGATCACAAAGCTTGCAAAGGCCTCATCATCTCCGATCGGGATAAACGGCAGAGTTCTTTCAACATTGTAGAGGTTCAGGCGATATTCTTTCATCGGTAGTGCTCTCCTTTTCCTGTGTTTTATCGCGTGCAGCTATCTCTGGCAGTTATCATTTTTCCACAGACACGCCGCCGGGTATTTATAACGTTTCTCTGTGATAAGCGGTTCCCTCCAGCGTTTTCCAGACAACTTCTTCATCCTGCAGGATCATATAACTATGCTCACTTCCCGCCTTCGGGATTGACACAGAACCCGGATTCAGATACAGATTTCCATCACCGAATGGTTGCCATGCCGGGATGTGGGTGTGGCCATGGAGGAGAATGTCTCCCGGCTGCATCGGTGGAAGCGTGTTCAGATTGAAATGGTGTCCATGGGTGGCGTAGATCAGGCGGTCTGCCGTCGGGATTACCGCGTAATCCGCGAGGATCGGAAATTCCAGAACCATCTGGTCTACCTCTGTATCACAGTTTCCGCGAACGCAGAAGATCCTGTTTTTCCGCTCATTTAACATTTTGATGACTTCCTTTGGGGCGTACTCTTTCGGGAGGTCGTTTCTCGGTCCGTGGTATAAAATATCGCCCAGAAGCAGGAGACGTTCCGCCTGCTCCCGGTCGAATGCTTCCAGCATCTTTTTGCAGTAGTACGCGGAGCCGTGGATGTCGGACGCGATCATGAGTTTTATCATTTCAGCAGATTCCTTTCCTTTTACAGATCAGCGCATCTATCTCCATGCTGCTCTTGCCTTCTTTAGATTTCATCGTTCCTGTCGTTTTTTTCAAGCACATAGACATGTTCTGTCACAGTTTTATTTAACAATTTCCACTCCAGATCCCTGTTCGTATGATGATACCGGAAGCCGCATTTTTCTGCCACGCGCTTCGATTTTTCATTCCCGTCAAAATATGCATACCAGATTCGTTTCAGCCCCAGTTCTTCAAATCCGTACCGAATCAGCTCCTTTACCGCCTCCGGGATGATTCCCTGCCCCCAGTACGGAGTTCCCAGCCAGCAGCCGATCTCTCCCTCATCTTCTGGTACTAGCATATTGCATGCCTCGCCCACTGTAAGGCCTGCACAGCCCACCGGCTTTCCGGTACTCTTTAAAACCACCGCATACGTTCCATCCGCCGATAAAACTTCCCGGATGATCTCTCTGCTGTTCTCCACACTCGTATGCATCGGCCATCCTGCTTCCGGACCGACCTGCGGGTCTTTTGCATATTCGTAGCAGCTCTCCGCATCGCTCTCCTGCCATGGTCTTAAAATCAGGCGTTCTGTCTGTAATTCCATCTTTATTTACCTCTCTTCCATTTTTCATACAGGTGATTCTCCGTTAATACTACCAGATCACCTTCATCAATCCCCTGCTCATAAAGCCAGTCATCTTCCTGACGGATCATCCGCTCGTTTTCCTTAGCATCTTTCATCCGGACGAGGACTGTCTTCTTTGCCCCCGCAGGGCGCTCCTCGCAGCCGTAGTCGTCTTCCTGGATCTGGAGGATGATGTATTCCTGTTCGTTTTTCATTTTACACACTTCCCTCATAATCTGGCTTTTCACTTAACCTTTTTTATAAAACAATATTTTCCTTTTCCATGCCCTTTGACCGTTTCAATGACCTCTGCGCTTATCAATGACTTTATTACTTCTGATGCTCTGGTTGCTTTTAATCCTGTCAACAGCATTATATCTTTTCTTCCAAACATGTCTTCTGTTCCGTATGCTTCATATATGCGTAGGATATGGTCCATTGTTTTATCGGACAAGCCAGGAATCATTTTTTCAAGCGGTTTACGAATGTTCGCTTTTATACTCTCATCGTTCGCTTTTGGAGGAAACACAAACTTTCCGCTGATATGCATGACCCGATTATGCAGTTCATTTTCTTCATTTAACAACAGATTTCGCAGAAATAGCTCTAAATACTCTGTTGTTTCATTGTCCCAACAAAGTTCCTGTGTTTCTCTCTCCACCCAAACACACTGATAACAAATCTATTATAATTTTTCTACAAATTCAGTAAATTCATCACCAGTTTAACCATTACATCTTTTTCTTCTGGCTTTGACTCCGCAATCATTAATGTTATTGCCACCAATGTTCCGTCACTCAGTCTCTTGATCCCCTCTTGAAATAAAACATCATTTTTATCTAAAAATTCCAAGAAAAGAGAGGCTGCTATTCTTTTACACCCATCTGCATAAGGATGATCTTTAATCATAAAATACAATAAATTTGCAGCTTTTTCTTCTACTGATGGATATGCCTCTTCCCCAAAAACACTTTGATATACCGCAGCAATTATACCTTCTACTTTCCCTGCTTCTTTTTCTACTCCAAAAACATCTGTATGAAAAGAATCTCGCATTTTCCCAACCATCTGGACACATTCTTCATATGTAATATGATATATTGGTCTGCTTCCATTTGGTTTGCATAATGTCTGATGATCATATTGATCAAGCAAAAGTAATGCTTCTGTATATTCATTTACAGCTCTAAGCACATCCGATTCCTCTATATCAAGTGCATCAGCAAGCATTCTGCTCTGTATATCAATTGTTTTTTCTAATGCCTGCAAACGCTTTTCATTGATAGCATAGCCTTTTATAATATATTGTTTAAGAACATTATTTGCCCATTTTCTAAAAGCTATACCTCTTTTAGAATTAACTCGATATCCAACGGATAAAATCATATCCAGATTATATATCTTCGGTTTTCTTCCTCCCGAACTTTTGTCGGAAAAACCGACAGAAGTTTCATCTAATTCTCCTGAAGCAAGAATATTGGTGATATGTTCACTTACTGTAGCATGTTTAACATCAAACAATACTTCCATTTGCTTCTGTGTCAGCCAAACTGTTTCCTGTTCAGGATTTATTTGTACTTCAATATTAATATCACCATCCGTAAATAATACTATTTCATTTTTCATCAATTCTAAACTTAGCCCTTTCAATTTTTGAAATCATTTTACATCTTATCAATGAATTTTTGTATACAACCAATTTATGAAAAAACTGCGATGGTTTATCTGAAGTTGAGCCAACATAAAAGCAAACTTGTATTTACATCAGCATTTCCCATACCAAAGACGAAATAAAGGGTTGAAAGAAAAACATAACCAATACCACTGATGCACATATTATGTAAAAGTCACTCGTTTTTGAATTTTTCACTATTCTTCTTGTAAAGTTGTTTGTGAACCAATATGCAATAAGGTATCCAATTAAAGTACCTGCAATGTTTGTGATAATGTCATTTATATCTGTCGTTCGGCCTGTAAAAATTTGAGCTGTTTCTATAAACAATGTCATCGTAAATCCTGCGGCAAATATTCTTTTTACACTTCTAAACTCTTTCCACAACACCGGCAAAAAGCGGCCAAAAGGAATAAACAATAATACATTCAGACACGCATTAACAAGATCATATAAATAATCGTTTGTTTTCGGTTATGAAAACAAAACCTATTATATATACACCAAATTGGAACAATAAACACAGCGGCAACCATAATTTCTATGAGTGCATTATATATTCTTGACAATTTTTACCATTTTCTTTTAAAAATAACCTGCTATTATTTTAGTTTGGACAGCAAACACACCGTCTCCACATGCCCTGACATTCCGAACATGTCAACGGTTCTGACGCGTTTTACAGCGTAACCGTTCTCCCCGAAATATTTCACATCTCTTGCCAACGTCGAGGAATCACAGCTCACATAAACGACTTTCTCCGGTGCCATCTTTACGATCGTCTCAAGGCAGAGCTCATCACAGCCTTTTCTTGGCGGGTCGACAACGATCACGTCGGCTTTGATGTGATTCTTTTCGTACTGTTCCGGAAGAACCTCCTCGGCTTTTCCGACGAAGAATTCTACATTATCGAGACCGTTGCGCTTCGCATTCTCTCTGGCATCCTCGATCGCTGCCGGAATGATCTCGACACCGCAGACTTTTCCGGCTTTCTGGGCGAGGAAAGAGGAGATCGTTCCGATTCCACAGTAGAGATCCCAGACGGTCTCGCCACCGTTTAAATCAGCGAATTCCAAAGCTGTTCCATAGAGACGCTCGGTCTGTACTGGATTCACCTGATAGAAGGATAACGGAGAGATCCGGTACTCGATGTTTCCGATCTTATCCGTGATATAACCCGGCCCGTAGAGATTTTTGATCTCGGTTCCCAGGATCACGTTTGTCTTTTCCATATTGAAGGACAGGGAGATACTGTCCGCGCCGACTTCACGCATCCGCTCGATGAACTCTTTCTCATGTGGCAGCTTCTTTCCGTTGATCACGAGACATACCATGTGCTCGCCGCTGGCGAAACCTTTTCTTAAGAGAACATGGCGCACAAGTCCCTTGTGGTTTGCCTCATCATAAGGTTCCACACCAAAATCTTCCATGAATTTTAACACTGCCGCCAGATAATCTTTATTTTCCGCACATCCAAGCAGGCAGTCCAGCTCCGGTACCGGGATCAGGGAGTGGGTCCGTCCGGCAAAGAATCCCGCCGTCGGTTTTCCGTCTTTTCCGCGGCCGATCGGGTACTGCGCTTTGTTGCGGTATCTCCACGGGTCTTCCATTCCAATGATCGGTTCCATGACGACCGCGTCTGGCACTCCCGCTGCCTGTTCCGCCTCTTCCGGCAGGAACAGGTTTTCCATGCCGCCGATGCGTTTTAAGTGATTGTATACTTTCTTTTCCTTGAATTTTAACTGCTCTTTATAGTCCAGTTCCTGAAGCTGGCATCCGCCGCAGGCTCTCGCCACCGGACATTTCGCCTCCACACGGCCTTTCGCCGGGGTGATGACGCGCACAAGGCGGGCAAATCCGTAATTTTTTTTCATTTTCATGGCTGACGCCTCGATCGTATCCCCGATCAGGGCATCCTTCACGAACCAGATATATCCGTCCACGCGGCCGATACCTGCACCGTCCTCTCCCATGTCCTCGATGGTCACTGTAAATTTATCGTTTTTCTTGATTTCCATAATTCGTTCCTTCTATATAAATATTCTTGTTGTACATTTTTATCGCTGAGCCCACTCTGTCCTTTCACCTCACTAGCCCAAACTAATAGCGTATATCCCGTACTGAGAATATACCGAATACACAAAGTGCAGAACAGACCTAAAAATAAGACTCAATGCTCAGTTTTTCTTAAGTATACAAGAATTACTCCCGCATTTGCAACCCCCATCACATAAACGAACCTGAAAATCTCTGCCCTATACCGCATACAGGCAAAACAACAGTGAAAAAGTGAATCCGATCCGCATTTTCAAATGAGTCACGTTTTTACGTCAATACAAAAAACCGGCTTCCCGCGCCCCGAAAACTCCCATTCAGAAGTCCCCGGAACCGGAAAACCGGTCTTAACATATCAACTCTATACGTTAAACATTATGTAAATCGCAATGTCCAGTGGGTATTCGCAATCCACTTTGCTGCTTACCTGATTCGATTATGCTCTTGCCTCAGAACCTGCCTTCTTGCTTAACAGCTCCTTACCGGATGTGACAACAATGATCACACCGAGAACCATAAGAAGGATCGCAACGATCAGCTGAAGTCCTTCAACCATAAATACTGCAGTACCTGCGCTGAATGCGTTTACAAGAGCAAGTGTTCTCTGAACCAGTGCTGTGAAGGTTACGCAGAGCATGATCACGCACGGTACGATCAAGGTCTTGTTCTGTCTTCCCGTTACCTTTAAGAATACGCAAAGTGTGATCAGAACAAGTGCGCTTAAGAGCTGGTTTGCGCTTCCGAATAACGGCCAGATGTTGGAGTAGCCAACTCTTGTAAGGATGTAGCCGAATGCGAGTGTAATGATTGTGGATACATACTTGTTGCAGAGGAATTTTCTCCAACCCTCCGCATTCTCCATATCGTCTACGGAGAAAAGCTCCTGGAAGGACATACGTCCGATACGTGCTACCGCATCAAGGCTTGTAAGAGCAAGAGCGGATACACACATGGTCATGAAGCACTGTGCAACATAGATCGGAAGACCGAACATCTCAAGAAGTCCAGCAACGCCGGAGGAGAAGATCTGGAACGGAGTTCCTACTGCTGCGGTACCGTCAGCGGCTGCAGCAGCACCTGCTACGCAGAGTGCAAGTACAGCTAAGAGGCTCTCAAGAACCATAGCGCCGTAACCGACTTTTAACATATCTTTCTCGTTCTCGATGGTCTTGGAAGAAGTACCGGAGGAAACGAGGCTGTGGAAACCGGAAACGGCTCCGCAGGCTACGGTTACGAAAAGGATCGGGAACATGTTTCCGAGCTTCTCATTTGTGAAGCCTGTGTACATCGGAAGATTCATGTTCGGATGCGCAACAACAATACCGACAACAGCGCCGAGGATCATTCCTGCAAACATGAATGTTGTCATGTAGTCACGCGGCTGCTTTAAGAGCCACATCGGAAGAACAGATGCAAAGAAGATATATGCAAATGTGAATCCTGTCCATGCGTCCTTACCGCCGATTAACGGAAATGCCATACCGATTGCAAGAGATGCAACCGTGCATGCAAGTCCTACGAAGAACTCGCCCTTGCCTTCAAGATTGAACTTCTTCTGAAGAACACCGAAAACCATCGCAAATACGATAAATGCAATGGAAATGGAGCCTGCGGCGCCGTTTGTCTGAGCCGCTGCTGCCAGCTCTGTAACGCCATCCTTAACCGTATAAGCATTGAATGTGCCTGCAACCATGTCAGCAAAGGCTGCGATAACAATCAAGGTAAATAACCAACAGAAGATCAGGAATAACCGCTTACCTGTCTTGCCGATGTACTTCTCGATCAGGAGTCCCATGGATTTACCCTCGTTCTTTACACTTGCATAAAGAGCTCCGAAATCTGTCACTGCTCCGAAAAAGATACCACCGACAAGGATCCAGAGAAGAACCGGGACCCAACCGAATGCAGCAGCCTGAATTGCACCCGTTACAGGGCCGGCACCTGCGATAGAGGAAAACTGGTGTGAAAAAACGATCCAGCCATTTGTTGGTACATAATCCTGTCCATCTTCATGTGTATAGGCAGGTGTTTTTGCCTTCGGGTCGATGCCCCAGGTCTTTGCCAGCCAGCGTCCGTATACCATATATCCGCATAACAGACACACAGCTGCGATGAGAACGATTACTAATGTGTTCATGTCATTTCGCTCCTTTGTAAATTCATTTTGTCATACCGGAATGTTCCAAGTTCCGGTCCCTGTAGTCCATCCATATTCAAACGATCCTGAAAATACGGCAGGAATTGCTGTGGAATATACGTATAAAGCAAAAAATCCTTCGTCTCCACAAGGATCACTCCCTTAGAAGACGAAGGATCTAACATTCTCCGCGTTACCACTTCTATTGCCGGAAAACCGGCCTCTCAATCCCATCCTCCTCAAGTATCTGCTGTACTCTCAGATGAATCGGTCCCCTTTTAACGGTGAGGTTCCCGTCCGGAATTACTATACTGAGCTGTTCATCCCGGCTGCTTCCAGGTGATAACCTTCTAATTTCCTATCTGCCTCGCACCATCCGGCAGCTCTCTGAATGAGGTTCTGTTAGAAAGTCCTGTCCCGTTCATCGCATTTGAATATGAACAACACTCATTTTAGTCACAAACGTGATTTTGTCAACTGCTATTTTTTGATCCTGACAGTTTCCAATCAGCCCAAAATATACATTTGTCTTTTTGTTGCGGACACATTTTGTCATTTGTCTTTCCACGACAAATGATCACAGAAATTCTGCACGATTTATGCTCCACTATGCGTCAATTTTTCTACACCTGATTTTCACTGGTCCGGCGCACATTTGTCTCCATGAAACGATTGTAGCCGAGCCAGCCCATATTGTCCCCGGCACCTCTTAAGATCTCCGTCATGGTCTCCATCTTTGCGTCCGCGTTATCCGCAAGATTTAATGCCATCGCTTCGATCAACGCCGGTTTCTTCGGGGAACCGTACTCAAGCTCACCGTGGTGGGCAAGAATGCAGTGGATCAGCTCACTCTCCAGCTTTTTCGGGAATCCCGGCATCGTGTCGATCCGCTCTTTGATCATCTGCGCACCGATGATGATGTGACCGAGAAGCTGTCCGTCATCTGTATAGTCATTCTCCGGGAATGCGGAGAGCTCTTTTATCTTTCCAATATCGTGGAACATTGCGGCTGTTAAGAGCAGATCACGGTTGAGCGCCGGATACTGTTTGCTGAAGTAATCACACATTTTTACGACACTCAGGGTGTGCTCTAAGAGTCCGCCCACAAAGCCGTGGTGAACACTCTTTGCCGCGGAGTGGAAGGAAAATGCCTTCATAAACTCCGGATCATGGAAGTAACCGGCTGCCAGCTTTCTTAAATATTCGTTTCTGATCGTTGTGATGTACTGGGTCAGTTCATGCTGCATCACCGCGATATCTTTCGTTGTCACCGGAAGATAATCTGCCGGATGATACTCGCCCTCATCGGCCTTGCGGATCCGCTTTACATTTAACTGGTTCTGTCCCTGAAACAGAGTCACATCTGCGTCAATGTACACATAATCCAGCGCGGAAAACTCGTTGATGCCCGGAGAGCTTAACTCCCAGATCTTTGCATCGACCGTTCCTGTTTTATCCTGAAGGACAAGAGATCCATACTCTTTTCCATTTTTGGTGAGTGCGATCTGTTTTGCCTTACACAAGTATACATCCGAAATGTGGTTTCCTTCCCGGAATGTTTCAATAAATCTCATAATTTCTCCTTTATCCACCCAATACAGCCGCCTGTTTCCGCGCTGAATCCCGCAGAACGGCGGCTGCTGATTTTATACGACCACCGGCAGCCTGTCGGCAATATCCGGCAGCTAAGCCAGGTAATGATCTACCTGGCTCCAATCGTTACTCGATACTCTATTTCTTTATATTCATCAATAGACTTTCGTTTTACCGTAACTTTTACGGTATCTCCGGTTTTCGTCTCCTCTAACCGGTTCTGGAAATCCCGGATCGTCTGGATCTCCAGATCACCGAACTTCGTCAGAATATCTCCATTTTGAATCCCGACATTATACGCCGGTCCGTCAGCAATGGAATCTGTAATGTAAACACCGCAGGGAATTCCACTCTCCAGCATCGCGGAAGTAACATCCTGCCCCCGGATCCCGAAGTACGGCGCAGACTGTCCGTTTGTAAGTTTCTGTAAGACTCCTTTATATTCAGAGATCGGCATCGCCATCGTCTTGTCTTCTGTCTGGGTGTTATCCCCTGACTGATAGATATCCGTCGCCCAGCCCACAAGCTGACCGGAAAGATTTAAGAGAAATGTTCCCTCGTTTGCATGGCTCTCAAATTCTGTATACAGAATACGGGTCTGTCCATCCACCGCCTGAACTCCTTTTGCCACATAGGCGACCAGCCCCTGTTTGACGGAATGGACATGTCCGGATGGGCTTCCCACCGCAAGAACCATATCTCCGGTGCGGACGGAATAAGAGTTTCCAAGTTCCACAGCTTTCATCCAGTTTACGGTCTGCTCTTCAATATCAGAGATCTTTGCGCTGACGACCGCCATTTCTGCCGCGGAATCCTGAGATTTTAATTCCACTGCCGCTGTTGATCCGTCCCCGAAGGTCACCCGCAGGGAATCGGCTCCAGCCACCGCGCTCTGTTCCGTTAAGATCAGGGCTTCGCTTGGATTCACCGCAATAATGATTCCTGCATACTGTCCCATCGTCTCGATGGGGTTATCAAACCAGTCCACATCATTTTTCACCGCGGAAACTGTCACGATGCTCTTCTCAGACTCCAGATAGATATTCCGAAACGCGTCGTTTAATTCTGTCAGGTTTTTCGTCGTCCAGGGGAATTTTTCCATGGACTCCCCGACTATTTTTTCCACTTCGTCCTTTAAATCCTCCGCGCGGATCCCCTCTCCTGTGGTCTCCGCCATGGTCTCCACCGGTGTTGGATTCCCGGACGGATCCTGATCACGTTCGATGGTGATCGGAGTGGGGGGAACCGGCTGGTCTTTTCCCAGAAGCTTTTTCGCAGTCGGGAGTGATACTACAAAGCTCACCGCCGCCACGCCACCGAAAACAGCCGCAAAAAGAACATAGCACAGGATCCGGCCTGCGGCCCTGCGCTTATCGATCGGAGGTTTTACGACCTTCTCCCTCATGAAATTTTTCTCGTTAGGTGTATCTGACATGAAAAAATCTCCCGGATCCTTTGCTTTTCGCCTGTCTTTTTTCCATTATAATTTTTTTCTTCTTATTATGCAAGGAAAACTTAGTGTATACAGATTCCGCGTACAGTCAGGCATTACTGCCTGAAAAAATATCTATGATATTTGACCCGTTTGTGTTATACTTTTTCTGTGCAGACAGGCATCTTTGCTGGAAATCTCCGCATATTTCATAAAACGGAATGTCTGCGTATTGAAAGGAAAAAGGATCGACCCATGAATCAGAAAGTATTAAAAACACTTGAATATTATAAAATCATTGAACGACTGACCGACTGCGCGGCATCTGAGCCTGGAAAAAAGATGTGCCGGGAGCTGGTTCCCTCCTCAAATTTTGATGAGATCGTTCAGGCCCAGACGGAAACTGCCGACGCTGTGACTCGTGTCCGCCAGAAAGGAAGTCTCTCCTTAGCCGGAGTCCGTGATGTACGGGATTCCTTAAAACGTCTGGAGATCGGCAGCTCCTTAAGCATCATGGAGCTTCTCTCCGTCAGCGGACTTTTGACCTGTGCAGCCCGCGCAAAGAATTATGGACGCCATCCGGAAAATATGGAACTTCCTGATGACTCTCTCGATGAGATGTTCCGCACTTTGGAACCACTGACGAATGTGAACAGTGAGATCACCCGCTGTATTCTCGGTGAGGATGAGATCGCCGATGATGCAAGCCCGGGACTCCACCACGTCCGCCGCCAGATGAAGATCACGGCAGATAAAGTCCACACCCAGTTGAACTCCATCCTAAACTCCAGCCGGACCATGCTGCAGGATGCCGTTATCACCATGCGTGACGGACGTTACTGCCTCCCGGTCCGCGCCGAGTATAAGAGCCAGTTCGCCGGAATGGTCCATGACCAGTCGGCCACCGGATCCACACTCTTTATCGAGCCGATGGCGATCATCAAGCTAAACAACGAACTCCGTGAACTGGAATTAAAGGAGCAGAAAGAGATCGAGATGATCTTAGCTGCCTTAAGCACCGAGCTCGTCCCGTATATCGAGCCGATCACAACGGATTTTGAGATCCTCACAAAGCTGGATTTCATCTTCGCGAAGGCAGCCCTCTCAAGAATTTATAACTGTTCCATGCCGAAGTTTAACCGAAAAGGTTATATCCATATCAAGGATGGCCGCCATCCGCTCCTTGACCCAAAAAAGGTCGTTCCGATCAATATCTGGATGGGAAGAGATTTCGACCTGCTGATCGTAACAGGACCGAATACCGGCGGTAAGACCGTATCCTTAAAGACGGTCGGTCTGTTTACCCTGATGGGACAGTCCGGTCTGCAGATCCCGGCGTTTGACGGATCCGAGCTTTCCGTTTTTGACGAGGTATTCGCGGATATCGGCGATGAGCAGAGCATCGAGCAGAGCTTAAGTACCTTCTCCGCCCACATGACAAATATCGTTAAGATCCTAAATCAGGCAGACAGCCGGTCTCTCTGCCTTTTCGATGAGCTTTGTGCCGGAACGGACCCCACCGAGGGCGCTGCTTTAGCGATCTCTATCCTGTCCTTCCTTCACAATATGAAGTGCCGGACCATGGCGACCACCCACTACAGTGAATTGAAAGTATTCGCCCTGTCAACACCGGGTGTTGAAAACGCCTGCTGTGAGTTTAATGTTGAAACACTGCGTCCGACTTATAAGCTTTTGATCGGTATTCCCGGAAAGAGCAACGCATTCGCGATCTCCAGACAGTTAGGTCTGCCGGATTACATCATCGATGATGCGAAGACCCATCTGGAATCCAATGATGAGGCATTTGAGGACCTGCTTGCGAACTTAGAGCAGAGCCGCGTGACCATCGAAAAAGAGCGTGAGGAGATCGCAAGCTACAAGGAAGAGATCTCCCGTTTAAAGAAGAATATCGAGCAGAAAGAAGAGCGGCTTGATGAGCGGAAAGAAAAGCTCTTAAAGAACGCCAACGAGGAAGCCCAGCGGATCTTACGCGAGGCGAAAGAGACCGCGGACCAGACGATTCGGAATATCAACAAGCTTGCCGCAAGCTCCGGTGTCGGAAAAGAGCTGGAAGCTGAGAGAACAAAGCTCCGTGAAAAGCTGGATAAAGTCGATAAAAGCTTAAGTCTGAAGAACAATAAGGGGTCGAAAAAGACGATCTCACCGAAGAAATTAAAGATCGGTGACGGTATCAAAGTCCTCACAATGAACTTAAAGGGGACAGTCAGCACACTGCCGAACGCAAAAGGCGATCTCTATGTGCAGATGGGAATCCTGCGCTCCCTTGTAAATATCAAAGATCTGGAACTTTTAGACGAGGCGTCCGTATCCGGACCGGGCCTCGATCCGGCTGCCCTGAAGCGGAACAACACCGGAAGCGGAAAGATCAAGATGGCGAAGTCCTTCTCCGTCTCCCCGGAGGTCAATCTCATCGGAATGACAACGGACGAGGCAATGCCTGTCCTTGACAAGTATCTGGACGATGCTTATCTCGCCCATCTTCCGCAGGTCCGCGTTGTGCATGGGCGCGGAACAGGAGCGCTGCGGGCTGCGGTTCATAAGCATTTGAAAAAACTTAAGTACGTAAAAGAATTCAGACTTGGAGAATTTGGGGAAGGCGATACGGGCGTTACGATCGTAACCTTCAAGTAACTTTCAAATAGAAACCGATCCTGCTTTACAGACAACAACCTAAATCTTTACGATAAACGTTAGAAGGAGGAGACCTCCATGGTCGATAAACAGAGAATTCTCATCGTCGACGATGACGAGAATATTGCAGAGTTAATTTCCCTGTACCTGATGAAAGAATGTTATGATACAAAGATCGTCGGGGACGGAGAATCCGCATTGAAGGAGGTTCCTGTCTTTAAGCCGAACCTGATCCTTCTCGACCTGATGCTGCCGGGCATGGATGGCTATCAGGTCTGCCGGGAGATCCGCACGACCTCTCAGGTACCGATCATCATGCTGTCCGCAAAGGGCGAGGTCTTCGACAAAGTTTTAGGTCTGGAGCTCGGTGCCGATGACTATATGATCAAGCCCTTCGATTCAAAAGAACTTGTCGCCAGAGTCAAGGCTGTTCTCCGCCGCTATCAGGCGGCCCCGGTCAGTATGTCCGCTGCGACAAAACAGCAGGGAGAATATGTGGAGTATCCGAATCTCATCGTCAACCTGACGAACTATTCCGTCCTCTACAAAGGCCACTCTGTGGATATGCCGCCGAAGGAGCTGGAACTTTTATACTTCCTTGCCTCCTCTCCGAATCAGGTCTTTACCCGAGAACAGCTGTTGGATCATATCTGGGGCTATGAGTATATCGGTGACACCCGGACTGTTGATGTCCACATCAAACGTCTTCGCGAGAAGATCCGCGACGACGAGAATTGGGCGCTGTCCACTGTCTGGGGAATCGGTTATAAATTTGAGGTAAGACGATGACCCGTTCTCTTTATACCAAGTTTCTTCTCGGCTATCTGGTGTTTGGTCTTCTCGGTTTCATTTTCATCGCAACCATGTCCTCGGAGATCACCTACCAGTATCTCTTAGAAGAAAAGTCTGAATCGCTCTACGATGAGGCTAATCTTCTCGCCTCCACCTACAGCGATATCTATCAGGGCAAAAATATCAGTCTGTCCACGGCAAACCCGCAGCTGCAGGCCGTTGCCACCTACTTAAAGGCACAGGCCTGGGTCATCAACCAGAAAGGCAGCGTCGTTGCGGAGACTGCCCCAGCCTCCCATATCGGCACCGCCATCGATGGTTTTGATCCCACCGTAGCAGGAAACCGCTCGTATATGACCGGCAGATTTTTCGGCATGTTTGATAAAGACATGCTGTCTGTCATAGCGCCGATCACTGGAAATTTCAATACGTATGGATACGTGGTGATTCATATGCCCATCGAACAGATCGTACATGGGAAAGACCGTATCCTGAACATTGTATACATTACAGCGCTGGTGGTTTTCATCCTATCCCTAATCATTCTTCTCGTGTTCACAAAGACCGTATATGTCCCGTTAAAGAAGATCACCGCGGGTGCGAAGGAATACGCGGCAGGAAACTTAAGTCATACGATCAATGTAACTTCTGCCGATGAGATGGGATATCTTGCCAACACCTTAAATTATATGTCCAGTGAATTAAATAAGATGGAGGAATATCAGCATTCCTTTATCGCCAACGTCTCCCACGACTTCCGCTCCCCGCTGACATCCATCAAGGGGTATCTGGAAGCGATCAAAGACGGAACGATCCCACCGGAATTATACGATAAGTATCTCGGTATCCTGATCTCTGAGACAGAGCGTTTAAACAAACTCACTCAGGGCATGCTGACGCTGAACTCTCTCGACAGCAAGGGATTCCTGACACGGAGCAACTTCGATATCAATCGTGTTATTAAAGATACCGCAGCAACCTTCGAGGGAACCTGCAATGCAAAGGATATCGTTCTCGATCTCACCTTCGCTGCGGATATCCAGATGGTGTATGCAGACCTCGGTAAGATCCAGCAGGTGCTCTACAATCTGATCGACAACGCCATCAAATTCAGCCTTGAGAACTCTGTGATCTATATCCAGACTTCGCTGAAGTACGAGAAAGTCTTTGTTTCCGTGAAAGATACGGGAATCGGTATTCCGAAAGAGAGTATCAAGAAGATCTGGGACCGGTTCTATAAGTCGGATCTCTCCAGAGGTAAGGATAAGAAGGGAACAGGACTCGGTCTGGCGATCGTAAAAGAGATCATACAGGCACATGGGGAAAATATTGATGTGATCAGCACCCAGGGGGTCGGGTCGGAATTTATCTTTACGCTGCCGAAGGCAACGGCGCTGTAATACAGCAAAAAATCTCTGTCTGGACACACCTTGATGTGTCCGGGCAGAGATTTTTATTTCTGTCAATTTCTTCTGTTTTCTTAGGCTTCTTTCATCTTCGTCCTGATCGCATGAACAACCACCTTCATGCTTTGTTATTTTTTATGATCGGCCGGACATCATATCAAGTCCTGTCATTGCCAGCACCTTTACTGCGGCAGTGAGAGCACGTCTTCCTGCTTCGCCTCCTGCAGCGTCCGCAAATGCTGCTGTATGGGTTCCCAAGCCTTCGCCCACACCGATATAGAACTGGGCAGCCGGAAGTGCCTGAGTTACATTGCCGACATCCGTGGATCCGATTCCCTGAGTCAGATCCCGCGGAATGTGGTGTTCTCCGATCAGGTCCATATTTTTCTCCACTGCCGTCACAAGTTCCCGGTTGTTGCGCACATCCTTAATGAGATAACCGTCCTGTTTGATCTCAACCTCTACACCGGCGCAAATCGCCGCACCCTTTGCACAGCGGTCAATGACTGCAATCACTTCTTCTAAATAGCCTGCGTCTAATGCCCGGATATTAAACCGGCATACAGCTTTCTCCGGAACGATATTTACTACGGTTCCGCCCTCCAGGATAATTCCGTGAACCCTCGTGTAATCCTTAAAATGAAGTCTCTGGGAATCTACCGCATGGAACATCTGGAGAACTCCGTTTAATGCACTGGCCCCCATCCACGGGCACGCTGCGGTATGTGCCGGTTTTCCGGTGAAGGTATAGGTCTTATTTACGGCTGCAAATGAGATATCATCTGCCATGGACATATCACTCGGATGCATGATCAGCGCCATATCCACACCATCGAAAATTCCTTCGTCCAGCATCGTGATCTTTCCGCTTCCATTTTCCTCTGCCGGTGTTCCAAGAACCTTCAGGGTTCCGCCGATCCCGTATTTTTCCATGATTTCTTTTAATATCACACCGGCGCCGGCTCCGCTGGTGCCGATCAGATTGTGTCCGCATGCATGTCCAATTTCAGGGAGTGCGTCGTACTCGCACATAAAGGCAAAGGTCATTCCCGGCTTTCCGCTCCGGTATTCTGCCACAAATGCGGTCTCCAGAGAGCCGGCTCCCCGCTGTACTTTAAAACCATGCTTTTCCAGCAGCCCGCATAGCTGATCCTGCGCCAGCGTTTCATGGTATGCCAGCTCCGGATGAGCAAATATGCATGCACTGACCGTCTCAAACTCATCCCGGTGTTTCTCCGCCAATGTTTCGATCTCGTGCTTTACCTGTGTAAGCTCCATCGTCATTTCCTCCTGTTATTCCCGATATTATATCCACTATTATACCGCGGCTGCTCCTGATTTCTCAAGCACTGATCACATGAATTTCTCACTCCGGCACAGATGGGACCTTGCCTTTCGTCCATTGAATCTCCTTGCGTTTCATGATAAAATATAGTCATCTGCTCAATCATTTCTAACTGCTCGAGAGGAGGACATAATTATGAATTCTATTTCTATCACCTGGAATGGTCATTCCTGTTTTACCGTTGAAAAAGATGGTTTTTCCATTGTTTTTGATCCATATGGTCCGAATACGGTGCCGGGGCTTGCTCCACTTTCCCTCACCGCGGACATGGTACTCTGCAGCCACGAACATGGTGACCACGGGTACACGGACGCAGTGACCTTAAAGCACAGCGGGACAAAGAACCCGTTTTCCATCACGAAAATTGACACCTGGCATGACCCGGAACAGGGAGCCCTCCGCGGACCAAACCGGATCCACATTTTAGAATCAGACGGGCTTAAAATTGCCCATATGGGTGATATCGGATGTCCTCTTATCAGAGAACAAAAGGATCTGTTAAAGCATCTCGACGCGATCCTGATCCCGGTCGGCGGCTACTACACCATCGACGCTGTTCAGGCAAAAGCTCTGGCAGATGACCTCGCGCCCCGCGTTGTGATTCCGATGCACTACCGTTCCGACCATTTTGGCTATCCGGTGATCGGACGTCTCGAGGAATTTACGGGACTATGCCGAAATGTAGTGGAGTACGATTCCAATACACTGCTCCTGACGGCCGAGACGAGACCGCAGACGGCGGTTTTAAAGCTGTAATAAACCAATAAGTTCCATTTTTGCTGCAGTTTTCCGTGATGATCCGACCGGCAGTGTAAAAATACAGCTGTCATGTCCGTTCAAATACAGAGTTTAACTGCAGCAATTTTTATGGCCTTTTCCCGGCGTTGGAAAGCATCATAATTTTATAACTTTAAGTTATGTGCCATATCAATACGCGCCATTTTATTTATGCCTGATCCTATGCTATAATGAGAAAACGAAAGAATTCATGAACTGTTAAGGCGGCTGACGGTCTGGATTTTTGCAGCTGTCTTTTAATATTTCTTAGATAAGAAAGGAACATATAAAGTCATGGCAGAAGGAACGATCTTTAAATTTCATAATGACCTTGATACCGATCAGATCATTGCATCCCAGTATCTGC
>ENA-OPVY01000929-OPVY01000929.1-human-gut-metagenome-genome-assembly--contig:-NODE-929-length-18236-cov-5.954843_pt1 | contig 18236 bp, 16 predicted proteins | sample MGYA00241503_ERZ501998 | MGnify/ENA primary metagenome ERZ501998 (study PRJEB25962, sample SAMEA2042107) | human gut metagenome | biome: human gut; feature: human-associated habitat; material: faeces... | reverse complement strand
GGACAAACGGTTTTCAAGACCGCCTCGTTATGACCACTTCGATACCTCTCCATAATACCTAATCATTGCCGATTAGCAATTCTTATTAAGTTGTTGTCGTTTCACTTGCGACGCTAATAATCTTATCATAAGGTAGACCTAAATGTCAACACCTTTTTTTCATTTTTTTCACATTTTTTTAATTTTCTTTGTTTTCCTTGATTTTTGGGGCTTTTTCCACACTTTACAACATCGAAAAATCCCCTTCTTTTCTTGATTTGTTCTTAAGTATCTCGATTCCCAGTCATGCTTTTGAGCAAGTTTCCTTGACCTGTTTTTACATTTTTTGAAATTTAGGAATAAACATAAGACAGTTCCCTTGTATATTCCTACAGAAACGCTTCCGCCACAAGAAGATCTTCCGGTGTTGTGATTTTTATATTTTCATATGCTCCGGGATATAATTTAACAGTATGTCCCATCATCTGCTCGACTACCATCGCATCATCTGTCACATTTTCGATTTTCTCGTTGATTAATTTCTGATAAGCTTCTTTGATCAACTGGATATTAAAAACCTGTGGTGTCTGAACAAGCCAGAGTGTTTTTCGCTCCGGTGTGCCTTTCACATAATTCTTTTCGTCCACGACTTTGATTGTATCCTTTACAGGCATGCCGGCAACACATGCACTCGTTTCTTCCACGCAAGAATAGGCGCGCTCAATCATAGCATCATCCACAAACGGTCTTGCCCCGTCATGAATATATACGAACCCGTCTTTTTCTTTGATCTGCTGCAGACCATTCCAGACAGAATTATAACGTTCTGCACCTCCGGCTACAAATTTATGCACTTTAGAAAAACCGTATTTTTCTACGATTTCTTTTTGACAATATTCTTCTTCACCTGTACCGCTGACAAGAACAATTTCATCAATCCATGAGGAATCCTGAAATGCTTTCAGAGAATAATAAAGTACAGGATAGCCTTTCAGCATCAAGTACTGTTTATGAACTTTTGTCCCCATTCTTTTTCCACTTCCGCCAGCAAGAACAACTGCTGTACAATATTTCTTCTCCATTTTTCTCTCCTGTTATTCACATTAAATACAGGATTTTGCAAAGTTATTCACAACTCATCACAAAATCCTGTTCATATCTCTTTGTTATTCAAATAACTGACACGTAAATCAACTATCTTAACGTTCACCCAATTTCAGGTTCGGCACAGCATTCAAATCCCATCCCGAACGAGTTCCGGCAAGGTATTCATAATAAGCCGCCGCTCCGATCATTGCCGCATTATCTGTACAGTAAATCGGTGACGGACGGTAGAATTTCATTCCACGTTTCTCACAAGCTTCTTCCATCGCTTTACGAAGCGCTGAATTAGACGCAACTCCTCCCGCAATCGCAAATTTCTTCATGCCGAGTTTTTCTGCTGCACGCATTGAATTTCCCACAAGAACTTCTACTACTGCCTTTTGGAAAGATGCTGCAAGATCTGCAGGATCAAATGTCTCACCTTTCATCTTACAGCCATTAATATAATTCAATACCGCTGATTTCAGTCCACTGAAACTAAAATCATACTCTGCATCATTTACCTTTGCCTTTGGGAACTGGATTGCATCCGGATTCCCCTCTTTGGCAATACGGTCAATCTTTGGACCTCCCGGATAACCGAGTCCGATTGCACGAGCCACTTTATCATAAGCTTCACCCGCCGCATCATCTCTGGTTCTTCCAAGGATCTCATATTTTCCATATTCTTTCACGCACACAAGATGTGTGTGTCCACCAGATGCAACAAGGCATACAAACGGTGGTTCAAGATCTGGATGTTCGATATAATTGGCAGAAATGTGCCCCTCAATATGATGCACTCCAACCAGTGGAATATCTTTCGCCCATGCGATTGCTTTTGCTTCAGCCACGCCAACAAGCAGGGCTCCTACAAGCCCCGGTCCATAAGTTACACCGATTGCGTCAATCTCATCCAATGTTGTCCCTGCTTCACTAAGCGCCTCTTCAATCACCTGATTAATCTTCTCAATATGCTTTCTTGATGCAATTTCCGGCACAACACCACCGTATAATTTATGCAGATCAATCTGAGAAGAAATAATATTTGAGCGCACTTCTCGCCCGTTTCGTACTACTGCTGCCGCTGTCTCATCACAGGAACTTTCGATCGCCAGTATATTAATCTCTTTGCTTTCACTCATTTTCTATCCCTCTCAATCTTCAAACATCAGATCAACAGACATTCCATCCTTTCCAGCTTTCGCCTGAGGGAATATCTTTTTCACATCATTCATATAATGTTCCGGCTTTGTAAGTGACGGGCTATAATGTGTCAGCCACATCTCGCCAACATTCGCTTCTTTCGCCAGTTCCGCCGCTTCATAAAATGTCATATGCTTATACTCTACTGCCTTCGCTGCTTTCTCTTTTTCTCCATACATGCCTTCACAGATGAAAAGATCAGAATCTTTCGCATTCTCACGAATCGAATCTGTCGGTCTTGTATCTGTTGTATAAGTCAGCTTAATTCCTTTTCTCTGTGGACCGAGCACCATATCCGGTGTCAAAATTCCCATTTCACTTTCTACAGTTTCTCCGTTCTGTAAGCGACTCCAGTATTTCTGCGGAATCTCATTTGCACGGGCACGCTCCACATCAAACTTACCGGCGCGGTCAATTTCAATCGTATAACCATAGCAAAGTACATTATGGTTCACACGAAATGCTTTCAACCGGTATCCATTTAACTCAAATGTCTGCTCCGCTCCCTGAATCTCCTGATAAATGATTGGAAATGGCAGTTCCGGCGCAATTACACGCAGGCAACTGACAACCCTTTCAAGACCTTTCGGTCCGATCAGTGTCAACGGTTCCCTACGGTCTGCATTTCCCATTGTAAGTAGAAGACCCGGAAGTCCACTGATATGATCCCCATGATAATGAGTAAAACAGATCACATCGATTGGTTTAAAACTCCAGCCCTTCTCTTTTACAGCTACCTGTGTTCCTTCTCCGCAGTCAATCATCAGACTGCTTCCGTTAAACCTTGTCATTAAGGAAGTAAGGAAACGATAAGGAAGCGGCATCATCCCACCACTTCCAAGCAAACATACATCTAACATAATATTCCTCTATCTTCTGGTCCATTACGGTTTGCCCGAAACTGCAAACCAGACTCTTTCATTCATCTTTACATTCGGTTGGAATGAGGAACCCCTTTGTAATTTCATCAAAACACTCCTCGCACAGATCAAAACTGCAGCTTTCTCCATCTTTTCCAGAAAAATAACCCCAGGTATGCTCTACATGAAGCATCTCTCTTTTCGGAATCCCACTCACAACTTTTGTTTCTTTTCCACACCGGTTACAAATAATTTTCGTAATTTCTTTTGTTTCTTTCAACTGATACTGGCGCATACGTTTTCCTCCTGTGAGCAGCAATTATGTTGTTACTCATCATTGTAATTTACAAAAACGGAATATTCCTGTTTTCTTCCTTTGTTACGCCTCAATTATACAAAACAGTTTTCGCAATTTCCACTGGAAACTGCTGGTTATTTATCTATTTCCAGACTCATCAGTACTGCATCTTCCTTCGGATCCTGATAGAATGCTTTGCGGACTCCATCGTTTACGAATCCTTCTCTCGCATAAAATGCTCCTGCTGCCTGATTACTTTCTCTTACATCCAGCAGAACCTTTGCAATCTGATGTTCTTTACTCCACGCCTTCAAAGCTAGCATTAATGCATGACCAACCCCCTGACGTTTCATCTCATCAATCACTGCGATTCTTGCAATCTCCACTTCATCAACTGCAGTATAACCAAGCAGATATCCTACTCTTTTCCCTGCTTTTTCCGCAACAAAGCAGACACTATTGTTCTGTTCCAGTGTCTCTAGAATCGCCTTCTCGCTCCAGGCATCAGAAAATGACTGGTGCTCAATCTCAGCAACTACAGCACCGTCTTCAATCGTCATCTCACGCACTTCTGTCTTTGCTTCCTTTTCACGCAGAGCACGTTCGCGCTCTGCCTGAGACACACGCAGATAATCCGGCTTGTGCGCCTCTGCTGTCTCATATTTTCCTGCATAATAATACGCAATACCAAGTGCTCCTACTACAGCCGCTCTCTGACGGTTCATGTATGATGGGGCAAATGAATACGGGACTTCAAGTCCCTCTTCAAGCATCTGACGATACACTGGTACTCCGTCTCCCAAAAATACAACCGGACGTTTATACGCATTCAGCTTACCGATCAACTCTTCTACTGCAATCGCCATCTGCTGTTCTTCCACATGAAATGCAGCCTCTGTCAGATGTGTTCCATCTTTCACTTCATGTGAAAATGAATATAATCCTGTATAAACCTGTTTTCTTCTGGCATCCATGATCGGGCAGATCAAGTCGCCGCATCCATAAACATTATAGGCCAGTGCATCCACTGTCGGAACGTGAATCAGAGGTTTTCCAAGAGCAAGTCCCAGTCCTTTCGCAGTAGCAGATCCGATTCTAAGCCCGGTAAAAGAGCCCGGTCCTCCTGACACAGCAATCGCATCAATGCTGGACAGATCCAGATCGATCATCTTCTTTACCTCATCAATCATCGGCAGAAGTGTCTGCGAATGTGTCTTCTTATAATTCACGGTATACTCCGCAATTGTCTGTTCATCCTCAACGACTGCAACCGTTGCTGTCAGTCCTGAGCTGTCTATCGCCAATACTCTCATGGTCTTGCTTCCTTCCTCTGTCAGCTGCTGTAAGAATTTTCTCTGTATCAACAGCCTTCTCTTTGTTCCATTCTTCTAATTTTTTATCGTTACTGTTCCTCGATTGTGATCCGACGATAATCAAATCCCTGTGTCAGATCCTTCTCGATCAGAATATTTGTCCGACGTTCCGGAAGAATCTCTTCAATCAGATTCGCCCACTCGATCAGTGAGACACCTTCTCCCATCACGTATTCTTCAAATCCCACCTCGTCCATCTCTTCAATGTCACCGATTCTGTAGACATCAAAATGATAGAAGGGCAGACGCCCTTCTTCATAAACCTGAACGATGGTAAATGTCGGACTATTCACCGGTTCTTCAATCCCAAGTCCTTCTGCGAGTCCCTGAGTAAAGACCGTTTTCCCAACTCCAAGATCCCCGGTCAGGGTTAACACCTGACCTGGGAATGCTTTTTCACCAAGACTTTTACCGACTGCAAATGTCTCTTCCGGGCTTCTTGTCTCTATCACCATAATATTTCAGCCTTTCTATACCGCCGGTTCTTCACCAAAAGTCCCGGTTCTTTTATCATTTTATCTTAAGTTTCTAATGATGGAACAGACGGATTCCTGTAAATGCCATTGCCATGCCGTATTTGTTACATGTAGCAATTACATTATCATCACGCACAGATCCACCTGGCTGTGCAATATAAGTTACACCACTCTTATGTGCACGCTCAATATTATCACCGAATGGGAAGAATGCATCAGAACCAAGTGCAACACCTGTCAGCTGGTCCAGCCATGCTCTCTTCTCTTCTCTTGTAAATACTTCCGGTTTTACCTTAAATGTATTCTCCCAGACACCATCTGCGAGAACATCCATATATTCCTCTCCGATGTAAAGATCGATCGCATTATCTCTGTCTGCACGTCCGATTCCATCCTTGAACTGAAGTCCAAGTACCTTCGGATTCTGACGTAACCACCAGTTATCTGCCTTCTGTCCGGCAAGACGTGTACAGTGGATTCTTGACTGCTGTCCGGCACCGATTCCGATTGCCTGTCCATCTTTTACATAACATACAGAGTTGGACTGTGTATATTTCAATGTGATCATGGAAATAGCAAGATCGATCTTCGCTGCATCCGGGATCTCTTTCACATCTGTCACAACATTTGAGAAGAAATCTTTATCGATATTCAGTTCATTTCTTCCCTGCTCAAATGTAATTCCGAATACTTCCTTGTGCTCTAACGGTGCAGGCACATAATCCGGATCGATCTGAATAATATTGTAATTTCCTTTTTTCTTCTGTTTCAGAAGTTCAAGTGCTTCCGGCTCATATCCCGGTGCGATCACTCCATCAGATACCTCTCTCTTGATCAGGCGCGCTGTATCAACGTCACAGACGTCAGACAGAGAAATAAAGTCACCGAAAGAAGACATACGGTCTGCGCCACGCGCTCTTGCATAAGCACATGCAAGTGGAGAGAGCTCTCCAAGATCATCTACCCAGTAAATCTTCGCCAGTGTCTCTGACAGTGGAAGACCAACAGCTGCTCCGGCTGGTGATACATGCTTGAATGAAGTTGCGGCTGGAAGTCCTGTTGCTTTCTTCAGTTCTGATACCAACTGCCATCCATTGAACGCATCCAGGAAGTTAATATATCCAGGACGTCCGCCGAGTACCTTGATTGGAAGCTCTCTGTCGTCGTTCATGTAAATTCTTGAAGGTTTCTGGTTCGGGTTACATCCGTATTTCAATTCTAATTCTTTCATCTGTCTTTACGCTCCTTATTTGTTCTTATTCACGATCTTTGTCTCATAGTTACCTGTCTCGATATCAATGTAACGGACAAATAATGACACTTTATTTTCCTCATTCAGGCTGTTCCACAGAAGGTCTGCAAACTCTTCCATGTTGTCCAGCACCTCTACCAGCTTCGGTTCTCCCTCAAAGCTTGGAAGCGGGTTGCCATCATGCATATAAGTGTGAATAAAATGAGCTTCACCGGCTGCCGGATTCTCGTATGCAAAAGTATATCTGTTGCAACTGTCCGGATTTCCGTTATTGCTCTTCAGGATTGACATTGCATAATTGAAATTGCCATTCTCAATATGCATCACACCAGAAATACGTGGTGTGTAGTTCGGACCATCCGGCTCGAATTCTCTAGAACGAAGAGACTGCTCAAAAGTAAGCTGCTTATCCATTCCTTCATAAATCGTATCTGTCTGATCTCCGTTTGTTACGATCGTCTTATTCCCCAATACTCTGACCGGTGCGTAAATAATCAGACTTGGGTCTGTAAGCTTCGATGGATCAAATGCCTGTGTACGGATTCCCTCTCCGTCCTCTACAAACACACGGTTTCTACTGTTCTCACTGCGTCCCATAATAAAATAGGCAGTGACAGCCTTCTTTCCATCCGGGCTTTTACCAATAATAATTCCTCTTCCTGGATAAGAGTTACTCTTAAGTTCCTGCTCAATCGACAGCATCTTCATTGTTGTTCTCCTTTCGGTACGTTCGCTTTCTTGACAATCTACCAGAAAAAAACGAAAAACTTCTCCTAAAATAATAGATTCAGGAGAAGTATATCATGCACATGCTTTTTTCGCAAGTCCAGGCCCGACAGCTATTGAATGAAAAATCCTGATTTTCCGTAGCTTCGGACCTCTTTCTATTAAATTCTAGTAACTATTCACTCTTTTTGATCAGTTCTGTCATCTCGCCTGCCGGAATTCCAAGAACATAATTCATTTCACTCGAAAGCGCATGTTCCAGAAGCATCTGATATTTCTTATCCATGCTTGTCATGCTGCCTCTTCGTTTTGTTCGGCTATACAATGTCTTCAGCACTTTGACCCAGTTCTCAGGACAGAAGCTTGAAATACAATCCTTGTATTCCTGTTCTCTGTACTTTTCATTCTTTACATTCAGTATACCAACCTTTGCAAGATTATCCAGCAGTTCCTTCGCTTTCTGCTCACTTACCGGACGACGGATGTTCTTATCGTCATCAATCGGAACATACGCCTTATCTCTCTGATTGTCTATGGATTGTAATGTATAATAATCTTTCTTGCCATCCACAAATGAAAAATCCAGTTTTCCTACTTCTTCTACCTTGTACACTCCTCTGCACTTATATACAACTGCGTCTCCTCTGCTGAGCATTTTCAAAACCTCCTGTTCTTTTTATTTACACTGTTGTTGTCCACAATGTACTGCCCTTTTTATAACAGACTCTACGTGTGTAGTATAACATTTTTTCAGTATTATTTTAAGAGATTTTTAAATTTTCAAACATTTTCGTGATTATTGCATAATTCACATGCAGCTCTATTTGTGCAATTTTTAGAATACTTTTGTTGTCCACTGGCTCATATCCCACACTTCATCAACCACATCCTGATAAAATTCAGGTTCGTGGCAGATCAGAAGGATACTTCCCTTGTACTCCTGTAATGCCTGCTTGAGAGAGTCCTTTGCATCCACATCAAGATGATTCGTCGGCTCGTCAAGGAGAAGGAAATTCGTATCTCTGTTTAACAACTTACAGAGACGCACCTTTGCCTGCTCTCCACCGCTGAGTACACGCACCTGACTTTCGATATGCTTCGTTGTAAGTCCGCATTTTGCAAGCGCGGAACGCACCTGATACTGTGTATAAGAAGGAAATTCCTGCCACAGTTCCTCAATACAACTATTACGATTTTCTCCTTTTACTTCCTGCTCAAAATAACCAAGTTCAAGGTTATCACCAAGTTCAACACTTCCTGATAAAGAAGGAATCAATCCAAGAATACTCTTTAGCAATGTAGTTTTTCCAATTCCATTTGTTCCAACAAGTGCGATTTTCTGTCCACGTTCCATAGAGAAATTCAACGGTTTAGATAATGGTTCATCATATCCTGTCACAAGATCCTTCGTCTCAAAAAGCATCTTACCAGGAGTTCTTCCATATTTGAAATGGAATTCCGGCTTTGGTCTTTCTGCCGCAAGCTCGATCACATCCATCTTATCCAGCTTTTTCTGACGGGACATCGCCATATTTCTTGTAGACACACGAGCTTTATTTCTTGCAACGAAATCCTTCAGCTCGCTGATTTCCTGCTGCTGACGACGGTAAGCCGCTTCCAACTGTGCTTTCTTCACCGCATAAACTTCCTGGAAATGATCATAATCGCCCACATAACGGTTCAATTCCTGATTTTCCATATGATAAATAATATTCACGACTTCATTTAAGAACGGAATATCATGTGAAATAAGGATAAATGCATTCTCGTAGTCCAGAAGATAACGCTTCAGCCATGCAATATGCTCCTCATCCAGATAGTTTGTCGGCTCGTCAAGAAGCAGGATATCCGGCTTCTCAAGGAGAAGTTTCGCAAGAAGCACTTTCGTTCTCTGTCCACCACTTAAGTCTGTCACATCTCTGTCCAGTCCAAGATCAAGTAATCCAAGTGCACGCGCAACCTCTTCTACCTTCGCATCAATCGTATAGAAATCATGCAGTGTCAGTTCATCCTGGATCGTACCAAGTTCTTCCATCAACGCATTCATTTCTTCCTCATCTGCTGTTCCAAGCATATCACAGATTTCATTCATTCTCTGCTCCTTCTGAAGGAGTGGATCAAATGCGGATTTCAAAGCCTGACGGATCGTCATTCCTTTCTCAAGAACTGCATGCTGATCCAGATAACCTGCATGCACATTCTTTGACCACTCAACCTTCCCTTCATCCGGTAACATTTTCCCTGTAACAATACTCATAAAGGTGGATTTTCCTTCTCCGTTGGCTCCGACAAGACCAATGTGCTCTCCTTTCAAAAGCCGGAATGACACATCATTAAAGATTGCACGGTCTCCAAATCCATGTGTCAGGTGTTCTACATTTAATATGCTCATATCGCTCTCCAATCGTATTTTATTTCTTATTCCTGATGATTCTCCAGCCATTTCACCGCACACTGTGCCAGACATGCCACACCGATCGGGCAGACATCTTCGTTAAACTGCACTTTCGGATTATGTGCCGGATACGTTCCACGCTCATCCATATACCCTGCCGACAGATACATAAATGTACTCGGCACTTTCTCTGCGATCACTGCAAAATCTTCCGATGCACTCGCACTTACATCAGGAACCGGAGTAAGCCCCGGAATATCCATCTCTTTCATATATCCAATCATTTCATCCGTCAATGCCGGATTGCAGATCAGCGGTGGAACCTCTGAGATCATCTCGATTTCTGCACTGCCATTATACACAGCTGCCGTCTTCTCTGCAACTTCCTTCATTCTACGAACAAGAAGTTCTCGCTCTTTCGTATTGTTTGTACGGATTGTCCCCTGAAGAACTGCTGTCTCCGGAATGATATTTGCCGCCTCACCAGCCTTAAACTGTCCGATTGTCAGAACGCATGCTTGCGCCGGATCTGTCTCTCTTGCGATCAGCTCCTGCAGTGCAAGGTGAATGTGCACTCCGATATTAATCGGATCCACACCTGCATGAGGATAGGCTCCGTGAGAACCTTTCCCTTTGACCGTGATTTTAAATCCATCAACAGAATACATCATTGTGCCTTTATCATTATACATAAAAAGTCCGACCGGCATCTTTCCCGGAGATACATGATACGCAAGTGCTGCATCTACCTTCGGATTCTCAAGAATCCCATGCTCAATCATATTCTTACTTCCCTGAAATGTCTCTTCCGCCGGCTGGAACATGAATTTCACAGTTCCTTTCAACTTGCTTTCCTGTTCTTTTAAGATTCTTGCCGCACTCAAAAGCATTGCTGCATGAAAATCATGTCCACAAGTATGTGCTGTTTTTCCTGTTGGACAGGCAAATGCTTCACCACTTTCCTCCGGCATCGGAAGTCCATCCATATCTGCACGCAGGAGAAGAACCCTACCGCCATTTCCAAGCGTTGCCGTAACTCCCTCTCCGCATTCAACCGGATCCAGACCATACTCTTTCAACTTATCCATCACATAAGCTTTCGTCTTCGGAAGCTCAAGTCCTGTCTCTGCATTCTGATGAATGTATCTTCTGTCTGCTACTGTTTCGTCTTTTAATTCAAGTGCTCTCTTGTAGAAATCCATCGTGATTGCCTCCTTGTGATAAATATATTTTTCTGCGTCCATTTTTCCCAGGCGCTTTTGTGATTATAACACTATTTTGATGCTTATGCACTAAAAGAATACACCCCAGATCTGCAACTGCTTTTTTGCATTTTTTAACTATGCTAACCACTGGGCAGGCGTCTGCATCAACAAATATTTACATCATCATTTCCACACTTTCCATCTATATATGGCTAATAACGGAATCCGGATCATTTTTATCGAAACAAACCTTGTCTCCTTCATTGATATTGTTTTTATAAAGCAGGGCATCCTCTGCTTTCACCCTCAATTCTTCTCCGGATGAATCTACAAGTGTAACCACTGCCATAACCGGAGCGTCTTTGGCTCGTTCTTCGCAGCCAAAATCTAAATCTTCATCGATTCTCTTTACTGTATAAATCATACTAATTTATCCTTTACTTTTCTTATTTCCACGCTTTCCAGACATCCGGCTGATATCCTAATGTTGATTGCTTTCCATTTCTGACAACCGGAGTTTTTATTACCTGTGGATTTTCAAGCACCTTTTCAAGCTTATCTTCATCTGTAATATACTTAATGAGAGCAAGAAGATCTTTGTCTTTTCCTTCCCAGTTGATCATATTTTCTAATCCGCCATTCACTTGAGCAACAGAATTGAATTCACCCTTACTCATACCTTTTTCTTTCATATCAATGAACTGGAATTTGATTCCACGTTCTTTGAAAAACCGCTCTGCTTTCTTGGTGTTATTGCATTTCTTAGTTCCAAAAATCTGTATGTTCATTTCATTTTCCTCGCATCTTTATATTGTCAATATTTGTTTATTATTACACTTCCTTATAATACAAACAAATATTCTGATATGTCCCATCTTTCATACGGAATCCATTCGGTACAGTTCCAATCTGCACAAATCCTAATCTCTCGTACAAATGACGTGCGTGAACATTATTTTCTACCACTGCATTGAACTGTAAAATCTTAAAGTCATGCAACTTTGCCTGTACAAGGCAGTCACTTACAAGTTTCTCACCGATATGTTGTCCTCTGTAAGTTGAATCCACTGCATAACTTGCATTTGCAAGGTGGCCACAGCGGCCAATGTTATTCGGATGCAAAATGTAAAGTCCTACAATTTTCCCATTGTTATCCGCAACACCGCAATAAGTCTGTGCTGCAAAGAAATCTGCCCCTGTCTTATCATCCAGGAACTCTTCCTGTGGAAATGCTTCACCATCTTCTACTACTTCATTCCAGATGCGAACCATCTCGGAAATATCTTTTTCTGTATATTTTCTAATTATCATAATGTCATTTTCCTCTTCTGGTCTAACTTTATTGTACTGTTGAATTTTTACTTTTCCGATATTCTGTTGGAGTCATTTTATAACTCTTTTTAAATACTCTACAAAAATAATCTACATTATGGAACCCTGTCTCGTAAGAAATCGTATTGATTTTTTTCTCTGTATTTTTAATCAACAATGCTGCCTTCTTCAGCCGGTAACCGATCAAATAATTAATCGGAGTGATATGTAAAAATCTATTAAAAAGATTCAACACCGTACTTTTACTAATATTAGCATAACAGGCAATTTCCTCCAAAGAAATATCTTCTGCATAATTCTGGTGCAAAAACTGCATCATAAGCTGCAAGCGTGCCTGAACTGAACCGGAATCGTCCACTTGCTCTTCCATACACGTTTTGTCAATATTTTCATAAATGATCAGCCATAATTTCTGCATAAGAACTGATGTAAGCAGCTCACCATCAACTTCTCTATCCTGTGCAGAAAATATTTGCTTCATAATTTCTAATGCCTCTCCTTGCCATAACTTCTCCCCGTTTAAGATCAAGTATGACAACGATGATGAAACAATCGGTTGAATATATTTTTGATAGATCAAACTATTTTCCGGCGCAAGAAAGGACGGCATACAAAGGAAATTGGGGATGACAGTTTCATCACTGGAATAAAATTTGTGCAAAATCTTTGAATTTATAAAAATACCATTCCCCTCTGATAGTGAAAACATCGATTCACCAACACATACCGTCATGTTTCCGGATTCGACATATACAAATTCCCATTCTGTATGCCAATGCCAGTCAATGCAATGAAAATCAAATTGTGATAACTTTTCAAAATAGCATTTAAACGGATAACTGTCCGTCCCATGTTTTGCTGATTCCATTAAATTCTCATCTGTTACAATTTTATTTTGTGCCATATCTTTCCTCACAACAACCTTTTTATTGGATTTACGATATAATACAATATTTATGTAATATAAGTCAATGTTTTTTCTTGTTATCTAATATATAATACGGTATAAAAAGAACAAAGGAGTTTTCCGTTATGCCAGATTATCAAAAAACAAAAGTGGCATGTTATCTGGGATTCGTCACTCAGGCGATATCCGCAAATTTCGCACCACTATTATTTTTAAAATTTCACAATGATTATGATATTTCATTGGGTAACATTGCTTTAATATCTACATTCTTTTTCTTCACACAGCTTTTAGTCGACTTATTTTGTGCGAAGTTTGTAGATCGAATCGGTTATCGTGTATGTATCGTAACTTCTGAAATATGCGCTGCTGCCGGATTAGTTGGACTTGCATTTCTTCCTGATCTGTTACCGAATCCTTTTACTGGAATTATTATAAGTGTAATTATCTATGCTGTGGGGAGTGGATTGATCGAAGTTCTCTGCAGTCCTATCATCGAAGCATGCCCGTTTAAAAATAAAGAAGCAACTATGAGCCTGCTTCACTCCTTTTACTGTTGGGGTGCGGCAGCCACCATACTGATTTCGAGCTTATTTTTCTTCCTGTTCGGGATGAATAGTTGGAAATGGCTGGCAGTCATGTGGGCACTTATTCCGGTGATTAATATATATAATTTCGCAACTTGTCCGATAGAACATTTAGTAAATGACGGAAATGGAATGGGCGTCAGACAGTTATTCCGAACTCCTGTTGTCTGGCTGGCAATCTGCCTGATGATTTGTTCAGGAGCATCTGAATTGGCTATGGCACAATGGGCATCAGCCTATGCCGAAGCTGCACTGGGACTTTCTAAAACTTTTGGGGATTTGATTGGACCTTGCATGTTTGCAATTACAATGGGAATAAGTCGCCTGATTTTTGGAAAATATGGTGAAAAAATGGATTTGATGAAGTTTATGACAGGTTCTGGAATCCTCTGTGTGATCTGTTATCTTTTAACCACCTTATCATCGAATCCGGTAATCGGGTTAACCGGTTGTATTGTATGTGGATTTTCGGTTGGAATCATGTGGCCTGGAACGATCAGTATTACATCTAAAAAAATGCCGGCCGGTGGAACCGCAATGTTTGCATTGCTCGCCATGGCCGGCGATTTAGGAGGCAGCATTGGACCTGGTATTGTAGGTTATGTTACCCAGAATTCTGATAATAATATCCGTGTTGGAATGGGGATAGGTCTTATCTTTCCACTTGTTCTCTTAATCATGTTATTTATTCTTTGCAAGGGGAAGAAGACGCAGGAATTACTTAAGACTTTTTAATTCCGCTTGAAAAATCCATCATTTACCCATCCTTGATAACTGATAACCGTTCTTCCGACCAGGTATCTATAATAGTATCTGGTTGTGAAGAGCGGTATTCTCTTTGCTACTCACTTTTACTATTTCCGTAATAATATTGCCAATAAAACAATTAGAACTAATATAATTATCAAAAAAATAAACCTTATTGGACCGTGAAATCCTAATCCGATCCACTGCAATACTATTATTAACACAAAAACTAATAACGCCCAGTAATTTCTTTTCATGCAAATCCCTCCCTTAATGTCGTAACGGCTTGCCTTGGAAATCAAAAACGCATCTTGGGATCTCTTAATTCCTCGTTCTCTATACCGTCCAATGCAATTTCAACAATATGATCAGAGCCAACTCCATTCTCCAGTAAATATCTCTTAAAGATTGTAAACAGCAAAAAGGATTTTCCGCATCTGCACTTTTTTTAGTAATGATATTCTGTCATAAAACAAAATACGTTTCAATATTCATTCCTTGTTTATGCGTATGTGCGTATTTTTATGTAATCCACTAATAAAAATATGAAGCAGGCTACACTTTCTCCTGACACCATAGTGACTGTGCCAACTTCGTGCCTATTGGGCACAAGGTTGGTTCATCTCATCATATAGTTATAATATAAAAGCAATGCAATGCCACTATAATTTCAACAGATTCATTACCAGTTTTACCATCACCTCTTTTTCTTCTGGTTTTGATTCTGCAAGCATCCTTGACTGAATATCAACTGTTTTCTTAAGCGCCTGAAGACGCTTTTCATTGATTGCATAGCCTTGCAAAATAAACTGTTTAAGGACATTATTTGCCCATTTTCTGAAAGCTATACCTCTTTTAGAATTAACTCGATATCCGACAGACAAAATCATATCCAAATTATAAATTTTGGGTTTTCGTCCCCCTGTACTTCTGTCGGAAAAACCGACAGAAGTCTCATCCAGTTCTCCTGAAGCAAGAATATTTGAAATATGTTCGCTTACTGTAGCGTGCTTAACATCAAACAACACTTCCAGTTTGCACATCCAATCATTTTCTTCATTCTATCACAGCATCTTATTATTCCGCCATCAATTTTTCAAACCAGGTACCCTTGACAATAATAAACTGGTCTGCGCCTTTCCACCCATGCTTCACCGGTAAATCTGACCTCATAGTTGCTGTGATTTTGCTGCATACTTGCTACATATCCACCAATTTTCATCACGTTTCTGGACGTCTCACAGAATCAAAAAAGAAAAACCCCAGAACCGAAGTTCTGAGGTTTGTAATCTCTTTGAATTGTAATTCTCAAAGAGATAATTATCTCTTTGAGAACTGTGGTGCTCTACGAGCTGCTTTGAGACCGTATTGCGCGAGTTTTTGAGCTGTTTTTCCTTGATACTCCGGGCTTTTCCGGCTTTCCGCCTCTCAGTTATCCGGTGTGCGGACCATAAAAAGCGGCCTTTTTTCATTCAGCAATAGCCTGATGAAACGCACCATTTACTACCCCAAACAGCTCCTCTGGTTTATTGTACTTCACTTTTGCATAGATGTCCATAGTTGTTTTGCTGTTTTCGTGTCCGGCAAGGTATTGGACGGTCTTTGGATCAACGCCAGCATAGAGAAGATTGGTAATGTAAGTGTGCCGCAGCTGATGCGGGGTTACATCAAAGTCCAGCGTATATCTGATTTTGGGTTGATTTTTCTGGGTCATGCCCAGCGTTGGGGTAACCGCGTATTTGATGCTCTGCCCATTCACATACTTATAATAGTTCCGGGGCTTAGTGGAGCGGACAACGACATACTTCCACACTCTTTGAAACTGCGAAGCAGCCAGCGGCTCCCCTTTGCTGTCAGCAATCACATAATCTGATATGGAATTTTCTTTCGTTTCTCTCAGACAATCCACCAAACACTTCGGTATCGGAATATCCCTTTTTGCCGCCGGAGTCTTTAGCACCGTAGAAATCACGGGTCTGTTATGCTCTGTACGCCATGCCCGCCTCACCGATAGATAAGGTGTATCCTCGTCCAGAAATACACAATCCCATTGCAGTGCAAGAATTTCTTCCCGACGCAGACCGGAATACAAACCAAGCATAATAAACAAATATGGAGGAAGTCCCTTGACTGTATCCAGAAGCACGGCTACCTGCTGATCTGTCAATGCCTCCTTCTTTTTTGTCGGTTTTCCGCCTTTACCGGATATTCCCGCACAGGGATTGTGTTCAAGAATTTGGTTTCTCTCTGCCGCATAAAAAATGCACTTGAGTAGCATATTGACCTTATTGTATAAGCCTTCCGATTTCTTTGACAATGGAACAAGCGCCAGCCGAATATCGTCAGCAGTCACTTCTTCCATATACATCTCTCCCAGAGGTTTGATGATATAGTTTGTCATATCCCTCGTATAACCTCTGAGTGTAGACGCAGACACCTTTGCCGACTGCATCAGCAGCCACTTCTCGCCATACTCGGCTACTGTCGGGTGCTGCCGGTGAAAGATAATTTCTTCCACCTGCTTCCGGGCCTCTAACTGCTTCTCATACAATTCTTCACAAGTTGCGGCATACAAACTCAACTCTTTGCCATCTGCATCCGTAATCCTGGTTCTGTAATACTGGATTCCTTTCAATGTAATGGTCCCGTACTTCGGGATCTGTGTTTTCTTTTTTGCCATCTTTGATCGTCCTTTCTTGATAATGTGTAGTCTCCGTATCTACACTCTCTTTTTATCAGAAAGCCCCGATTTAATCAAAGATACGGCTGAGGAAAAACAAAGAGCGAGACATCCTTGCCTCGCTCCTTCTTCATTTCCTATTTGTTATTACTTTGCTGCATCCCAGCTTGCAAACGCACAGTTCATTGATCTGACCAGCTCATCTGGTCTGTTGTACTTAACCTTTGCATAAATGTCCATGGTAATCTTGCTGCTTTCATGGCCTGCCAGGTATTGAACCGTTTTGGGATCTACCGATGCATGAATGAGATTGGTAATGTAAGTATGCCGCAGCTGATGGGGTGTTACTTCAAAGTCCAGACTGTAAACCACTTTTCCGTTATGAGCAGCCTTTTCTCCCAAGACAGGTGTGACAGTATGCTTTACTCTTTTTCCATCTTCATACCGATAATAGCTCCGCTCCTTGACCGTCCTCGTAACAATATACTGCCAAAGTCGCTTAAACTGCGTGTAGGACAGCGGTTCGCCATCCCGGTTTGAAACCACGTACTCCGAAGTCGAAGTTTCCTTTGCTGCTTTCAAACACTCAGCCAAGCAAACAGGAAGGGGGATATTTCTCTCCGCAGCCTTGGTTTTCAATTCATCCGAAATCACCGGTCTGTTGTGTTCTGTATGCCATGCCCGCCTTACCGTCAGATATGGAGTATCCGTATCCAGATATACTGAATCCCATTGCAGAACAAGAATTTCTTCCCGGCGCAGACCCGCATACAAACCGATCATGACAAAGACATAAGGCGGCAAATCTCGGATAGCATCCAAAAGTCGCTCCACCTGTTCATCTGTCAAAGCCTGACGCTCCTCTTGAGGAACACCGCCACCTTTTGTTGTCAGATAAATCGTTGGGTTATGGTCAATGATCCTGCTTTCCATCGCTGCGCGAAAGATAGACTTGTAAAGGATCACCACAGATTTATAAACCGATGCAGATTTCTTGGAAACCGGAACAAGGGCAAGTTGAATATCATCCAGACTAACCTCTCCCATCCGTTTATCTCCCAATTCCGCTATAATATGCCGCCTGACCTTTGAGGTGTAATCCGTCAAAGTAGTTGCCCGTACATGGACAG
>ENA-OPVY01000916-OPVY01000916.1-human-gut-metagenome-genome-assembly--contig:-NODE-916-length-18565-cov-3.161102_pt1 | contig 18565 bp, 8 predicted proteins | sample MGYA00241503_ERZ501998 | MGnify/ENA primary metagenome ERZ501998 (study PRJEB25962, sample SAMEA2042107) | human gut metagenome | biome: human gut; feature: human-associated habitat; material: faeces... | reverse complement strand
GCTGGGGCACATCCCCAGCTTGCCTTGGGAATCGCAATTGCCCCTGAAACCTTGTTTCTCATTACAACCTCTTGATTTGAAAGGCAATTGCGATTCTTACGATTCTCTCTTAGATTTTTGTTTTCGTTTATTGTGCAGTTTCATTTGCTCCGCAAATGTGGGCTACTCGCCCACACCTCGCCAACATTTTTGAAAAATTGTTGGATCAAAAAACTTTTATTTGCCTGCGGCTCGTATTTTGCAACCACTTCCAGCTTCACCGAAAAACTTTCCTTTCTGTGCTTTCCTGCCGCTTTCCGCCTTTCCACCGCATTTCTTGTTCCCATCGCACGCTTCCTGCACCTTTTCGTCAAATGCTTCCGCTCTCTACCCACTTTTCATCGCAAAATATCTGATAAATCCCCTGCGTTTTTCCTCGAAATTGCTCCTTTCCAAGCGAATTTTTGCGACATTTCAGAGGCAATCATGATTTTTGCTGAAATATTAAGAAAATATTTTGTTGAGATTTCGAAAGAATCGTGCTATAATGAAGACAATCAAAAGGAATCAAGAATGACCCATGAAAGGAAAGGAACTTCATGATGACAGGATTTTTAACCTCAACAAAAGAAAGACGGCAACGTCCCATTCTTGCCGTCCGCATCAGTGACATCCTCTGTCAACCAGACAATCAGCAAGACCCAAAAACATTACAGGCTCTTGCAAACCGCATTACACAGACTGGCATTCTCCAGCCGTTCCCCGTTCGGAAAAACGCAGACCAACGGTATGAACTGGTATCCGGCAGCGAACAGTTTCAAGCTGCAAAATTAGCAGGCTTGCAAATTGTTCCCTGTATTCTCTCGGACAATCATTCCCGCAATGCGGAAATTTTAGCACTGGTTGAACAAATCCAGCAACAAAACCTCTCGTTCTTCGAGGAAGCAAGTGCCATTGAACGGCTAATTTCCCACTACGGTATGACACAGGAAGATGCTGCTGCAAAGCTGGGCAAGGCACAAAGCACTATTGCAAATAAACTGCGGCTGCTCCGCCTGACAGAAACCGAACGGGACATCATCCTGCAATATAACTTGACGGAACGTCATGCTCGGGCTTTACTCCGCCTGCGAGCACCGGAAGAACGCCTTCAGATTCTCGATAAAGTGATTAAGCAGAACCTGAACGTGGAAAAAACAGAGGCTGCGGTCGAAGAAAAAATTGGACAGCATCCCTCCAGAGAACCATATCGGAAACGGAACACCGTCTTTCAGAATGTTCGGGCATTCGCCCACACCATTCATCAGGCAGTCGAAACCATGCAGGCTGCTGGCATCTCTGCTGATGCACAAAAATTGCAATCTGATACGCACATCGAATACCGGATTCGGATTCCTGTTCCGCAGCAGAATGTACATAGCGAACAACCGCCACGCAATCGGCTGCCGCTCTCTTAATTTTATTTTGCTAAATTCAACATGATTCCACGACTGCAATCTATCAACACGGGGCGATTCCCCTGACAAGAAAAGAGACAATCCTGCAAAACGAGTTTTTCCTTTCTCCGGCAAAAAAGAAAGAAATCGCCGGAATCCAGACACCCTCCTCCATTTTCTATCTTATGAAAAACCGACCGCTTCCAGCTGCGTGGAAACGGTCGGTTTTCTTATGATGATTGATTTTTCCAACTATTTTTATGGCTTTTTTTCCAGCAAATCATACACCGTGTAGACTGGTGCAGTTGTTCGCTTCCGGCAAGCCGCTGCAATGGTATCCGGTGACATAACATCTGCCACCAAAACTGCATCTGTTTCCGGATATTGTTCTGCGGAACGAGAAAGCAATGTAAATGGCTGCGGAAAATCTTTCATTTTTTTCTGTTCGCTCTTCGGCAAGTTCTCTACGATAAACCGCACATGAATGCCAGCTTCCTCCAAAATTGGACGCAGATACAAGGTAATGCGATTCTGGGCATACAAGCCAATCGTTCGGATTTGCTTTTTATAGCAGAACCGCACAACATCCGCATGCTGTTCCAGATATAGGCGGAAAAAGTCTGCATACTTCAAAAAGCGATCTCGTTCTGCTTGCAGTTGATTTTTCTTCACATCCACCGCCGCAAACGATTCTTCAATATATCCTGCATAGGTTTCTGTATACTGCATCGTGCAGGCATCACAAAGTGCCTGAATCTGTTGCTGTTCGGTTTCCCGTGGGAGTCCCTTCCGAATCGTTTCAACTGCTTGAAAACAATACTCGTAATATTCCCGTGTATAATGCAATCCGCTTACACCCAACCGATGCTCAGTTTCTGCCAGCACTTGCTTCGGAAACGGAATTAGATGTGCCTGTGGCAATAACTCCCGTAAAATTCCAAACACTTTCTGCATTCTCCGGTTTCCATCCCGATAAATCTTCTGCGAAGTCGATGAAAAGGATTTCACATGATTCGCATGGTCAATCTGCAAAAAGACATGCCGGGTTTCTACCAAAATGATTCGTTCTTCCGGGCAGAGCGTTTTGAGCTGATTTGCATAGACCTGCAACCGATGCCGCAGTTCTTCTTCTGACAGCGATTCAAACGAAAATACTTCTGCATCCAGCTGCGGAAGAATGCCCTGTTTTGCCATTGCTTCCAATGCAGGACGATGTTCTCCATGACAGATTAACTTCTGCCCGTTTACCTGCATCTGATAGGGCTGAAACCGAAACATGACTGTATCTACCAGCAAAAAATCCGCTGGGTCATTCAGATACTCCATAAAGCTGCGTTCGCAGTCCAGCCGCCGACAGCGGCGAAAGAAATTTGTCAGTCCGAATGGCTTTAAATCAAATGCTTCATAGGCTGCCCGGTCATAAATCGGAATGGGCGGCTGTTCCAATGCCAGCGGAGAGAAGAAGTTCACATACCGATTGATGCGGTAACCGCCATCTTTTTCTTTGCCGTATACGCCCTGATAATAGAACGTATCTCGCAAAATACAAGAGCCGCAGATATTCACAACGGGCTGCTGTTTGTTTTCCATAAAAAAATCCTTTCTCATTGTTTCACGGGAAACAAATCTTCATCATTCCCCTTTTTCTGTCCCTTATTTCTGCTTCGGACGGATGCAGTCGGTAAACATATATCGCTGAAGCGGTTCCGGAATCCGGATGCTGCCGTCTGGGTTCAGGTTGTTTTCCAAGAAAGCAATCAGCATTCTCGGCGGTGCAACAACGGTATTATTCAAGGTGTGTGCAAAGTACTTGCTGCCGTCTGCTGCCTTGACTCGAATGCCCAGCCGTCTTGCCTGAGCATCGCCCAGATTGGAGCAGCTGCCGACTTCAAAATACTTCTTCTGTCTTGGCGACCATGCTTCTACGTCAATGCTCTTCACCTTGAGGTCTGCCAAGTCGCCAGAGCAGCATTCCAGTGTCCGAACTGGAATATCCATGCTGCGGAACAGTTCTACCGTATAGCTGTACAGCTTGTGGAACCAGTCCATGCTTTCTTCCGGCTTGCAGACAACAATCATTTCCTGCTTTTCAAACTGGTGAATCCGGTAAACGCCCCGTTCTTCCAGACCGTGTGCACCCACTTCCTTCCGGAAGCATGGAGAATAGCTAGTCAGGGTCTGCGGCAGGTCGCCTTCCGGCAAAATGGTATCAATAAATTTCCCGATCATGGAGTGTTCGCTTGTACCGATCAGATAGAGGTCTTCACCTTCAATCTTGTACATCATGCCTTCCATTTCTGCAAAGCTCATAACGCCGGTAACAACGCTGCTCCGAATCATGAACGGCGGAATGTAATAGGTAAAGCCCTTGTTGATCATGAAATCCCGTGCATAGTTCAGAATGCAGGAATGCAGGCGGGCAATATCGCCGCACAGATAATAGAAACCATTACCGCTGGTCTTTCTAGCAGAATCAATGTCAATTCCGTTCAGGTTTTCCATGATGTCAACGTGATAAGGAATCGGGAAATCCGGAACAACCGGTTCGCCAAAGCGTTCTACTTCCACATTTTCGCTGTCGTCCTTGCCAATCGGAACGCTTTCATCAATGATGTTCGGGATAACGAGCATTCTCTTCCGAATTTCTGCTTCCAGTTCGGTTTCTTTCTGTTCGAGTTCGTCCAGCTTTGCACCGATGGCAGCCACTTCCTGCTTCACAGATTCTGCTTCGTCCTTTTTGCCCTGTCCCATCAATGCACCGATTTTCTTGCTGATGGTCTTTCTCTGGTTCCGGAGGTCGTCACAAGTCATCTTGGTTTCCCGGAACTGCTTGTCCAAATCCAGTACTTCATCTACCAGCGGCAGTTTTTCGTCCTGAAACTTCTTGCGGATGTTTTCCTTTACCAGTTCCGGATTTGTCCGGATTAATTTCATGTCAATCATGAGAATGTTCCTTTCTGTTTTTGAAAAAATAAGATTCTGTTTTCCCGGAAATCGGCAAAACAGAATGCATGGGTTTAATTTTGTGCTGTAACATCTTCCAGCACGATTTGCAGCGTACCTTCTCGCTGAAAACCTTCAAAGGTCAGAATCAGGGATTCTGTCAACCGATAATCGATTTCAAATCCTTCTCCATCTTCGTCTTCATAGAAATCAGCGAACGCTTCGGAAAACGGTGCAACCGTTGCTTTCTGAAACCGCAGCACCCGTTCGATTTCGCCCTGTAATTCTTCCATTGGGAGGTCGGAACGGGAAAGCAGGGTGGGAATCGCTGCATAGTGATTCTGTGCAATGGCTGTTACCACTGCCTGAATGGTTTGCAGGGCAGTTTGTTTTTCATCAGCTGCAAGCATCTGTCATTCTCCTTTGCTCAGAATTCCTGTTCTGCCAGCTCTGTGAGCTGTTTTGCCAGTGATGCAAGGTCTTCTTTGTTGTAAAATTCCAGCATCAGCGTACCTTTTTTTCTGCCATAGGTAACCGAAACTTTTCGCTGTAGTCGGTCGGTCAGTTCCAGTTCCATTTCTTTGTAGTACTGGTCAGTCGTCTTGCGTTTTTTCGCAGGCTTTTCTGCTTTTGCTGCCTGTTCGGCTGCCAGCTTTTCCACTGCCCGTACAGTCATGCCGTCCTCGGCACAGCGTCTTGCTGTTTCCAGCTGCAAATCTGGGTCAGAAATTGCCAGCAATGCCCGTGCATGTCCAGCAGTAATTTTTCCGCACTCCAGCAGTTCTTGCAGTGGTTGTGGCAGCCGCAGAGCATTTGCAACCGCACTACGGGAACGACCAATGGACTTGGAAACGGCTTCCTGTGTCATATCAAACTGATCCATCAAATCACGGAAACCAGCTGCTTCTTCGAGCGGTGTCAAGTCCTCTCGTACTAGGTTTTCAATCAATGCAATCTGCATGGTTTCCTTGTCGGAAAATTCCTTGATGATGACTGGCACTTCTTCCAGTCCCAGCAGATTTGCAGCTCGCCAACGCCGTTCTCCGGCAACAATCTGATAGGTCATCCCGTATGGACGAACCAAAATCGGCTGCAACATCCCATACTGTCGGATGGAATCCGCCAAAGCTGAGATGGCTTCTTCGCTGAATGTTTTTCTGGGCTGTTCTCGGTTCGGCTCAATTTCAGAGAGCCGCAGGGTTCGTTTTACTGGTACTTCTGCGGTGTTTTCGTCAAATAAAAAATCCAGACCGCTGCCCAGTCCGCCAATTGCCATAGATACCCGCCCCCTTTCTATGTAAATGATTTTGTGTGATGTTTCATGTGAAACAGTATGTGAATTGCTCTTAGAGATGCCATATTCCTAGGAAAAACGGTCTTTCTCGTCCGGCAAAAGGGGGTTCCACCCCTGCTTTTGCCTGCCAGCGTGCTGCAATTGCCCCGTTGCCTTGTCCGAATTTGCAACTTATTTCTTATGAATCATAAAATTGCGAATTGGTAAGTTTCAAGAAATGCAATTGCAGCAGGAAAAACAGACTGCAAAATTTAATTTGCTCCGCAAATGTGGGCTGCTCGCCCACACCTCGCCAACATTTTTGAAAAATTGTTGGATCAAAAAACTTTTTATTTGGTGCATTGTTTTAAAAGAAATGATTATAATTTGCTTCCCAGATTCATTGTAAATCTATGCCCCCATCTTTCAAAAAAGAACCAAAGGAGATGCTTGATATGCGTTTAGATAAATGGCTTTCCGATGCCACTTCCTACACTCGCAGCCAACTGAAACAACTCATTCGTAGCGGTCAAGTAACGGTCAATCAGACGATTGTCAAAAAACCAGAAACGCCCGTTCAGGAAACCGATGTCATCTGTTTGCAAGGAAATCCTGTTGAACCAGCGGAATCTTGCTATTGTCTGCTGCTCAATAAGCCATTGGGCTATGTTTGTGCGGTAACAGATGCAACGGAAAAAACTGTGATGGAATTGATTCCGCCGGAATTACAGCGAAAAGGATTATTTCCAGTCGGCAGACTGGACAAGGATACCAGCGGTATGCTGCTGCTGACGAATGATGGAGCATTTTCCCATGCTCTGCTTGCTCCGAAACGCCATGTTCCGAAGTATTACCGGATGCAGCTGGCACGTCCTTATGAAGAATCTTATGCCCAACAGCTTGCAGAGGGACTGGTGTTGGCAGACGGAACGCACTGCCTGCCGGCGGAAATTTTACCCGTTTTGAATACAGACCGAATGGCAGTCATTTGCTTGCATGAGGGGAAATATCATCAAGTGCGGCGGATGCTGGCGGCAGTCGGAAACCATGTGGAGCAGTTGCAGCGAGTTGCTATCGGAAACCTTTTTTTACCAATCAGTTTACAAATTGGAGCGTGTCAGAAACTGACCAGCACACAAATCAGCCTGCTTTCCCAGCAGCCAGACCCCAAGTTCTTGTGGGAACTGACTCAAAATAGTAATTTTTAGCAAAAAGTTAATAAAAAGTTTCATGATGGCAGAAACCATAGAATTCATGCATTTTATACAAAAAAAATAAAATTCCACCGCGGAAAGCCCCCCTTTTTTTGACGAAATGACATACCCGAAAAAAAAGTTCGTCATATTTGATAAATGTACAAGCTGAAATTTGGGCATATCACGACTTGAAAAAAAATCAAAACTCTGCTATGATTATATCAGAGCTAAGATCGAAACAATGTTCTGGCTGAATTACAGGAAAAACGGTCTGCTTCCGTTTCCCCTGTTTGCGTTTTTCAAAATAAAAATAAACTATTAGGAGGATTGCATCAATGGCAAGTTTATCATTGAGACACATCTACAAAATTTACCCGGGCAATGTTACTGCGGTAAAGGATGTTAATATTGAAATTAAGGATAAGGAATTTATCGTTTTGGTTGGTCCTTCCGGATGTGGTAAGTCCACAACCCTGCGTATGATCGCTGGTCTGGAAGAAATCTCTAAGGGCGAATTGTATATCGGCGACCGTCTGGTAAACGATATTGCTCCGAAGGACAGAGATATTGCAATGGTATTCCAGAACTACGCTCTGTATCCGCACATGACCGTTTATGAGAACATGGCATTCGGTCTGAAGCTGAGAAAAGTTCCGAAGGATGAAATCGACCGCAAGGTAAAGGAAGCTGCAAAGATCCTCGACCTGAGCCACCTGCTCGACCGGAAGCCGAAGGCAATGTCCGGTGGTCAGAGACAGCGTGTTGCCATGGGTCGTGCAATCGTCCGGAATCCGCAGGTCTTCCTGCTGGACGAACCGCTTTCTAACTTGGACGCAAAACTGCGTGCACAGATGAGAACTGAAATCTCTAAGATCCACAAGAAGTTGGGTACAACCTTTATTTACGTTACCCATGACCAGACCGAAGCTATGACCCTTGGTGATCGGATCGTTGTTATGAAGGATGGTATCATTCAGCAGATCGATACACCGCAGAACCTGTATGAAAGACCGGGCAACAAGTTTGTTGCTGGATTCCTGGGTTCTCCGCAGATGAACTTCATCGATGGTGTTCTGAAGAAGAAGAACAACGGCTATTGCGTACAGTTCGCAAAGAAGTACGAATTGGCTGTTCCGGCTGCAAAGGAAGACAAGAAGCTTGCAAACTATGTGGATAAGGAAGTTATTCTGGGTATCCGTCCGGAAGCAATCCACGATGACGAAATGTTCCTGTCTACTGCAACCACTGGTGTCATTGAATGTGATGTAGACATCACCGAAATGATGGGTGCTGAAAACTTCCTGTATCTGGATTGCCAGGGTACTCCGCTGACTGCTCGTGTTGACCCACGGTCTACTGCAAAGCAGGGCGACAAGAACCTGAGAGTTGCTTTGGATCCGAACAGAATGCACCTGTTCGACAAGGAAACCGAAGAAACCATTATCAACTAATTGGAATCCGCAATTTCCCCTTAAATAAAATTTGTTCGTGAAAAAATCGGCTCTGTCTGCAAGTGGACAGAGCCGATTTTTGTTTCCAAAAATGGTTAGAAGCAACAAATCTGTGATGAATACAAAGAGAAATTTATGAGATTTCAAATCAAGAACAATTTATTTGAATAAAATAAGAAATTTATTCTATTTTTCAGAAAATCTAACAGAAATAGAAATGGATACTGTTGTATGGACTTAGAAGAAATGCAAAAAAATTGAAAGTGTGGTAAAAAAATTGTAGAATGGTTGAATTTTAAAATGGAGTATGCTATAATAAAGCTGTATGTCTAAAGCCCGATTTACACCTTTGGTGTGCCGGAAAAATGTGGGCTTTGGAAGATACAAAATCTGAAAAACTGTGTTGCAGAAATATGGAAAGGAGAGAAACCGCTATGACACAGGGCGGGAAAAAGATGGAAGAAATCCGAAAAACATCATGCATCAAGCGTGTGATCAGTATGCTGCTTGCTGTTCTGATGATTCTGGTGAGTGTTCCGATAAGTTCACTGACGGCCTCCGCTGGGAACAATCCACCGAGATACGGTGGTGACTGGGGGCGTCCAGGCTGGGGACAAACACCGGATGTTATGACGAATGTTCGTGCGGAATTTACAGATACTTCTTATCATGGAACATCGGAACAGGAATCCGGTGAACTATTTTATCTGTATCTATCTTTAGCGGGCAACAATGTCAATCACTGGGGTCGTAGTACGACTTACAGAATTGATATTCCGGAAAACCTTTTGCTTCCTGACTTCCCAGGGCAAGGCCTGCGGGATGGAGCAAAGTACAGTGGCTTTACCATGCATGTGGAAGGTAACAGCCGGTATTTGACCTATGACATTGCAAATGTTCAGACAAAGGCAATCTATTTGAAAGCAAAGTTTGCAAACGGGAAAACCCCGAATGGAGAACAAGCAACCGTAAAAATTACGGCGAGCGGCTCCGGACAGTCGAAAACTTCGACCGTTACAGCAAAATCAAAGATTGTTTGGGATGACAGCAAGTCTGCTGGTCGGGATACGATTTCCCTGTCGCAGCTGAGCGGCAACAATGAAATCCCATATACCCTGAAAGCATATCCGAACTATACCTCAACCAAAAAAGGTGAATGGTGGGTTGGTGCAGTTGAGATGACGGATGTTATCACACTGCCGGATGGCTTGACGTTTCAGAGTGGTGCAAATACAGGCAATATTCAGGACTATTTGACGCTGCCGAATGATGTCGAAATCACATCGGCTTCCGCAAGCGGAAACACCTTGAGCGTAACATGGGTAAAGAAAAGCACAAACACCAATGCAGAAATGGCACCGTATACGGTGAACGCTGCATTGAAAACGAACATGATTGAAGTTGGCAATTTTACTTCCGGCAAAATTCACAACGACTTGACCGTTCGGGTTCAGGGTGTTAATTCCACCAATCCAGATCAATGGGAAACCCTGCCGAAGAAGTCCGCAGATGTTACAATTTTAACACCGGCACCGGCAAAAATTGATTTGGAAAAAAGCGTAGAAGGAACTGCTGGCGATGATGCTGTTTCTGATGCAAAGTACAAGGGCTATCTGGTCTGCGGCGAATATGTACTGTTTAAAGTGAAAGCAACCAACAGCGGCGAAACCGCAAAAAGCGGCACACTGACGCTGACAGACGTTGTTCCGGCTGGCTTGACACCGGTATCCGGCGTTTCTATCACTTCAAAGGATGATAAATCTAAAAAATATGAAACGGATGGTACAATCAGTGGACAGACCGTTACCTGGACAAAGGAAGGACTTGGTGTCAACGAAACCTTTACAGGCTATGTAGTCTGCAAAGTAAACAGTGATAATACTGTTGGTACTTCCATGCAGTCCGTCCGGAACGCTGTTTATCTCGGCACACCGGAACAGTATGAATCGGTTGCAGCGGCTTATGTCAATATCAAAAAGCCGTCCTCCAGCTTCTCGATTACAAAAGAAATTACAGATCACAAGTCAATTTATTCCGTAGGGGATACGTTGAATTATGAGATTAAAGTTTCCAATACAGGTGAAAAGGATATCACATTCAGCAGCTTGACCGATGTCTTTAACGATGAAACAAATCTGGATATTGACAAGTCCAACTTGCCGACTGGCTCTTTCACAGTAGTAGTTGGAGAAACAAAGACTTTCAAGATTCCGGTTACGGTAAAGGAAGGCAAGACTGGTGACATCACCAACACAGCAACTGTAACATCAGAAGATGGTGAGTCAAAGTCCGCATCTGCAACGGCTTCTCAGAACGCATTCAGCTTTGGCGATGGACAGTTCACCAAGAATGTCAGCAGTACGGTTGCCATTGCTGGTGGTCAAATCACTTACACGCTGAAGTACTATAATAATAGTCGTTATTCTGGTAAGTATACTAAAAATGATCCACTGGAATTTACAGATGACTTTGCAAAGCTGAATAACTTGACTGTAGGAAATATAACAGTTAAGTTGAATGGGAAAGAACAGGAAAAACCAGACATTCAGAACGTAAATAACAAGGTTACAGTAAAATATGTTGGTGATGTTGCACCATATGGTTCTGTAACAGTTGAGGTAACTTGTCAGATTGCAGAGGGTGCAAGTGGAACAATTCCGGCAAACACTGCAACGCTTTCTCATGGTTCTGATAAGGAATTGAAAGGTACTTCTCCGGAAGTTAAAATTTCTGATATTTCTTTCGATGTGGATAAGTTTGCCATTGCTGATGATGGTACGATTGGGGATTATAAAACCGCTGAAGACATCAAAGGCAATATGACAGCCTGGGATACTGCATTACAAGACTCATCTGTGATTCAGCAGAAAATGGGAGAAGGAGCTTATGGCAGCGTATTGCCAGGACAGCGGATTACATTCTATATTAAGATTACCAATACTGGCGAAACAACATTAACAGAAAAGAACCTGACAATTACAGATGTGATGCAAAATACGATTGCCAGTCAAAATTCTAATGTATACATTGTAGATGCTGGAAATCGTGCAACATTTAGTGGCACATTATGGGATGGTTCTGATCGGATTGGTTCTATTTATAGCGGGAATGTTGGTATTGCAATTGATAGTAGATCTCAAAAGCTTTCTATTCCAAAGGATGGCTATATTGTAGTTGCTTATCAGGTCATTGCACCGGATGCAACCAATCAAAATGGTTCCTTTAGTTCTGGTACAAATAAAGTAACAGTAGAAGCAGAAGGTGTAACTGTAGAGGATTCCATTCAATATAAAGCGGATGCACCGCAAATGGAATTTGAAAAAGGATTTGGAACAGATAGCCATGGAAATGTTTCTGCAAAAGCAAAATCAGAAACGATTGAACCAAAATATGATAGTTCAGGAAAATTCAGTTATGATGATACAGTGGATGCTTTAAAGAAGAGCAGATTTGAGTATACTATAATACTAAGAAATGTATCTACTGCTGCTTCGCTTTATGGAAAAGATGTTACATTAACTGACGTAATTCCAGATGGAATGGAATTTGTCGAAGTAACAGATACAGATGCACGTATGCATAGTGTAGATGTAATAAATCCTCTAAATCCTCGTGGGAAGCCGATTGTTATTTGTCGTAAGCAAGATGTTTCTGATACAGGAACAACGTTGACATTCGATTTGGTAAAGCAAAATTATGCTACAGGTGCATTATTTGATTTTGATTGGTGTATAAATAACAGAGAATTTTTGATGTTTAAATATACCGTAAAATTGACAGATACCAAAGCAGCTCAAATTGCAACTGAATTGCAAAAGCAATGTGCAGACCCAGAAAATGTAGACCTTGTTTCTGAGTTATTCCAAAACAAAGCACAAGTCACCGCAAATAAAGATGTTTTGATTGATGGAAAACCGGGCAGAACGATTACCGATACCGCAGACTTGACCTTGAAGCAGATTGTCAAGAAGACCGCTCCAGGTCTGACAAAGGCTGCTTATACCGATTTCAAGGCAGTTCGTGCAGATGGTACACTTTCTGGTCTTCCGATATGGGAAATAACTGTTTCCAACCAGAAAATAGGTGAAGACACTGCAGATTTAACGCATATCGTTTTGGAAGATGAACTGGCTGGCGGTATGCAATATGCAGCTGGTGCAATTGATACCACAGACAATCCGGTAAACGGATACAGCTTGGATGGTGGTAACACTTGGAATTATGATTTGGATAACTATGTTACCGTTAACGGCAGCAAATTTACCATAGATTTCAAGGATGCTGTCAAGCTGGCTCCGAATCAGAGCATTCTGATTCATTATGCATCGGATCTTCCGACTGCAACGGATGCAATTCCGGAAAAGACTTATTTCAATAAGACGACCCTTTCCACCAGTGAAAAAATCTATCAGGATCGTGTCACTGCTGGTGACTTGGTAGATGGAAAGCTGGAGGCAACCGCAAGCTATAGCTTCGGTGGCGTGGAAACAACCTCCTTTAAGACGATTGAATACATCGGCAGCACCGAATCTCCGTTCTTAGGCTATGACCATAGCATGAATAAGGAAGATGCAGACCATTATGGTCAGGGCAATACTCCGAGCGACAACTATGTAGAAGGCTTACAGGGCAATCAGGTTCAGTATAAGCTCTATGTAACCAATGATTCTCAAACGAACCTGAAGAACTTTACCGTGATCGACCGTCTGCCGTTTGAAAATGTGGACATTGGTCTGGTTTCCGGTTATGACCGTTACTCTGCATTTACAGTAACACCGGTTGACAATAGCTTTGAGTATAAAAGGGGTACGCTGAACAATTCCACAAATGGAAGAGATTTCCAGGAAAATGAGAATATTTCTGGCGTAACAGTTTCTTATTCCAGCGATAAACATTCTAATCTGGATGAATACGCTGGCGACTGGACAGGCGAATCCGGCAATATGAATTGGCAGGATACTCCGACCAGTGAAATCGTAAACCTGCGATTCCAGTTCCCAAGTGATTTTGAAGTAAAGCCGGGTGAAACCGTTTGCATTACTTTCAAGGGAACGATTCCGGACTATGTACAGAACACAGGCGAAGAAAACATCGCATGGAACAGCTTTGCTTATTCCTATCAGTATGAAAAGGGCGGCAAGCTGGTAGAAACTCCGATGGTCGCAGAACCGGCAAAGGTTGGTGTCTGGGTTCCGGAAGTGAAAGATACCGTTAGCTTGGTTGTCAACAAGGCTTATGATAGCGGTCAGGGCGATACACAGACCTTCTATTTTGCACTCTTTACCGCAAAAACAGATGGTGTGACACCGACCTATGGTGCAGATGGCAAGTTGACAAATGCGAGCGAGTTCACACGTTACAGCAGCGAAATCAAGCCGATTACCGTAAAGGACGGCGAAACAGAAACCGCAACCTTTACCAACATTCCGGCATCGGCAAAGAAGAATCTCTATGTCTTTGAAACCGATGAAAATGGTGTGATTAAGGACAATGTCAATGTTGCAGTTGGCGAACCATTCCCGGCAACAGATGTTGCAAGTGCATCGAAAGACCCGAAAAAGAATATGCCGACCAGTGCTGCCAGTGGAGATAGCGGAATTGGTGTAACTTATTCTGAAGGTCAAAAAGTTGCAGTTGTTCCATTCCTGAACGAAATTCAGTACGGTAAGATTACCGTAGAAAAGACCTTCAAATCTCCATTTAACACAACAGATACGTTCTACTTTGGTTTGTTCTATAAGACCAAGGATGGTGCGTATGTGAAGTATGGCGATTTGCAGACAGTAACCTTGACGGGTTCTAAGACGGGTGCAACGGATACTGTAACCTTTGACGAAGTTCCGATTCAGCGAAACTGGTATGTATTGGAAACGGATGCAAAGGGCAATCCAGTAACAGACAGCTATCTGAATTATACGGTTACTTACGGCGATTCTGCTGGTAAGGATCATGCAATTAAATTGGATGATGTAAATGTTCCAAAGACTGCAAAGATTACCAACGAAGAATCCGCAACTTATCAGATTCAGGCAACTAAGGTTGTAAACGGCGAAAAACTGACAGCTGAATCTGGTACTTATCGGTTTGCATTGTACAGTTCTGATAAGGAAGAACTGACCAACGATGACCTTGCAGGTCTGACTATGGTTGGTACACCGCAGGATGTTGCAGCTGGTGACAAAGTTACCTTCGACAACCTGAAAGAAAACACCTATTACTATCTGTTTGAATTGGATAGCGATGGAAATATCTTGAAGCAGGGCGACAAGGCAACCAATGGCAAGACAGGCTACATTGTAGAATATCCGAATGCGGATACTCGAGAAACAACCGATGCAGAAACCAATACAACAACCAGCACCGTTTATTATCTCCCGACACAGTTCGGAAAGACGGATGCGGATGAACCGTTGACAGTGGATGATTGCATCAAGCAGTCTGCAATCCAGAACCGGGAACAGACTAAGGCTGTAACTGGTTCGATTACTGTTGATAAGACGGTATTGCAGAATAGCACCAAGCTGACTGACTGGGATGATACCTTCTATGTTGGTCTGTATGTACGGGATGCAGAGGGCAATCTGAAACTGTATGGTGATGTTAGCGAATCTGTACATACATTAACAAAGGATGCTCCTTCTACCATCTTTAAAAATCTGCTGGCGAAGACCGATACAGAACCGGATGCTGGAATGTATTACATTGCAGAATGTGATGACAAGGGTACTCCGTTCTCAGATGGTACAAACGGCAATTATACCATTTATTATAATGTAAATGGTTCAGACAGTGCGGACGTTTATGGTGCAGTGCTGCTGGATGGTCGGTTTGATACTGCTCCGACTGGTGCAGTTTCTGTTACCAATAAGACTGTAAGTGTTACACGGACATTGGTCAAGAAAGACCTTGCAGACAAGGATGGTGCAGCACTGACAGGTGCAAAGTTTGCAATTTATACCAAACTTGCATATGAAGCATATCAGAACGGACAGGAAACGACTTTGTCTGCAATTCAAGAAAATATTACAGACAAAATCACTGCCAATCTCGCAGAAAATACGGAATATGTTCTGGTAGAAACCACCGCTCCGGAAAATTATGCAATTATGAACCCAATCTTCTTTACTGTCAATGCAAACGGTCAAATCGTTTTGTCGGATAACACGAGAGAAGATGTTGAGGTTCACAATAATGACGTTGTCGTTGATACAAACGTTTGGACTTCCGAGCTGACTGCTTACGACTCGAAGGAATCTACGATTATCATCGGCAAATATGACATCACAAAGCAAACGGAACTTGCAGGTGCAACCCTGACCCTGACCTCTGAAAATGATGTCGATTGGAGCAAGGTTACACTGGAAAACAAAACCGCTGTTTTGGATGAAAATAAGAAGCAAATTGGTATTCAGTGGATTTCTACCGGTACTGATGCAGTTATCAAGGGATTGCCGGACGGCGATTACACCCTGGCAGAAACCGGAAGTGAATTTACTTCTGAAACCGATGGAAAGGCGTATAAAGTCGCAGAAGGCACGGCAACCTTTACGCTGACCGATGGAACAATTGCCAATACTACAGGAACAACAGACACGGTTGACGCAGATGCAGCAGATAGCTACTTCTATTACAATGGAACAGAAAGTAATATCACTCTTGCAGTTTGTGATGTCGTGATAGGAACAACCATTATCATCAACAAGCATGACATTGACATCGAGGAATCCAGCAGAGTCAACTTGCCAGATGCAAAAATGAAGTTGACACCGCAGGAAGGTCAGACCATAGATCTGAGTAAGATCATATTGACTGACGGAAATGTTCTGACACAGACAAGGGATAGCATTATTTGGACAACCGAGGAATTTATCAGTACGAAACTGGAAAATGTTCCGGATGGCAAGTATTTCTTGACCGAAGATGCTGCTCCGAATGGCTATACCGTTGTAACAGCATTCTCCTTTGAAGTAAAGGGTGGAAAAGTCATTACTGCTTCCAGAGAAGATGGTTCGATTACCATCAAGGAAGATGAAAATATTATTTCTGTCAACGATAAGCGGACAGAAGTAAGTATTAGCAAGGTTGATGCTGCAAATGATGAAGAGTTGCCGGGAGCAACCCTGACCCTGACCAACAAAGACCTGACTGCAGAACAGTGGCAGAAAATCGCATTTGAGAACTTTAACCTCTCAAATGAAAACGTTGACCTTACATTGACAGAAGCCGGCAATGGTGTTTATTGGGTATCCGGAGTAGAGCCGACTAACATTGTTGGTCTGCCGGCTGGCACTTACACCTTAACAGAAACCGTTGCTCCGGATGGCTATGCTTATTCTGAAGACATTACCTTTATCATTGGCTCTGATGGCAAGGTTGTTGACAAAACAACTGGTGCTGACTTGAATGGAACAGTTGTCATGAAGGATTATCGGGCAGAACTGACCATTTCCAAGAAGGATGGCAGTGATGCGTTCTTGGCTGGTGCAACCTTGCAGCTGCTCAGCAAGACCCGCTGAATCTGGACGATGTTCAGATTGATGGCAAGCCGCTGACCGAAGATCAGAAGGTAACCGTAGATGGCAGACAGGGCATTCAGTTCGTTTCGACCGATGCAGAAATGAAGATTACCGGCTTGCCGGCAATCGAGTATGAATTGTCAGAAGTTTCTGCTCCGACCGATTACCTGAAGTCATCAGAAGTAAAGCCAATTGATTTGACAAAGGCAATATTTGATGATGAAGGAAATCAAATTCCTGTTTCGAAAAAAGTTGTCAACAACAAGTTGGGTGAATTGACCATTCAAAAGGTCGATCAGGATGGCAACGCTTTGACAGGTGCAACGCTGCAATTAAAGGCAGACGATGCAAATGTTGACTGGTCGAGTGTAAAGCTGAATGGCGATGCAGTAGCAGACCTGATTTCCGCAGAAGATGCAACCGTTTTGGTTTGGACTTCTACCGGAGAATCCATGACCTTTAAGGGCTTACCGACTGGAACTTATGAAGTTTCCGAAGTTTCCGCTAAGGCTGGTTACCTCGCAACGACACAGAAATGGGCTGTAACCGTTTCTGCAAATGGTGCAATATCTGTAAATAATCAGGTATCCACAGACGGTCAAGATCGTTCGATTATTACCATTACCAACGAAGCAAGCACCATTCAAATTAACAAGGAAGCACTTGACGGCGGAAACATTGCAGCAGAAGAAGCAGAATTCAAGCTGACTGCAAAAGATGAACATGCAACGCTGAACAGTGTTCAGATTGGTGCAACCAAGATTACAGAAGATACGACATCCGCAACATTCAAGGGAAATGTTACCATTTCTGCTTTGCCGGATGGCACGTATGAACTGGAAGAAATCACAGCTCCGAACGGATTCACAACGATTTCCACCTTTACCTTTGTTGTAAAGAATGGCGTTGTAACAACCGTATCGGAAGTAACAAACGGCGAAGTTGAAAAGTCCGAAGATGGAAAGACCTTGACCATCAAGGACGAACGTTCTGCAATCCAGATTGACAAGCGGGACATCACTGGCGAAAACGAAGTTGCAGGAGCAACCTTGACCCTGACCAATGATGACCTGACCACAGAACAGTGGGATGCAATTGCTGCTGCAGACACAGATTTGACAGCAGTGGGCAATGGTGTTCAGTGGACATCTGGCGATGCTGCAAAGAACATTGTTGGCTTGCCAAGCGGAACTTATACGCTGAAAGAAATTGCTGCTCCGGATGGTTATGCATATGCCGAAGATATCACCTTTACGGTTGAAAAGGACGGCACAATCACAGTAGATGCAGCAAACAAGGATGAAAACGATGTTATCATCATGAAGGATGATGTCACAAAGGTATCCATCAGCAAAAAGGCAATGACTGGTTCGGATGAACTGGCTGGTGCAGAGCTGAAACTGTACTATGTAACCCAGAACGATCAGGGCGAGGTTACACTGGAAGTGGATGCTTGGACATCTGGCACAGAAGCACACGTGATAGAAGGTGCACTGATTGCTGGCGGCACTTACAAACTGGTGGAAATCACCGCTCCGGATGGCTATCAGGTTGCAGAATCCATTACCTTTACCATTGACAAGACCGGCAAGGTTCTGGTAAATGGCGAAGATGTAAATGGTCAGGTAACTATGTATGATGCAGCGTTGGGTGATGTTGTCATCAGCAAGCGTGCAGTCAATGGCACGGAAGAACTCGAAGGTGCAAGCCTGAAGATTACCGATGCAGACGGCAAGACCGTTGCAGAATGGGTATCAGAGAAGACACCGAA
>ENA-OPVY01000912-OPVY01000912.1-human-gut-metagenome-genome-assembly--contig:-NODE-912-length-18628-cov-9.337802_pt1 | contig 18628 bp, 15 predicted proteins | sample MGYA00241503_ERZ501998 | MGnify/ENA primary metagenome ERZ501998 (study PRJEB25962, sample SAMEA2042107) | human gut metagenome | biome: human gut; feature: human-associated habitat; material: faeces... | reverse complement strand
TTTCTCATAGTGTTCATCCTTTCTTAGATAACACTATTTTACCATACATTATCCTTAAAATATATAGTAGAAATTTAATTTATTCTATACTAGTGTGATTAATAGAACATTGTATTCTCTCCTTTCTTAAGCGACACGATCGAAATCGCAATTGTGAATATGCGCCTTTGCAGTGATACAAAGCATCTGAACGAATTCATCGCGTTCACGAAGCACGTATTCAGCCTGTGCAGGGATTCGATCCAAAATCTTGTTAATCTTTACATTGTGACCATTACCAACTTCATAAATTTCTCTTACACTTTTCATGTAATATATCAATAATAATGTTTTTGATATCGTCATATTGCAAATGCCTACATTGATTTGACAAAGAAAAAGCTCTCACGAGAAGTTCCGCTCGTTCTTTCTCTTCTTTTATAGTTTGTTCATACAAATCAAACAGTGGTTTATAGTGTTGAACATCAAGCTTGCCATACGTGTCTTCTCTCATATAGCGTTTTAATGTTTCAAAGGAGATTTCTTGAATTATTCCATTACCATCGATATACGTAATGAACTTCAAAATTTTTGACATGTTCATTTTAAATATAGAATAATTAATGAACATATTAATAAATTTTTTAAATGTAATTTTTGAATATTCCTGTTTTTTTAAATCTCCAATTTTGATACTACCATCCTCAAAAGAATCTGCTCTGCATTCAGTTTCCGCATTTACATTATTATGTTCGTTCAATTCATCTGAGCTCAAATTCTCGATATGTTTTTCATCTGTCTTTTCTTCTACAATTGTTTCCAATATAGCACGAATTTCCCGTAATTCTGCTGACACATTTAATGAAAAATTTGAATCATTTGCCATTGTTTTAGGAAGTGTTTTCATCCTATCATCTGAAGAACCATTCAAATATTTCTTAATCCCATTTTTCAATAAAAAGATTAATTCTGCATTATCCTCGTAATTATTGTCCTCTCCATTTGAATTATCGACAAAATCTACAAGTCTCGCAGCTGTATCCTCAGACTTTTCATTAACAAGTAAAATATCTCCCCGGAGCATCGAATACACTTCTGTAGAATATACTGAGAGTCTTTCACGTACTAATCCTTCGTCCTGTTCTCGGTTATAAAGTCTCTTAATTACTGTTTCAACATTAGGCGGCAAAATATACACCAGAATCATTTCCGGAAATTCTTTCTTAAGTTTCAGTGCCCCAGCCATGTCCATCTCAAGGATGACATTTTTCCCGTGTCGTATGCTAGAATAAATAGGCTCCTTTAAAGTTCCATAATAATTGCCTATGCATAAGGAATATTCAAAAAACAGATTCTTTTTTATTCCTTGAACAAACTCCTCCTTCGTCAAGAAATAGTAATCTACATTTGGTATTTCACCCGGACGAATAGACCTACTTGTTGCAAAAGTAGCTGTCTCATAGTTTTTGTATGAGGATACCAAACACTTTATTACGCTTGACTTACCTGCTACAGAAGGACCTGATACAATAATGATTTTCCCTGGTTTTGGGAATTTATTACAAACCAAATCATCTTCTCTACTCAATCCAAAATCTTCTCCATTGGTATCTGGGCTAAAGGAAATACCATTTTTAAGAGCATATTTTTCAGCATAACTTCCTTTTGAACCCGTTATAACAACATCAGAGCATTTGTCAAATGCTCGACTTTCAATGCTTTTTACTGAATTCGGAATTATAACAGAAGTAAGCCTTATACATCCCGAAAATGCGGAGGCAGCAATTACTTTGACCCCTTGCCTGATAGTCACTTCTTCCAATAAAGTACAATCAGCGAAAGCGTTTTCTCCTATTCTTTCTACATTTCCCGGTATTTTAATATAACTAATAGCTGTCTGTTCAAGCATAGAATCCGACACTTCGTCTAATGAACAAGGGAGTATCATTTCTTCCAAATATCTACAATTTTTGAATGCACCCACGCCAATGTTACTTACACTATCCGGAATTTTAATACATCTTAATTCGCTATACTGAAAGGCTTCTTCTTCGATTGCCTGTAACTTTGCAGGAACAATTACTTCCGTTGCATTTTGTCCTTGAAAAGCACCTTTTCCTATTCTTGAAACAAACTCAGGAATTCGTATCTTTTTGGGTATAACTGTAAAATCAATATATTCTCTCGCACCTCCCATATAACGAATTAGACATACATTTTCGTTATCCCTGCAAAATGAATACAAAAGTGAAAATTTTTCTGTTATATATTCTATTAAAAGAATACTATCCTCTTGTTCAAACACTCTGAGCCCCTGACGTCTTCCATTATCAACTGATACTTCCATAGGTAAAGTTACTCCAGCAATTTTGAACTCAAGCACGAATTGTCCGGATGAGGATCTGAAATAATATATTGTATCAGGTATTGTTTCTTTATCCTGAACGACATGGACTATCCGTAAATTATTAATGGCATCGAAAATACTGATATCCACAGGTGTCTGCACATGAAAGTCGATTCTAAATGGCTTGTTATAAGCAAAACGTCCTGACAATTCAGATAATTTACAGCAAGCCTCTCTAATAGAATCAGCCAAATCAATAGAGTCAGCCATTATCAATAGATCTTTAAACACAGGAATCGCATCCACACGACGATATTTGCTAGCTAACCTAAGCACCGTGTTAACGCATGCTTTGACGTTCACATTATTTTTCCCATGATTTACAACAGACTTACAATAGTAATCTTCCAATATGGCTAGAATAAAGTTATAATCTTCATCAGTTCCTACATATCCTAATTGAGTTGTTGCATAAATGTTAGTTGGTTGTATCTGAAGTTTTTTTCTCGCTGCATCCCTGTCACAACTGCACTCAATGTCTTCAATTGATAATTCTTGTTCAATAGAGAGAATCCCCTTATTTTTCACATCTTCATTAATACGAATCATCTTTGAAAACTGTCCAATACTTGGAAGAAAAATAAATGTAGTCTCTTCATCTATTGTATGTTGTAAAAATATCTCTTGTTTATATTTCCAATCCTCAAAAGAAACTATTTTCTTATGTGTACGCTCTGAAATAAGCATCCCTGATACCGGTGTCTCAATTGTTACTTTAAAGCTATTTCTATCATCGCTACAGCTATTCTGATTCTTTTGCTGAACAGGTTCACAGTTAAAAGCTGCAATTGCACGCTTAAGAATTTTCCAAAAAGATAAATCACCAGCGTCACGTTTTCTTTGAAGATTAATGCCGTTAACATATGCATCATCATACACTTGATTAAGAATTTCAACTGCCTCTAAGTCCGAACAGTTTATTGAATATATTCTAATCATATTGTCTTGATCAATAACATATAACTGATTTCGTAAATCATTAAAGAAAAATTGATTCGTTTCTTCTGCAATTTCACAAGGTAATTCAATTATTTGACAAACGTGTCCCCCTATCGGCTCGCCAACTATTAGACCGCAAATATCAGGGCAATAATAAACTACATGTCTTCCACTAACAGAAAAGGATTTCTGAATTAACCAATGCTGTAAGTAATAATCAAAAAGAGGAAATCGAAGATTCGAATCCGATAATAATGTTTGACTTCCTGAAATATCATCACTTATTTCATAATCAATATACAAATGGATCTTTCTTGTGATCGATGCAATCGAATCGTGTTTTTCCCAAGATAAGTCCGCATAAAACAAGATATCTTCATCACTCATTTCATCACTATATCGAGCTGAAACCACATCTGTATACTCGCAAATAATATGTCCTATATTGTTATCAGCTTCCACATATATCTCATCAAGTGTATCGCGTCCAGATTGCCAATCCATGGTTATCGGCAATGTAGTCACAATAGTCTTTTGAGAATAATCAAACAATACATAACGATGTTTTTGCTCACATGATATATCAAGGACCAAATAATTTTTCTTTCCTGATGCTGCTTTAAATATTCTGACAGTACCTTCTACAGGCACTTTGACATATGTCACATTATCAGCACTATCTACACCAAGTAAACAATTACTTCCTTCCGTACTGAGCCATAATATATCTCCATTATAAGTACATCCATTAATGTGTGATATGTTATATCTTCGAACAATATTAAATCCATCAGAAATTATTACTTCGTCATTGATAACCTTAGCAAAATACAACTGATCCGCATTGTTATAAACACATCTCCATACTTCATTCACCTTATTCACCTCGTTTTTATAAGAGCTGTCTCAGGAACGCTGTCACTTCCACATTTCTGCTCTTTTATAATTTTTTAGCTTCACATTTTGTAAAGCACTTTTTCAAAACTTCCCTGCATATTAAAACGCGACAATCATATACTAAATTTACAATATTAACTACTACATCTCTTTTATTTTAAAAAATTTCATTTATTTTCCTTATCATTTGTTCATTTGAATTTATGGCATTCATCTGATTTTCCAACTTTCTATGTTACTATAAATCACTTAGATTTTACCCATAAAGAAAGTATACCATATATAAAAAGATAATGATACAAGCTCCTTCCATTGGCAATTGTAAATTTTATCAGCCAAATAAAAAAGACCAGAAGCCGTCTCTCCTATAGTGACTTCTAAGGACTGCATCTATCTCATCCTGTGTAATAAAGAAAAGTGCCGGACACTCGTAAATTTCTGGTCTACCCAGAAACGCTTTCGCTGCAGATCAAGGAAATGCTGAAAATATTCCGGACTATGCTGATTTTCCCATTGGTGATAATCTCCCGGTTTCTGCTGATGTCCCGAAAATGAAGTGCCTGAAGATTTGTCATTTCTTCCTGTTCAATGGCATTGTTAGAGATAAGATTGTCTACATAATTTCCTGCCTCATACAACAACATAAAACAGCATGCTTCTTTTTGTTATCATAACACTTTCTGCAAATACAAAAGCTGCCACCCAACGAATTTTCCACTCGTTGAAGCGACAGCTTTCTGTCATTATACACTCTTCCATAATGATGATTTTATGTTCTTTTACTATTCAAAAACTCAACCAATTCATAAACGGTTGTTACCGGATTACTATCCCGGCAGATCACAGCCATCTGGTCTCTAGTTAATCGCTCCACCCGTTCTTTTGCATACTGAATGGCTTCCGGCTGATGTTTCTGCAATTTTTCAAAAACATCTACACTTTTTCCGTAATTCTCAAGATAGCCTTTATTTTTTAAGATGTCAATTACCGCAGAAGAATCTTTCAAATACCCATTCCGTTTCTCAAAATGAAGCAGATACCAATATTCAAATGCCGGATTAGAATATGCGATTTTGTACCCATGTTTTTCTGCATAGGAAATTGCAGCTTGTAGCTCAGAGTCTTTATTATCATCACAGTCAAACACACACCAAAGCTGATCTCCGTCTTTCGGATAATAATCGGCTTGCGAGATCAGAGATTTTGCATGTTTTACCAAATGTTCTGCCGCCTTATGTTTTGATGAAATTGGAATAATATCCACCAGGCAGTTCCGAGAACGAAAATGTTTGAAATAAAGCGTCTCTGTTTCTTTCCCTTCGCAGATGATATAAACAATCGGTTTACGCTTACGCCGCTTAACCTTATTCGGATCGTACTCTTTTCGCATCTTACTCATCAGGCGTCACCTCCGATAAAAGGGATTGCACCAAACCTTCCCTGAAGATAACCCTTACGCACATTTTCCCCTTTTCTTGGAGAGAAAGATGCCAGCGAATAAAGCTCTGTTGCACCAGTCTCATCATTCTTTTCAGCAAACCAGATCTGATCTCTACGGAAGAAATTCAGGTCAAGCAGCATTGCGTCATGTGTTGTAAAGATCAGCTGTGCGCCCTTGGTATTGATAGTTTTGTCCTGCACCATTTCAATCAACCTTCTGGTCAAAAGAGGATGCAGACTGTCTTCAATCTCATCTACAACTAAAAGTGCTCCATTTTCAAGTGCCTGCAACCATCCTCCAATGCGGGCGAAAAAGTGTTGTGTCCCAACAGATTCCTGCTCCATTAAAAGCTGGAAGTATTCGGTTGTGCCGTCCTCATTAATAATCCGATGTGTTGTCGTAATAACCGGTACTTTACCCGAACTATTCTTGATGGTAACATCAGTAATTCCAAGGTCGGCAAGCAAAAGTTCTTTTAAGATTCGAGCCTTTTTATCATCACCGCTGACAATCTGCGCAACAGTTTCTGAGGTAGCTGGTTCCTCATCCATCAGGAATGTCAGCTTTTCCAGAAACCACCGATAAGCATTTTCTGTCTGCGGCAGATTCCAGTCATTAGAGGATACCAAATAGAGCTTATTATCCGGTGTTCGGTTACTCAAAGTTATCTGCTCATTTATATTTTCCCGGAACTCATAGACTCCGTCTTCTCTTGAAAAAATTAAGGCTTCACGACCATTTGGCCAATGGTAAAGATATTCTTTGTAAATCTTCTTATCATCAAAAGAAAAACCGTAGGTATAACGAACTCCCTGAAAAATAAATACCATCTCAAAGGACGTTGGTTCTTTTGTTCCACCAAATGGCTCCCACGGCAGCTCTTGTCCCTTAGAAACTTTTGCTGCATTTCCTACAACCATTTCTTTCATCGTCATCATTGCGTGTAATACGTTACTTTTTCCTGCTGCATTGGCACCGTAAATTGCAAGTGCAGGCAACAATGTCTTTTTTTCATCTGGATGAAGCAGATATTCTTCAAATGACTTATCCTTGGAAGCCGCAAAACTGATTACAGCACTGTTTTTTATTGACCTGTGGTTTTCAACTGTAAACTGAATCAACATAAATGAATACCTCCATTCTCAGTATTCTTATTTTCAGCCACTATTATAACAGTTAAAAATTGTCCGGTCAATATTTGTGGCTTGTTTTTGCAGTTTTTCTGCAAAAATCTAAATTAAATTATTTATTATGCCTTTTTATTAAAATAATAACCGTTTATATACTACCACAACACACATGATACGGCATATTCTTTTTACTGCATTATCAATTGTATTGCTGCTCTTGATATTTCCATTTTTTCCTACTCTCTACACTAACTATGACATCCGCTTTATCTTTCAAAAACAGTCAAGAAGCAAAAGCCTGAATAACACAAATGCCACACTATCAGAATTGTGTACCCAAACAGTGTGGCACTTTTCAGTTACTAGTCATCGTTTGACAAATACCAGCCATGTTCACGATGAATACTTGGTGCGTGAGGAATTTCATCTCCCCATGCTCTTTTATTCATTTCATCATCAAATCTCCAAAGTAATTTTTGTAACCTGCTTGCTTCAAAAAAATTATCACCTGAAGAACAATACATCAATCTGACTTTTTCACGTTCCTTGTCTAATACATCATCACTCACTGTTGCAAACCATTTAGTGCTGTACATATTAGCCTTTTTTATTTCCTCATTTAAATCTTGCCATAAGGCTTTGAGCGCATCTTTATTTTTCACTCTGAAAGTGACAGCAATAATCGTAGGAATGCTTATTCCAACAAGGATGAGCTGTTTTCTATGAGCCTTTATCCAAACAATAACGCCTTTTTTATCTTTTGGAGTTTCTTCTACTACATTTTCATGATTTGTACAGTTCTTTTTCTCTTTCTCAGTCATATTGTTAGCTCCGTTCTTTCATTATATTTTTTAACTACAAGTTTTCTATAATAGACCTTGTAAATTTCACAAAGATTATTCATCATCCTCTTCTAATGATACATCAACTTCCTCAGAGTCAAAAGCACCAAGCGGATATTCTCTTTTCCATCCAGAAATTCGAATAACCTTTCCGCATTCAGGACATTCATAATTTTGCTCGCTATCAAAATATTTTACAGAGTCTGGTCCCATACCATTTTCTTTTTCATAACTACTTTCAGAATACACATAGTCTTCTAAATCAACAATGTCCTCAGCACCACAGTTCGGACATTTGATATCTTCTATCATTTCTAACTCAAACTTCCAATCATCAACCCCCATAAATTCTTCGCCCTCTTTTTCACGTCTAGTAATCTCTGCTAAGTAGTAATCTGAAGGCATAGAATTATATTCTATTCCAGCTTCGAGCAGCTCAGCCGACAAACTTAATGCACCATTAATCTGTGATAATTTGTCTTCCAATATCTTTCTTCTTTGCTCAACTGCCTTGGCAAACGATATTACTCCTAAATCAATGTTTTTGATGTCATCACACGTCAATCCCGACTTCGTGAGTACTACTAATTGTTTTAGTCTATCAATATCCTTAGCTGTATAACCAGCCCGTGATGTTTCCGATACAAATACACCCCTCTTTTTAAAATATTTTAGTCGATCGTTATTGATGCCAAGCATCTCACATACTTCTTTGGCTTGTTTCAACTCATTTTTCTCATTGCTCATATCATAACCACCTTTCTAACTCCATCATACCTGATGGGGACAATCTCCCCGTCAAGTGTTTTTCATGAATTAATTGTAAATTTTATTTTCAATTATATGCAAAAATAGCCTTACCACCGAAATTTTTTTTGATGATAAAGCTGTTTCCACTATCTACAGATCACTATTCTCTTTTATATTCACAATTTCCGATTCTTTGATATGTTTAAAAAGGATTCTTTTATTGGGTTCTTCACTCTTGCTTCCAAGAATATCATACGAAACTTCTTTCTGCTGCTCCCATGTTCCATAGGCATCTATTATGCAAATCCTGCCCTTTGCTTCCTGATTTTTGTCTTTTCCCCAAACGAAGCAAACTTCTTCCCCTGCTTTATATTTCGGTTTTCCAAGTTCCCGTGTATAATCTTCTTTTTCCAATCTCTTTCACCTCTGTAACTTAAGTGGAACGAACGTTCTTATTATCAATTACATTTTATCATTCTGTTATAAATGACGATCTGTATCTCTCGCACTATATATCAGTCGCCTTACTTCCATAACATTCCCGATAACCACATAATATACCACATAATTTCTCACATAAATCCGATAATATGGATACTCTCTCATTTTTGCAGAACGATAAGGTTCAAACGCAAGAGGATTTTCCAACCTTTTCAATATAGCACTTTCAATATCATCAACTAACCGAAGTGCTGCATCATCATTTTTCAAAACGTTTGTAATATAATTTACCGTACTTAGCAAATCAGTTTCAAATATTGGCAAGTAACGAAGCTGATATGATTTATTTTCCATGGATTGCACTCCTTGCATTTTTAAACACACTTTCATGAGAAAGTCTTTCATTGGTTTCCGCTGCCTGCCTGTCAGCTTCATCAAGCTTCATTTCAATGTCATCTGTAAGACTTGCATACTCTTCTAAGCTTAGAACCACCATAGCACCATATCCGTTTTTAGTTAAATACACCGGATTTCCACTATTAACAAGAGTCTCAATTTCAGGAAATTTATTTCTGAGATCAGAAACTGGGCGAATTTGTATCATTTCAATCTCTCCTTTCACTTTTTACTATCTTTATTTTATCCTAATTTTATCGCAATTGCAATAGTGACGCATTTTTTGCAACGCTAAAAATTTTTATCAGCCATTCGCATGGAAGGAATTTCAAAATGCCAATGCCACATCCTTGATTTGGTTGTGACATTGGCATTTTTATTTTTATGCATAAATAATGTATGAATAATTTTTGAATGATAAAATTGGATTTTTATGCAAAAAAGGTTAAAAATAACCATTTTAGTAGCTTCATTACGATTTTTAACTCCATTTATGTAACAAACGCTTGAAAAAATAGGCATAATATGTTACAATAACGGCAGTAAAAATCAGTTTTGTAACAGTCTTTTATAATCTTACATAATCCCATATAATCTCTTTTTCCATGAATGTAAAAGACTCTGTGAGACTACATGAGATTATATGAGCAAATCTCTGTTTAACGATGCTCGTACCTCCGGAAAACACATTGCAAACCGAATATCTACCGCTTTTTTGTCCTTCATGACCGAATTGACTTCATGGCCAATGTAGCGGGCAGGTTTCTCTATATTCAGTAAAATATCATCATCTAATGCTAGTTTTTTCATTTTTCCTCCGTTTTATCTGTTGTTTTTGTGTGTTTTCGCACAATTACAAGTATTAAAGTGACATCACATTTGAATTTTCTAACGCAAAACACACCTTATTTATCCACTATTTTTACAAAAAAATGTGTTAAAAAACATGTCTTTTTTGCTATTTTACGACCGTTTTTCGGTCGTAAGAATTTATGATCCGACTTACGACCGCTTGTCATTCTATGATACTTCAAAAGCCTGTAAGTGAAAGGATAAAATAGATATTTTATAAAAATCACTTGTTTAATAATAGCTTGTTTAAGTAAGAAAATCAACTATTTTGGACAGATCAACTACTTCTGATGCAATTTTATTATCGCTTTCCTGAATCTTTGAAAATATTGTCTTTGAATAAGAATTCATAATGTTGCTTAAATCGATGACATCATTCTGATCATCAATATAGACATCCTCAGTTATCGTTGTATTTGCATGCCCCAGCATTTTTGAGATCACTTTCAAATTATTAAACTTGAATAGAGTAAAATGCTCGCATCTATCATTTCTAGCAAGAGAAAATGAAGTGAAATGCTTGCATTCTCTAATGATTATTATGGATTGTTTTTTAGGGCAACACAATCCGTCGAATTATTTTGCGCTTACGAAAAGCATTACCATTTTAATATTTAAAAGTAAAAAGAGAACAGCTGATAATATATTCGAACTGTTCTCCTGCTTCAAAGTCCATGCAACAATGACATTACTGTTTCCCGCTTATTTGTACCCAGTTTCTGCAAAAGTCATTTTCGCTTGTATCTTTATTATATTTTCACCATATGCTTTATGGGATACGGTGATGTAACAAGGAAATATTCCCTTTCTTCCATTTTTCCCATTGTCCGTTGCGGAAATTGGGTTTTACAAAAAGGTGTGGTAAATCCATTTCAAATTCTTACTAACCCAAACGATATACTTTATCAAATAGCGGAAGATTTTCTTCTTTCATATGATGCGTGATTAGGATCAATGTCAGATTTTTGCATGCCAAAAGTGCCTGCTCGATTACCATTGCATTTTCTGCATCAAGCGCAGAGGTGCCTTCATCAACAAACAAAATCTGTCTGTCATGAGCAAGTGCCCGGGCTACGGCGATCCGCTGCTTTTGTCCTCCGGAAAGATTCTTTCCATTTTCCCCTGCTTTTGTTTCAAGCTCATCCGGAAACTTTTTGATTTCTTCTTTTAAAGCACTCATTGCCAGAATCTCTTCTAATTTTTCTGCGCTGACTCCATCACCCAGAGTAATATTATTACGGATGGACGTGTCAAAAAGGAAAATACTCTGCTCTATATAAGCCATCTGCTCGTAAAAAGAATCTACATCATATGAGGAGAGTTCTTTTCCGTCATATAAAATCTTTCCTTCGTATCCTTTCAGCTGACCAAGCAGCAATTTCAAAAAGGTTGTTTTACCACAGCCGCTCCTTCCAACAATCGCATATTTTCCACCTTTTTGGAATGTGAGGTTTTGTCCTTTCAGTACTTCCTTTTCGCCATAAGAAAAGGACAGATTCTCAACTTTGATTTCCTTTTGTAAGGAAGGAAGTGCTGCTTCTGCCTTCGGTTCTTCGTCAACTGATTGCATTTCGGCTTTGACAAAATACGGGCGTGCTCCAGCCATTTTCAAACGGTAAGAAATAAGTTGTCCAAAAGAATTTCCTACCTGGTTTGTCAGATTGATACTTCCGAAAATAATCTCCGGTGCAATAATACGTAATACACAAAGAACAAATGTCAGCATGTTGATCGCATTGATTCCGAAAATGTTGATTACCATTGCCTTATAGCCTTCTTTTCCTTGTTTTTCAGCGAAGTTGCATCTTTCCTTTTCCAGTTCATCACCGGAAGCATTAATTTTGCTTTCAAACCGCTCGGCAAGGCCAAAAGCCTGTGTCACAGATAATCCGGCAATCTGTTCTTTGATTCTGTCGGTATATTTTTCTGTTGCCGCTGATATTTTTTTTGAATACTCTTCTACCTTATCGCTAAATATCCGGCTTGTATAAAGTGAAATCACGGAAACGACAATTGTCAGCAGCAATATTTCCCATCGGATAAACAAAAGAGAGACTGCTCCGAGAATCAGCTGTAACGTCTCTTCCATACAGCTGTAAAAAATCTGGAATCCCTGGTTTTCCGCTTCGCGAACATCATTTGTGTACCACGATAAATACTCTCCGGTATCCGTAGCGGAAAGCTTTTCGAAGGAAGCACTCATGATCCGATTACTGATATCGTTCCGAAAATCCTGATTCATTTTCGCGATGAGATAGGTTTGATATTTATTTTGAATATAGAACAAAATACTGTTGCCAAAAATCAAAACGGTATTGCACACCACCGTGATCAGGACCATCCGGAAATTTCCTTCCATGACCTGTTTACCTATATACATCTGCAAGAAAGCGTATCCGGTCGACACTCCACTTGTAAGAACTAAAAGCAGAAAAAGAAGGAAGTTTTGCCATTTATATTTGATCAGATATTTTTTCATGCGCTCACCTTCTCTCCAAGATGATATACCTTTGTATATTTTTTCATCTCATTCTTTTCCAGATGATGACTTACCAAAATCAGCGTAATATCCGGTTCTTCCAGCAGAGATTTCTCGATTATTTTAGCATTCTCCTTATCCAGAGCAGAAGTGCCCTCATCCATGATCAGAATCTTACGGTTATGGATAAGTGCCCGGGCTACGGCAATCCGCTGCCGTTGTCCACCTGAAAGTTTTCTTCCGTTTTCTCCGACATCTGTATTCAAACCATTCTCAAAAAGTTTAAGGTCTTCATAAAGAGCACTGTTTCTTAAAGCCTCTTCAATCTGTTCCTCTGTGAAATCCCCTCCCAGAGTTATGTTTTCCCGGACTGTTGTGTGAAAAAGAAATACATTTTGTTCAATGTATGCCATCTGATCACTGAATGTTTTCGGGTCATAAATAGACGCATCCATCTGATCAAATAAAACTGCACCTTTATTTGCCTGTAATTGTCCCAATAATAATCTGAGAAGCGTTGTTTTCCCACTTCCACTTTCTCCGACAAGGGCATATTTTCCACCAATCTTGAAATCCATATTCAAATGTTCAAAGACTACATGCCCCGGATAAGAAAAACCAAGGTTTTTGATTTCGATTTTTTCCTTTACCGGCGGTAATGGTTCCTTTTTCTTATCGTTTTTTTCCTGATAAATGATTTTATCGAAATACGGTTTTGCTCCTTCAAAAGTGATCTTAAGCTCTGAGAGTGAGAGTATTGCATCCTTTACCTGGTACGTCAGGTTGCCACCGCCGAAAAAGATTTCAGCCGGTATGATTCTGAAGGCACACATCCCAAAAAGAACAAGATTATTGATCAACCCTGCCAGTGCGTTTACCGCTTTCATTTTGAGGGATGCTTTACCCTTACATTTTACATAGCGGTATCTTTGATTTTCCAACTGCTCTGAAGCCTGTCCGATCCGGTTTTTGAAATCCTTTTGATGTCCGAAATATTTCAGAACAGTCAACCCCTGCAGCTGTTCTTTTACAATCTGTGTAAAAGATTCCCATTCACCGGATACTTTCTTTGATTCCTCACTCACATCTCCAGGGAAAAAATGAGTATATAAAAATACCATTCCTGTTGTCAAAATGGTGCACAAAAGCAGTTTCCACTGAATCATGGCAAGTGTTACCGTTCCTATAATCAATTTGATGATTGCATCAACACCATTATAGAAATTTAGAAATCCCTGATTTTCCGCCTCTTTCAAATTGTTCGTATACCAGGAAATATATTCTCCGGTATCATTTTCCCCTAATTCCTGTGTCCCTGCTGCCAGAATCCTGCGGTTAAGATCCCTTCTCATATCCTGATTCATGCAGGCAATCACTTTCGTCGTATGCACATCATTTTTCCAAAACAGAAAATGCAGAATCAGATAAATAACGATTATCAGCAAAGAACAGATAACGATTCCCTTAAAATCACCATCCATAACCAGCCTTGCCATCCGCATGGTGATAAGCGTACTTGCAAGCAACAACAAATTCGTGCAAATCAGTTCTAAGATAATGAGCAGATTCTGGAATTTATATTTTTTTAGATATGTTTGCAATTATTCTTTCCTTTAAAAATTATTTAATGTAGTTTGTGTAAAAAAACTTTGGTATTCATTACATTTATACTTTTGTACAGTCTTTAGCTTTCTCTATCTTCAAGGTATTCTGCAAGACTGTAATACAGTTCACCTGCAATTCCACGTATCTGCTCTGCGGCGGTCATGGAATTCAAGATTGCCTCCTGCTCTGCTTCTGCCGCAGCAAGGAAAGCACGGTCGATTATATTTTCCGGAATTGCTGATATTTGCACAAGTTCCTCCTCATAACCGGATGGGATTCTGTTTGCAGTCGTAAATCCGATCATAACCTCTCCGCTGCCATGGCCTGTGTAACCGCCGGTTCGTGCGATACCAACACCGGTTCTTTTCAGAATCCGTTTGAGCTGACGACTTGTCACTGGAAGGTCTGTAGCCAGAATACTCATAATAGAACCTTTATCTTCTTCAGATGCAGCCATATCACTCTTTTCCTGCTTCCATTCCAAAATCTTCGGACCAACAGCTTCTCCGTTCAGTACAAAATCTTCCGTTGCACCAAAGTTTGACTGAACCAGAACACCAATGGTGTATTCTTTTTCACCAATCGTGATCACGCGGGATGCAGAACCGATTCCCCCCTTCATGCCATAGCAGGTCGTACCGGCACCGGCACCTACATCACCTTCTTCGAATTCTTCTGATGCTGCCGCAAAAGCCTCACGCACTTCCTTTTCGCCAATCGCCCGTTTCTGGATATGATTGATCCGGCAGTCATTGCACTCGCCAACAACCGGATTGATACTCTGTGGCTCAATTCCGTCCTTACGGCTCTGTTCGATCACGACATCAACCATTGCATCCAAAACCTTTCCGACATTTAAGGTATTGGTAAGAGCAATGGGTGTCTCGAGGGTCCCCAGTTCCTCTACCTGCACCACGCCAGCACTTTTTCCAAATCCATTATGAATGTATGCAGCTGCCGTATAGTGCTTGGCAAATGCATTGTCCGGTCCAGGAACGATCACGGTTACACCGGTATGATTTTCTTCTGTCTTCACCGTACAATGCCCTACCCGTACACCTGGCACGTCCGTAATCGCATTCCTTTCTCCTGTTTTTACTCTTCCGGGTACAATCCCAAAGTCCCGAATCCGTTTTTTCCCCATTTTGGTTTCCTCCTTGGATTATGTTGTATTTTTCAATACATGCTGGTTATAGTATAACACATCTCCGTTATTGAAGGATTTATTTTTTATTTTATGCGTCTGACTTTCGTGATCATCTCGGTTTTTACCGGTCTGTGATAGACAAATCCTGACTGCGGTTCAATGGCTTCTTCTACTTCTACATGTTCCAGTCGTTCAATCTCATCCCAGCCATCGATCACTTTTCCGATTACAGTGAAATTACCATTCAATCTCTCAGAAGCAGCAAGAGTGATATAGTACTGGCTGCCAGAACTGTTCTCTGGATCTCCTGCCATGGCAACAATCCCCCGTTCAAAAACGATTTTGGCATTTTCAGGATTGGTTTTAAATTCCGGTTCGACCATGATATCGATCTGTGGATCAACACCATCAAAAAACAGTGGCTGGAGGACAAATCCCGGTTCCAGACGTTCAATGGCTCTTCTGTCAAATATTTTCTTCTCTGCGAGCTGCATAACACTTCCGCAGGCAATCGGTGCGATTTCCGGCCAGAGTTCAAAGTGTATCACAGCATTCTCATTTACAGTTATTTCGATGATTGGTTTTTGATTCCCGGTATAATTGAATTTACCATCATTTTTCTCTTCCAGCGCTTTGATCATATGATAAGTATATTCATTGTACGGCATAGGGATTCCAAGCTCCTTTCCCAGCCGCACAAGCGCACCGGAGAACATATCGATTTCCGTATGACGTCCGGCATCCAGATCCTGTAAGGTAGAATATCTGGCTGTCGGAGGAACTACGCTTCCGCGTCCGGATGAACTTCCTGTTTTACTCATATCGATTCCTTTTGCCTTCGCTACCATTTCCAGTTCTCTCTTTAATCCATCACTGATTGCTTTCATGTGGACACTGTCGCGGTAACATCCAACGCTTGTCCCCAGAATTGCCTGTGGCAGATTGTTGTATACATTCAGGCGAAATTTACACCATATCTCCTCCTGAATGTACTCGGTCGACCGGAAATGAATCCCAGTATCTGTAAACAACGCTTCCACCGCTCTCACACGCTCACTGTCAAACGGTGCAGATGGCTCTCCAAAAATAATTTCCAGTGTGGTCGGCGGATCAAAATGATAACCATCATCCTCTTTGTGTGAAGCCACTTTGATCAGTGCCGGTAAGACATGCTCCGTGCCCACTGTTCTTCCGATTATTTCTTCACTGTCGACTCCATTCATCAGGCTCATGACCACTGTATGTCCACCCGTTGTTTTTTGTATACTCTTCAATGTACCTTCCAGTGAACCGTATTTCAAAGCAACCACCAGCAGATCCACATTATGTGCTTCTTCTGGTGACCACACCTCCGGATGGTAAATTCTGCCATTATTCGCACATCCATTTTCCCTTAGACGATCCGCTCTTTCTCCCTCGGCAATCACGCCAAGCCGGACTTCCGGTTTCTGTGAAAGTCCCCAGATCACATAGGAGCCTACCGCCCCTGCACCTAAAACTGCAACTGATTTTATCTTCATCTTCTATCTCCTCCTAATATATAAGTGTAGGGTTTCAATACCCAACAGCCAGTTGGGACTTAATCCTCTCATTGTTTAAGCTGTATAATGATTAGGCATCGGTCTGACGACACCTCCTAGGACCATTGGCGTCCGTACGAAAGCCTGTCAGCCAGCCTGTCATTGCAGCCGTTCGATTTATGCAGGTTGAACTACTACTTCACGTTCGTTTGATACCCTAGGAGATTGAATAGGCAATGAGAAATGCTGGAATCCATGCAAATTCACTTTTGGAGGTACGTAGAATGTACAACGCAGTAGGTATTGATGTTTCAAAGGGTAAAAGCACCGTTGCAGTCCTGCAGCCTGGCGGCACTGTGATCCGCAAGCCCTTTGATGTCTCCCACACATCCCAAAATCTCAATGAACTGGCAGATTATTTGAGTTCATTAGACGGCACCACAAAGATCGTTATGGAGTGTACGGGTAGATATCATGAGCCTATGGTAAAGGCTCTATCCGAGGCTGGATTGTTTATTTCCATTGTAAATCCTCACCTGATTAAAAACTTTGGCAACAACTCCCTGCGCAAGGTGAAATCGGATCCGGCGGATGCCCGCAAAATTGCCCGCTATACGCTTGACAACTGGACGGAACTGCGCCAATATTCAGGTATGGACAATACACGTACTCAGTTAAAAACTTTAAACTCTCAATTCAGCTTCTTTATGAAACAAAAGGTTGCCGCAAAAGCAAATCTGATTGCACTGTTGGATAATACTTATCCTGGTGTAAACAAACTCTTTGACAGCCCCACCCGTGAGGATGGGAGTGAAAAATGGGTTGACTATGCTTATTCTTTCTGGCATGCGGATTGTGTCCGCAAGATTGGGTTAAAGGCATTTACAGAACGATACATGTCTTTCTGTAAGAAGCACCACTATATCTTTCAGCAGGACAAGCCAGAAAAACTGTTTAATGCCTCGAAGGAGTTGGTTGCCGTCTTTCCAAAGGAGAAGACTTATAAGCTGTTGATCCAGCAAAGCATCCAGCAGTTAAATCTTGCCTCCGAACATGTAGAACGACTCCGCAGGGAAATGAACGAACTGGCATCCACACTTCCAGAATACAGCACCGTAATGGGCATCTATGGCGTTGGGAAAACCTATGGTCCCCAGCTCATCGCTGAGATCGGCGATGTATCCCGGTTTACCCACAGGGAAGCACTGACCGCCTTTGCGGGCGTAGACCCCGGTGTTGATGAATCCGGCCAGCACAAGTCAAAGAGCAACAGGGCTTCAAAGGTCGGCTCCGCAAGGCTGCGCAAAACATTGTTTCAGATCATGACAACCTTGTTGCAAAATGCTCCTGAAGCCGATCCGGTGTACCGTTTTCTTGACAAAAAACGGTCTCAGGGAAAGCCTTACTATGTCTACATGACAGCCGGAGCGAATAAGTTCTTACGCATTTACTATGGTAAAGTCAAAGAATGTCTGCGGAACTTAGAACAGACAGAATAACACCCTTTTCTATATCACCACTTTCAAAACCGGCATTTCTGGCGGCTTAAAAGTTATGCACAAAATATCAAATCGGATTTTTGAAATTTTCTTCAAAAAAACACTTGACTTTTTATTAGCAGGCTTTCGTGCCAACGGATTCAAGGCGATAAGCCTTTATTTTTCAACATTTTTGCACATTTTCATATTTAATTGTTTTTCGTTTCTCCTCATAAATGAGGGTATTTTCTCTATAGCTTTATGCGTTAGAAAGGGGCTGTGAAATAAGTCCCTAAAAGAAATAGGACCATTCGTTCATGCGAAA
>ENA-OPVY01000891-OPVY01000891.1-human-gut-metagenome-genome-assembly--contig:-NODE-891-length-18996-cov-4.896415_pt1 | contig 18996 bp, 12 predicted proteins | sample MGYA00241503_ERZ501998 | MGnify/ENA primary metagenome ERZ501998 (study PRJEB25962, sample SAMEA2042107) | human gut metagenome | biome: human gut; feature: human-associated habitat; material: faeces... | reverse complement strand
GGCTGCGATGCCTGCCATCAGCGTCGACACCTGGCCAAGCAGCAACGCCAACGCGGCCATGTCGCCCGCATCGCCGTCCGCGTCCAGCCCGGCGGGAGCGGGAGGCAGCGAGGCGATCGCGAGCGACGGGTCCGCGGACAGCAGATAGGCGGCGGTGCGTTCCGCGGCCTCCCTCTGATGCTCCGGCACGGCACGCAGGTAATGCCGCAACGTGGTCTCCTCCCTCACATGTCCGAGGGCGTCCATCGTCTCCTTGAGACTGCTGCCATCGAGCATGAGACGGGTGGCGTGGGTCACGCGCAGAGTGCGGAACTGCAGGTCGGGACGGCCCGCCGCCTTGCGGGCCTTCATGAAGTGGTTGCGCAGAGTGTTCTGACACAGGATCTCGCCGCGCTTGGCCTGGAAGAACATGTGGTTCGACTGGTCCGGACGATCCTCGAGATGCATGCGAATCAAAGGAATCAGCATGTCCGGGATAGGCACCGTACGCCGGGACCCCTTCGTCTTCAGCCTGCCGATCCGGGACGGGCCCAGATCATCCGCGCCATGGCTGACGCTGCGACGGATCATCAGCACCTTGTTCTCCAAGTCGAAGTCCGTGTCCATCAGACCGCAGACCTCGCCGATGCGCATGCCGCCCGCGCAGGCCGCGAGATACACCGACAGCCGCGTATAGCCCGGCATCGCATTATATATATGGTACAGTTCGTCGGGCGTGACCGGCGGAATATCCGACGACCCGGCCTCCGGCTCGGGCGGGATCGGCAGCGTGAACGGGTTCTCCGCCAACAGGGGAGGAGCGCCCTTGGAGCCCGGCGCACACGCCTCCCGCAACAGCATCTTCAACCGGATGCATTCCGAGCGGAACTGCCATTCCCCGTTCGGATGCGGCCCGTAATACCATTCGGTCACCAGCTCCTCGGTCAACTCGGCCAGTTTCACGTCGCCGAACGCCTCCTTGAGATGCTTGATGTCATTGCGCAGGTTACGCAACGTCGAGCCCGCGATCTCGGCGCCGTCCTTCCTGCGATGCCGGCGCACATACCCGTCGGCGAACACGCCGAACGTCAGCTTCGGCGTCAACGTGTTCCCATCCCGGTCCCGTGGAGGAATCCACGTCATCATCCCACGACGGTGCAGATCGACGATCGACCTCTCGGTCTCGAGCCAATCCTCGGCATCGCCCCGCCTGCCCGGCGCGAAACGTTTCGACACACGCTGACCATTGATCGGCGAGATATAACGAGCCTCGATGCTCGTGACATCCCCTGTCGAACCCTTGCGTTCGAGAATGCACCCAAAACGCCTGCGGCGCAAGGGCCTCTTTGTCTCTTCAACCATCTTCGGCCTCCTTCAGCCAATAAAAAACCGTCTTCGCGCAGCGCACACCCTAAAGAACACGGTCACCTTGGTAACCCCTGCATCTATGTGGACACTCCGCGAAAACGGAAACTCCATTCTCCCACACGCCGATATTTGACAGGCCGCGTCCGCAGCCGCTACTCTTGACTGCCGTACAAAACGGGAACGGTTCAGCGTGCGGGCAAAGCTCGCAGAGAAACCGCGAACAGGATGTACAGGAGGGTAAACTGAGTCAGAAGCGATTCCTGACAAGGAATTGCCCTCAGCTCGGCAGGGTATGCGAAGGTGGTGGGTTCGAGTCCCACCGAGGGCACTTTAGTTAGGAGTTCGCTGAAATTATTGCGAACCCCATTGTTGGGTAATTCAAGAAAGAGGTTGGCATGGCTGCAAGGAAGAAGTCCGAAGAACCGAGTATCAACATCGATGAGGTGCTGACCGACGAAGAGCTCAAGGCCGTGGCCAATGAAAGCGAACCTGCTGAGCACAAGGCCAAGTCCGAGGACGGTCCGCGTACCGTTGTCGTGGCCGAGGACGAAGCCGTGAACCGCATGGATCTGGTCGCCATGCTGGAAGACAACGGTTATGAGGTCGTTGGTCAGGCCGCCAACGGCGAGGAAGCCGTGGAACTGACCCGCAAGTACCGCCCTGATGTGGTGTGCATGGATGTCAAGATGCCGCGTATGGACGGCATCACCGCTGCCGGCATTATCTGCGATGAAAACATCGCCCCCGTCGTCATGCTCACCGCATTCTCCCAGACCGATCTGGTGAAGAAGGCCACCGGCGCTGGCGCCATGGCATACGTCACCAAGCCGTACGAGGAATCCAAGTTGCTGCCGACCCTCGAGGTGGCCATGGGCCGTTTCGCCGAGATCAACGATTTGCTGGACAACGTGGAGCGCAGCGAATGCAAGCTCAAGGAAACCACCGACCAGCTCAGGGAAACCGAAGAGAAGCTCAAGAAGGCCGAAGACACGCTTGAGGAGCGCAAGCTCGTCGACCGCGCCAAGGGTCTGCTGATGGACAAGGCGGACTTCTCCGAGCAGGGTGCCTTCCGTTGGATTCAGAAGACCTCCATGGACCAGCGCATCCCCAAGAAGCGCCTGGCTCAGGCCATCATCGCCAAGTACGGCGATCCGAAGCCTTCTGATTCGGGCGAACGCTGATTATCGGCGTCGCCGTACTGAGTCGTAAAGCAACACAAACACACTATGGGAGAGGCCAGCGTGACCGTACCCACCAATGAAACATTGCTGGTGGTGGACGGCCACTCGCTGGCCTTCCGTGCATTTTTCGCCCTGCCGGTCGACAACTTCAGCACCTCCAGCGGCCAGGCCACCAACGCCGTCTGGGGTTTTGCCACCATGCTCGCGCAGGTGATCGATGCGGAGAAGCCCGACCATCTGGGCGTCGCCTTCGATGTGAAGGGCGGCACATTCCGCAATGAGATGCTTCCGCAATACAAAGGCACCCGTGAGGCGGCTCCCGAAGAGCTGCTCACCCAGCTGCCATTGATTCAACGCATGCTCACGGCCCTCGGCGTCACCTACATCGAGAAGCCGGGATTCGAAGGCGACGACGTGATCGCCACCCTCGCCACCATGGGAGACAAGGCCGGTTACCACACACTGGTATTGTCCGGTGACCGAGACGCTTTCCAGCTGGTGGATGACAACGTCACCGTGTTGTACCCGGGCCATCACTTCAAAGACCTGAAGCATATGACGCCGCAGTCCATCATCGACAAATACAAAGTCACTCCCGCACAATATCCGGATCTGGCGGCACTCCGAGGCGAAACCGCCGACAATATTCCCGGTGTGCCCGGCGTAGGCGACGGCTTTGCGGCCAAGTGGATCAACCAATTCGGTTCCCTCGACGGCATTTGCGAGCACGCCGATGAAATCGGCGGCAAAAAAGGCGAATCACTGCGGGCCAATATCGACCAGGTCAAACTCAATCGCAAAGTCAACGCACTGGTACGAGACGTCGATCTAGGCGTCGATATCGAGGATCTGACATTCGGCACCGTGGACGTGGCACAGATCGACGCCCTGTTCAAGGAGCTTGAATTCGGACCTCGCACCAAGAGTCGTGTACTGAAAACCTTCAATACCGGGGCCAAGGCATCCAACACATCCGGAGCTGGCGAGTCTACGAATAATGAGCAGAACGAGCAGGATAGCAGCCTCGATCTGAACCTGCCGGAACCCACGAGCATCACTGCTCCGGAGCAGTTCGACGAATGGGTCAAGGCCCATCGCGTCGAAGTCAAGGTTCCCGGTGAAATCGCCGATTTCACGGTTTCCGACTATGGCGATGGCTCGCAGCGGCATGCCATCTGCGGCGACGCGGTCGGCCACGCTTGGACCGTGGCCGCATGGGGCGACGAAAGGCCGGGGCGTGCCACGGCACAAGCCATTGCCGTGGCCACGGCAACATCAGCGGCCATAGTGCCCCTTCCAATCACCGATACCCTGCGAGCACAGCTTGCGCGGTTCCTGAAAAGCGAACACTCCCGCACCATCGTGCATGGGTATAAAGAATTGCTGCATCTTTTGGGCGCGGTCGATCTTGACATGGACCTGCCGATGTTCGACACCAAGCTTGCCGGGTATCTGGCCCAACCGGATTTCCATGCCGATAGCCTCAAGCAGGCGGCCGAGCACTTCCTCGACATCCACTTCACCGAAACCGAACAGCCTTCGCAAGGCACGTTGGACTTCGACGACGATCAGGTCGAAGAAGATCCGAACGAACATCGTCTGCGTGATTTGGCCATTATCCGCAGCCTCGCCGTCACGCTCGGGCCGATTATCGACGAGCGTGAACAATGCTGGCTGATGCGCGCGATTGAACTTCCTGTTTCCCGCGTGCTGCACGGCATGGAGCGCACAGGAGCCAAAGTCGATAGCGTTCGACTCGTCTCCATGCGTGACCAGTTTGCCGCCGAGGCTCGCCAAGCGCAGGAAATGGCTTGGGAGTATGCCGGCACCGAAATCAACCTGCAAAGCCCCAAGCAGCTGCAGAAGGTGCTGTTCGAAGATATGGGTTTGAAACCCACCAAACGCACCAAGTCCGGCTCATACACCACGAATGCGGCCGCATTGCAGGATCTGTATGTCAAATCAGTGGACAATGAGCGGGCCAACGGTTTCCTCGGAGCGTTGCTGCGCCATCGCGAGATCAACAAGCTCAAGCAGATCGTCCAAACGCTGATCGATGCCACCAACACATCAGATGAGCGCATCCACACCACTTTCGAGCAAACCGTTGCCGCCACCGGCCGATTGAGCTCCGTGGATCCGAACCTGCAGAACATCCCCAATCGGAACGCCGCCGGCCGTGAGATTCGTGGCGTGTTCGTGCCGGGGGAGGGGTACGAGGCCCTGATGAGCTGCGATTACTCACAGGTCGAGCTGCGCATTATGGCTGATCTGTCCGATGATGAGGCGCTGATCGAAGCGTTCCGCTCCGGAGCCGACTTCCACAAATACGTGGCCTCGATGGTCTACAAGCTGCCGGTCGACCAGATCACCGGCGACCAGCGCAGCCACGTAAAAGCCATGAGCTACGGATTGGCCTATGGTCTGAGCACGTATGGTCTTGCCCAGCAACTCAAGATCGCGCCACGTGAAGCGGAAGCGTTGAAAAACCGGTATTTCGATACCTTTGGCAAGGTGCACGATTACCTTGAATCGCTGGTGGCCAATGCCCGAGAGAAGGGGTATACGGAAACCATTTTCGGACGACGTCGCTACTTCCCGGCCCTGCATTCGACCAATCGTGTTGCGCGTGAGGCCGCTGAACGTGCGGCACTCAACGCACCGATTCAGGGATCCGCCGCCGACATCATGAAGATTGCGATGATTCGCGCCGAGCAGACCTTGGCCGAGGCTCACGTCAAGAGCCGTATCATTCTGCAGATTCACGATGAACTGGTAGTGGAAATCGCGCCGGGAGAAGGCGACCAGGTCACCGAACTGGTGCGCAACGCCATGGAACACGCCGTCGACCTTGCCGTGCCGCTGGACGTATCGTGCGGCATCGGTTCCGACTGGCAACTCGCTGCACACTGACAATTTCTAGCTCCCCTCGGGTGAGGGGGCTGAGCCGTTGAGCAAACAGTCCAGTGGATTGTTTGTAGGCGAAGGCGAGCCGATAGTCGAGCAATGAAGAGCACGAGCATGGCTTGTCCGCAATTGCAGAATGAGTCCCTTGCAGCAATAGCCCACTACAATGGGACATATGCCGAATCTCAAGCAAGTCATCGACGTTCTCGAGACCCTGTACCCATTGCGCTACGCCGAGGAATGGGATGAGCCGGGCCTCATTGTCGGCGATCTGAGTCACGACGTGCACCGCATCGTGTTCGCCGCCGACCCGACCTCCGCCATCATTGACAAGGCCATCGCTACTGGCGCGGACCTGCTCATCACCCATCACCCGTTGTTCTTCCGTTCCGTACACGAGACGAGCGGACTCGGTTTCCGGGGCGACATCGTCCGCAGACTCTACCAGCACGGCTGCGGGCTGTGGGTAGGGCACACTAATGCCGACGCTGCGTATCGCGGCGTGGGACAGGCGGCGGCCGACTACTTCGGACTCATCGACCAGAAACCACTCGTGCCGATTGACGATGCAAACGCCTCTCATCCGGTCGGCTTGGGGCGTGTGGGTCGTTTGCCGAAGCCTGTTGCCCTGAAGGATTTCGCTCAGCGAGTATTCGACGAAGTGTCCGATCATGGCATGACCAGCGCGCTCGGCATCCAGGTATGCGGCGATTCGGACACTTTTGTTCAGTATGTGGCCATTCTGCCTGGCTCTGGGGACTCCCTGTTCAACGAGGTACGTGCCACCGGTGCGGACGTGTACGTAACCAGCGATTTGCGTCACCACCCGGTGACCGACGCCATCGAACAAGCCCGGTATGAAGCCCGTATGAGGTCCCAAGGCATCATGCTCGGCCATGGAATGGCGGGGGAGAGCCATGTGCGTCCCTGCTTCATCAACACCCCTCATGCCGCCATCGAATCCATGTGGTTCAACTACGCGATCGATGACGTGCCAGCCGCCATCGAACAAGCGACCGGAGCAAGGCCTGAAGTCGAGTGGTTCCACGACACGACCGATCCATGGACGCTGTCCATTACCGCGCATCGAGATTAAGACGCTATAGTAACGTGGCAAAAACGTTTTTTCCGAGGAGATGACATGTTTGGCGGAAGCAAGCAGGAACAACTGGAGCATCGGCTCGACCATAAGCTGAACGCCTCCTCGGACGGCATCGACATGGACGTGCCCGCCAAAGTGATCAGTAGCGAAACCGTTTATACCGGGCGTATCTTCCATGTGGACGACATGCGCATCGCTCTGACCGACAAGCAGGGCAAGGAACACGAGATCGGCCGCCAGGTGCTGCGTCACGCCCCCTGTGTGGTCATGCTCGTGCACGACATGTCCACCGACCGCTACCTCATCGAACGCGAATACCGCGCCGGATCGGACATGTTCGCCTACGGGCTTCCCGCCGGACTGATGGACGAGGGCGAGGACATCATGGACGCGGCCCTGAGGGAACTGGCCGAGGAAACCGGCGTGGTGCCGGACCGTGACACCATGGGCGTTGACTTCGTAGGTGATTTCTACTCGTCCGAAGGCATGACCGACGAACTGGCCCACATCATGGTGTTGCATTTGGGCCCGTTCAGGCGGGAGCAGCGCCATTTCGATGCGGACGAGCATGTGGAATCCGCGTGGATTCCGTGGAGCGACCTTGCCGCCACGCGCATCACCTCATCCAATTCGATGATCGCCATCCAGCATGAGGCGTTACGCAGACTCATCGCCAGGAACTCCGACAAAGATAAGCCGTCGCTGTTCTCCTGACGTTCAACTCCCCGGCACATCACTGACACAAAAAAAGTGGGATACTGAAAACTATGCAGATCAGACCTGGATCAATGTATCCGCTGGGCGCCAGCTATGACGGCGCCGGTGTGAACTTCGCGCTGTACTCACAGGTTGCGCAGAAAGTCGAACTATGCCTGTTCGACGAGCACGATGTGGAAACACGCATCGAAATGACCGAACGGAACTCGTACGTATGGCATAACTACATTCCCGGCCTCCATCCTGGCCAGCGTTACGGCTACCGCGTCTACGGTCCCTATGACCCGGTGCACGGCCTCAGATGCAACCCCAACAAACTGCTGCTTGACCCGTATGCCAAGGCCATTGAAGGTAATATCGACGGCGACGAAAGCCTGTTCTCATACTGGTTCAAGAGCCCGGACGACAACTCGGCGATGAACGACCTTGACTCGGCCGCCCACACCATGAAGTCGGCCGTCATCAACCCCTACTTCGATTGGGGCAACGACCAGCATCCGTACATCTCGTACCACGATTCGGTGATCTACGAGGCGCACGTGCGCGGCATGACCAACCTCAACATGGACGTGCCGCCGGACATCCGCGGCACCTACGCCGGCCTGGCCTATCCGAGCGTCATCGAATACCTGAAGAAGCTCGGCATCACCGCCATCGAACTCATGCCGATCCACCAGTTCGTCAACGACTCCTTCCTGCAGGAGAAGGGCCTGTCGAACTACTGGGGCTACAACACCATCGGCTTCTTCGCGCCGCACAACGCCTACTCCTCCTCCGGGGAACGCGGCGAGCAGGTCAACGAATTCAAGTCCATGGTCAAGGCCTACCATCGCGCCGGCATGGAAGTCATCCTCGACGTGGTGTACAACCACACCGCCGAAGGCAACCATATGGGCCCCACCCTGAGCTTCAAGGGCATCGACAACGCCTCCTACTACCGACTGGTGGAAGGCGACCAGCAGCACTACTTCGACACCACCGGCACTGGCAACTCGCTGCTCATGCGCTCGCCGCACGCGCTGCAGTTGATTACCGATTCGCTGCGCTACTGGGTTACTGAAATGCACGTCGACGGCTTCCGCTTCGATCTGGCCGCCACGCTGGCACGCCAGTTCCAGGAGGTCGACAAGCTGTCCGCGTTCTTCGACATCGTGGAGCAGGACCCGATCATCTCGCGCGTCAAGCTCATCGCCGAACCGTGGGATCTGGGCTCCGGCGGCTATCAGGTGGGCGGCTTCCCGTCCAGCTGGTCCGAATGGAATGGCCGCTACCGCGACACCGTGCGCGACTTCTGGCGCTCGCAGCCCTCCACGTTGCCCGAATTCGCCTCGCGCTTGATGGGCAGCTCCGACCTGTATCAGGTCAACGGCCGCCGACCGGTGGCGTCCGTGAACTTCATCACCGCGCATGATGGTTTCACAATGAACGACCTGGTCAGCTACAACGAAAAGCACAACGAAGCCAATGGCGAGGGCAATCGCGACGGCGAGAGCAACAATCGCTCTTGGAATTGCGGCGTTGAAGGCCCGACCAATATTCCGGACGTCAACGACTTGCGTCAGCGTCAGATGCGCAACATGTTCGCCACGTTGCTGTTCAGCCAGGGTATCCCGATGATTTGCGGTGGCGACGAAGTGGCCCGCACCCAGCAGGGCAACAACAACGCCTACTGTCAGGACAACGAGATCTCCTGGACCAACTGGCATCTTGACAAAGGACGCAAGGAACTGCTCGCCTTCGTTTCCAAACTCATTCATCTGCGTTTGGATCATCCGGTGTTGCACCGCCGTCGCTTCTTCACCGGCCGTGAGCCCGGCGACGATTCGAACACGATTCCGCAGGTCGAATGGTTCGACCACACCGGCTCGATCATGGATATGGACGACTGGCAGAACACGCATGCGTTCTCCATGATGATCTATCTGAACGGTTCGGATATCCCGGAGGTCGACTGGTACGGCAACCGGATGGTCGACAATGACTTCATCCTGATCTTCAACGCGCATTACGAGCCGATTATGTTCACCCTGCCGGATGAGCGATACGGCCGCAAATGGCAGCTGGTCGTGGATACGCACAACCCGAATGAGCCGGCGCTGAGCTATGAGGCGGGCTTCATGATCACCGCCCAGTCCCGCAGCTTCCTCATGCTCATGAGCGCCAAAAAGCCCAAGAAGCCCATGGGCCTATAACCAGACCGAATTTAAGCTCCCTCTGACGAGGGAGCTCCCGGTGTAGCCGGGTGAGGGAGAGACCGCAGCAAAGCCGCGAACTCCTACTCGCGCCCCTTACGCTCCTCCACGAGCCGAGCATCCCCGAACGCAAGTAGATGCTCGCCGGCAAGCGGGCGCGGCTGGTCGAGCAGCTCGCGGAAATCCAGGATTCCATCGACTTCGTCGACGCCAAACAGCGCTTCTACGACGACGTCCTGTCTGGCGCAACCCCATACGTAAGCGTGCTCATCCCATCCGCGGCGCTCGCAAAGGAGTCAGAGGAACCGGGAGAATTGAAGGGGGTGGAGAGGAAATAGGTTCGACCGAGCCGTTTCTTCCTCCGGGATACAAGCGCGAACAACGGTTTGTTGTACCCGCGCTTGGCGAACGGGACATGCCCTTAGACTGGAATCAGCAAGCGCACAGCGAGACGCGCGAATCGTTTTCCGATGTCGGGAGGTAGTCATGTCAATCGGTCAGGTTATCAAAGTCGTGCGCGAGGAGCGAGGTCTTACGCAGTCGCAGTTCGCGCACGAGCTGTTCGTCACCCAACAGGCGCTTTCCCGCTGGGAGAAGGGAACGGCAGAGCCGAGCATCGACATGATTCGGCTGATCAGCACCCGTTTTGAGGTGCCGATGGCGAGGCTTATGGAAATGCCGGACAATGGTTTTTGCCAAAGTTGTGCCATGCCGTTTTACTGCCCGGAAGATCACGGCACCGAACCGGATGGAACGCGAAACGGAGATTATTGCAACTACTGCTATGAAGACGGCGTTTTTCTTCAGGACTATGCCAATAGCGATGAATTGGTCGCCGCATGCGCGCCGATGATGGCGGAATCCTGCCATATCAGCGTCGAACAGGCCGAGGACTGCATGTCGGCGCTGTTGCCAAACCTCAAGCGGTGGCGGCGTCAGGATGAGATCGATGCGGTGGCGGAGGGGAAATGAGCGATGGCATTCGACTATAAAAAGGAATATAAGGACCTGTATCAGCCGAAGAGGATGCCCGCCATCGTCACGGTGCCGGCGATGCGGTTCGTCGCGGTGGACGGTGTAGGAGATCCGAACGAAGAAGGCGGCGACTACGCCAAGGCGATGCAACTGCTGTACGGCATTTCGTTCACCATCAAAATGAACAAGAAGTCAAATAATCCGGACGAGCACATTGACGGGTACTTCGACTACACCGTGCCTCCGCTGGAGGGCTTATGGAGCATGGAGAAGGGTGTGCCCGGCGTCGATTACACGCGTAAAACCGACTTCTATTGGACTTCGATGATTCGTCTGCCGGAATTCGTGACCGATGAGGTCTTTGCGTGGGCCAAGGCATCGTTTGCCTCCAAGCATCCCGAAGTCGACATCAATCGTGCATATCTCTTCGACTTCGATGAAGGCGTGGTCGCGCAGGTCATGCACAAAGGCCCGTACGACGACGAGCCCGCAACCGTGACGATTCTGGACGGCTACGCGCGTTCGCAAGGCTACGGGCTCGACTTCTCCGACGCCCGCCGCCATCACGAGATCTACCTATCCGACCCGCGCCGAGCCAAACCGGAAAATCTCAAAACCATTATCCGTCATCCGGTAGTGAAGGTGGGTTGACTTTCGGCGAACTGCTCGAAGCGCTCACCGCGCAGTAGCGTGAACAATCTGCCGGAATCCTTACCGGGGTCAAAGAGCGCTACCAAGAACTCGATAAGCAAAATAACTAGAAGCACGGGTTCCTCTCGGAGAGATTCTGCCCGAGCGACCTTATAAATCCTTGCGCGGGTCACCTTTCCCTGTGCAGGAAGCATCCAGGCTCATGTGCATTGATGACGCCGATGGATTGCAGATAGGCGTAGACGATGGTGGTGCCGATGAATCGCATGCCGTACGTCTTGAGATCCACTGCGATGGCGTCGGACAGAGGGGATGTAGTCATGCCTGTCTCGTAGATGACGTGACGGCCGGTGAACCGCCAAATATAGTCGTCGAAACTGCCGTACGACGTCTGGATATCCCGGAATGCGTTGGCATTACCGACCGTCGCGACGATTTTGCGACGGTTGCGGATGATGCCCGGATCGTTCATGAGTTCGGCGATCTTGTTCTCGTCATAGCGCCGGATCCGTTCGATGTCGAACCCATCGAACGCCTGACGGAAACGCTTGCGTTTGTTCAGTATCGTCTCCCATGACAGTCCGGCTTGGAAGGTCTCGAGCACCAGCATCTCAAAGAGGTGGTGGTCATCATGCGACGGAACCGCCCATTCGGCATCGTGATAGGCAACATAGACGGGATTGCTGAGATTGCACCAGCCGCAGCGTGGTCTTATATCGTCCATGTGCTCTCCCTATGGGTCGTTGGAGACGGTCGGTTCTAGATGTTGATTCGATGTGTGATCTAGTATAAACGGTGTGTTCGGATAGCGGTCTGGATGTGCGGATTGTCTGAACCATATTTGCCGGATTGCAGGTATAAAGGGGTTAGTTACTGCGGTTGCGGGTATTTCGGTACTAGTTAGGGGTGATTCTGGGCTGTAACTCGACACCTTTTACCTGCAACCCACTCCCGCCCACGGGATTGCACAATCGGTTGCAGGTATTTTGGTGTCATTTGAGATTGGGAAGCGGAAATCGATGTCGCATGGAATCGAACTGACTAGCAGGTTGGGGTCCCAACATCACAAAAGTCCCTTATACCGCAAGGCCATATAGGTTCTACGGTCATCGGATAAAACCGGATAAATCGTTTAGCGGTCGGATAAAAGAAGAAGCCCAGAATCGTTGAGATTCCAGGCTTTTTTGTTTGTCGGGCTAGCGGGATTTGAACCCACGACATCCTGCTCCCAAAGCAGGCGCGCTACCAAACTGCGCTATAGCCCGATGCGCCATTAAGGCACAATGAATCATTGTAAACGACGCTGGATACATTGCGTGTCGAGCATGTGAATTCAAAAGGTTCTGGATTCTCTTGATAGCTTATGAGTGACATCTTTATTCATTGATGCTCTACAACGACTAGGTTTGGATCTGCATCGATATCCGGCGCATCCGCTGGACTAACAAGGACCGTGCAAACGATGTGGCCCCCGACTTCCTGCGAGGAAGTCGGGGGCCACATCGTTTGCACGGTGGACTATCGGATCAATTCTGATCAGATCAGCTCGAGGTCGACATCGAGGCTGATCGGCTTGTCCGCCGGGATATGGTACTGGGGGTGCACCGGCGACATCCAGGAATCATCGCCGCCAACGCCCATCTGTGCGGCAAGGACGCGCAGGAACATGTGCTTCGGCTTCGGCAGCTCGTCCTGGTGCTGAGCCTCCTCAAGCATGAAGCTGGAGTACGGCAACAGGCTTACCGCGAACGGCGCGGCACCATCGGCGCGGCTGACGCGCATGCCGTGGCCGTGATCGTCGGTAATCTCGGCCCAACGCACATCCTCATGGTTGCCCGTCTCCTGCGGCATGAGGTACGGCGCATGATCCGCGAAAGCGTTGGTGCTCCACACGCCGAGCTTGGCGTGTTTGCGGTCCAGGTACGTCTCCGCCGGGCCGGTGCCGAAGAATCTCAGGTTCGTGTACTGCACAGGCAGCGTCCATTCGATGCCGAACGCCGGGATGGTGGGCAGGTCACCCTGCTCTCCAGGGTATTCGACGTGCAGGTTCACGCGGCCATCGGTGTGGGCCGTGTAGGAGACGGTCACCTTGGTGCGCTGCGCGGTGGCGAGCTCATACGTGTACGTGCCCTTGAGCGTGCTGTCGTCGATCTGCTCGAGCACGTTGTCCACGCAGCGGGCGTAGCGTCCGGCGCCCAGCCACTGGACGCGCTCGAAGCCATGACCGGCGCCGCGATCGTTGTCAGTCAGCGGACGGAAGGTGGTGATTGCGGGACGGCGCAGCACGAACTCGTTGCCGGCGAAGGTGTAGGAGACCATGCCGCCCTGGGTGCGCGACAGCAGGACCTCGCGTCCGGCGCCTCGCACGCCGGCGTTCCAACGGCCCACGGTGATGGTCCCATCGGCCGGCTTCGTGTCGGGCGTCGCGGTGGCGTCCGCGGGCACCACGGTCTGTCCGAAGGCGAGCTCGTAGCCGCTCTCGGCCCAATCGGTCGCCTTGGCGAGACGCTGCGAAACCTGCAGCACCAGTTCGCGGGCGTCGGCGCGGTACGCCGCCACCGGCCATGCGACATCGAACGTGCGGGTCTCACCGGCGGGCACGTCGAAACGCCGGGTGGATTGCCAGACCGGCTTGCCGTCGGCGAGAATGCTCAGGACGAACACGTAGTCGCCGGTGGCGGTGAACAGGTTGTCGTTCTTGACGGACACCGAGTCCTTCGTCACGTCGATGTGGACGTTCGAGTACAGCTGCTTGACTTCCTGGGCCTTGGGGGAAGGCTTGCGGTCGGCGAACAGCAGGCCGTCGCCGGAGAACTCGTAGTCGGACGGACGGTCGCCGAAGTCTCCGCCGTAGCGCAGGCTCCTGGTGCCGTCGGGCTGGGTGGCGTAGATGGCCTGGTCGATGAAGTCCCAGATGAAGCCGCCCTGATACTTCGGGTAGCGTTCGAGCGCCGTGTATTCGTCCATGTTGCCCACGGAGTTGCCCATGGCGTGCATGTATTCGCAGGAGAGGTACGGCTTCTTCGGGTCGTCCTTCAGGTACTTCTCGATCTCGTCGGCATGCGAGTACATACGGGTCTCGATGTCGGTGACGTCATCGTAGTCACGGTTGTGGGTCACGCCCTCGTAGTGCACCGGACGGTTCGGGTCGATGTCGTGCACGTGCTTGTACATGGCGCGGAACACGTCGCCCACGTAGGATTCGTTGCCCAGCGACCAGATCAGCACGCTCGGGTGGTTGTAGTCACGGCGCATCATGCTGTTGACGCGGTCGACGCAGGCGCCTTCCCATTCGCGCTTGCTACCCGGCACGATGGTGTCCTCGGTGAGGACGTCTCCGGGCAGGGACCAGCTGCCGTGGGCTTCGAGGTTGGTCTCGTCGATCAGGTAGATGCCGTACTCGTCGCACAGTTCGTACCAGCGTTCCTGGTTCGGGTAGTGCGAGGTGCGGATGGAGTTGATGTTGTGGCGCTTGCAGAAGACCACGTCATCGATCATGTCCTGCTCGGTGATGGCGCGGCCGCGTTCGGCGTCGAACTCGTGGCGGTCGGCGCCCTTGAACACGATGCGCTTGCCGTTGATGGTCAGGATGCCGTCCTCGATGCGGAAGCGGCGGAAACCGACCTTCTGGGACGTGCATTCGATGACGTCTCCCGCCTGGTCGATGACGTCGACGTCAAGCTCGTACAGCGTCGGGCTTTCGGCGCTCCAAGGGGCGATGCCCTGCAGCGGTCCGCTGGAGATCGCGGTCTGCGCCTCCGCGTCGCCCGTCGTCTGCCACACCGTGTTGCCGTCGGCGTCCTTCAGGGTCGCGCGGACCGTGGCCGCGTCGGCCGCGTTGAGCACGGTCAGCGCGGCATCGAGGGAGGCGGTGCCGGCCTCGGGATCCCAATCGGCTTCGATCTGCGTGTTCTCGATGTGCACATGCGGGCGGGCGGCGAGTTCGACGGAGCGGAACAGGCCGTGCAGACGCCAGAAGTCCTGATCCTCAAGCCAGGAGGCGCTGGAGTATTCGTAGCAGGCGACGGCCACGACGTTCTCCCCGTCGTGCAGCAGTTCGGTGATGTCGAACTCATTGGGTGTGAAACCGTCCTCGCCATAGCCGACGAACGCGCCGTTGACCCACACGTAGATCGCCGTGGCCATGCCGTGGAACACGATCGACACCGATCCGCCGGCCTGCTTGGCGTTTGCCACGGGGGCGGAGACGGTGAACTTCCTGCGGTAGAGCGCGACGTGATTGTTCTCCGGGATGTTCGGTTCCAACGGGTTCTCGTGGCCGTCCCACGGATACTGGACGTTCACGTACTTGTGGTTCATCAGACCGGCCGTCTGCAGGTGGCCCGGAACCTGGATACGCTCGAACGAGGAGTCGTCGAACGACTCGGCCGTCGCGGGTTCCTCTTCGAGGTTGATATCGGCGGCCTGAACGACCTCGACCCGCCACTCGCCGTCAAGGCTCTGCTTGAGATCGGACCATTGTCCGCTCTGGGGGTCGCGGGCGTACCACTTGTGGCTGGAATGGGCCGGAGTCCGGTTCACCTCGAACACCGTCGGGTCGGTCAGCCAAGCCTGCGATGCGCGATCGACATGTGTGACGTCTGTCATGTTCTCCTGCTTTCTGTCATTACCTCGTTGTGAATGATATTATGGAAGAGGCCGGGGCCTCCTTTACCGAAAAGGATAAACAGTTTTTATATAAAACGCAAATCCTGTTTACCGCTTCCAAATCACTGGCACTGCTTGCCGTCGACGCTACGCCGCGTCCATGCAATGTCTCGGTTCAGCTCATGTTATCCCATCCTTGCGACACGCTGTTTATCTCCTTGTTTACTAATGCTTTTTTACTTTCGGTGATAAAACTTGTATGCTATACTTTGCAAAATCAATGAGTGATTCCATGCTCTGGGTTCTTAAGGAGAAGATTAATGAGCAACGAAAATGTCGCGGACGGTGACGTCCGCAGGAAGGGCGGGTTAGGCCAGCGCATCGCCTACGCGTGCGGCAACTTGGGGCAGGCTGCCTTCTACAACGCGATGAGCACGTACTTCGTCACGTACGTCACCAGCTGCCTGTTCGTCAGCTACAGCAAGGCTCTAGCCGCCCAAATGATCGCCGTCATCACCGGCCTGATCGTCGTTATCCGCATCGCCGAGATCTTCATCGATCCGCTGCTGGGCAACCTCGTGGATAACACCACCACCAAGTGGGGCCGTTTCCGCCCGTGGCAGTTCATCGGCGGACTGGTCTCCTCCGTGTTGATCATGCTCATCTTCTCCGGCATGTTCGGACTGGTCAACGTGAACACCACGCTGTTCATCGTGCTGTTCGTCATCACGTTCATCGTGCTTGACGTGTTCTACTCCCTGCGTGACATCTCCTACTGGGGCATGATCCCGGCGTTGTCCTCCGACTCCCACGAACGTTCCACCTACACCGCCCTTGGCACCTTCACCGGCTCTATCGGCTACAACGGCATCACCGTCATCGTCATCCCGATCGTCAGCTACTTCACCTGGACGTTCACCGGCGCCAAGGGCCAGGGCCAGGCTGGATGGACCTCCTTCGGCTTCATCGTCGCGCTCCTCGGCCTGATTACCGCCTGGACCGTCGCTTTTGGCACCAAGGAAAGCACCAGCGCGCTGCGTGCCAAGGCCCAGAAGAACGGCAACCCGTTCGAGGCGTTCAAGGCGCTGTTCCAGAACGACCAGCTGCTGTGGGTCGCCCTGTCCTACCTGCTGTACGCCATCGCAAACGTCATCACGACCGGTGTGATGTACTACCTCTTCGTGTTCGTGCTTGACGAGCCTGCCGCCTTCTCCATCACCGGCATCATCCCGCTGATCGCCGGATTCATCATGGCGCCGCTGTACCCGATTCTCAACCGCTGGATTCCCCGTCGCTACCTGTTCACCGGCGGCATGGTCTCCATGATTATCGGCTACACGATGCTCGCCCTGTTCTCCAGCAACCTGCCGGTCGTCATCGTCGCCCTGATCTTCTTCTATGTGCCTGCGCAGTTCATCCAGATGACCGCGATTCTGTCGCTGACCGACTCCATCGAGTACGGCCAGCTGAAGAACGGCAAGCGCAACGAGGCGGTCACCTTGTCGGTGCGTCCCATGCTCGACAAGATCGGCGGCGCGATGTCCAACGGTGCGGTCGGTGCCGTTGCCCTCGCGGCTGGCATGACCGGTCATGCCACGGCAGCCGACATGACCGCGTCCAACATCGCCACGTTCAAGACCTTCGCCTTCTACGTCCCGCTTGTTCTCATCATCCTCAGCCTCGTCGTGTTCTGGTTCAAGGTCAAGATCGATGAGAAGATGCATGCGCAGATCGTTGAGGAGCTCGAAGCCAAGCTCGCTTCCGGCGAGATCGTCGACGATGAGGCGCAGGCAGTTATTAAGAACTGATCTCCCGTTCCCATCCCTCCCATAAGGCCCGTCCGCCTGAACCGCAAGATGCGGTCCGTGGCGGACGGGCCTGTTCGTTCCTGCGGTCGGCGGTCATGAACATACCCATGTCGGTTCCGGCAGTGGGGCCGGAACCGGCGGCGTGTCGACTATCGGCCAGGAGTGTCTATCAGCTAGTATCAGCTGGTATCCGATATGGGCCGTGGCCCTGCGCCGCCTGCCAAAGGAGATAACCGTGCGTGCATGACGTGACTTCGTATGGCCAAAACTGCTGACCGCGGACGGACGCGGCATCGCTTTCGGTGGCGACTATAGTCCCGACCAATGGCCGGAGGAAATCTGGGATGACGACATCCGCCTGATGGGCCAGGCCGGCGTCAACACCGTGGCCCTTGCCATCTTCAGCTGAGATCGCCTCCAGCCCATCGAAGACCATTGGGATTTCGACTGGCTCGATCGCGTCATCGACAAGCTCGGTGACGTGACCGTCGCCGGACCGCATGTGCAGGTGCTTGCCTCGTATGCCGGCGAAGAAGCGGATGAGTGGGAGCTTGACGGCATGGCCGCGATCACCCGCAACACGTACGGCGAAGGGGAGGCGTATTTCCTCGGCTGCGATCTGGGCGTGAGCGATCTGACGCGATTCGTGGGAGGCTGGCTTGCCGCGCAGCCGCAGGATGGCCGGCAGCCGGAAGCCAACCTGCGGTCGCCCGCCAGCGGCGTGACCTCTGACGTTCTGCACACCGTGCGTCAATCCGACGACGCCATATTCGACTTCTATCTGACACGTGGCAGATCGGATGTCGAACTGCGCGACATCGCAGGGGAGCCGATCGTCCTGTTCCGGGCGGAACGGGGCAGTGACGGCGGCGCGTATACGGTGCATCGCAATGGCGTTTTCGTGACGAAGCGCCCGAACCCGTCGGTGTAGTCAGTTGCGACGAAACAGGAGGGCGGAGCCGCGGACGGTTTTGTGAGACGGTCCGCGGCCTCACCGTTGGAAGCCGCGGACTCGGATCATCAGCAACGGACGCGCCGTTGATTTCCACTTCCGGAGCAACGATGGTGAGCTTTGCCGCGACGAGATGCTGCAGGACGGTGCCGACGTACATGGTGCCCGGATTCTCCCTTCGCCGCTGCGCTGCCTGCCGCAGCAGATGTTCCACGGCCGCATCAACGGAAAGCGAGTTGTCGGACTCCAGCTTGAATGGTTTGCTGGTGAAGAACGCCTGAATTCGTTTGACCCAGTATTGCTCGATCTCGGTGAATTGCTCTGCTGTCGGACGTAATTCATTGATGAGCTCGGCATAGTCATGCATCAGCGCCATGGTGCCGCGGCTGGTTCGTCCCTTAAAGGTTGAACCGATAGAACCGTCATTCATTACTTTTTCAACGATACCGACACGCTCATCAGATTGTGTCCAGTATTGCTTGCTTTCGGCATGAACAATGGTACTCGGCAAGGCGGTAACGATAGTCGCAAAGGCTAAGAAGCCCGTACATAATCG
>ENA-OPVY01000885-OPVY01000885.1-human-gut-metagenome-genome-assembly--contig:-NODE-885-length-19169-cov-3.159569_pt1 | contig 19169 bp, 27 predicted proteins | sample MGYA00241503_ERZ501998 | MGnify/ENA primary metagenome ERZ501998 (study PRJEB25962, sample SAMEA2042107) | human gut metagenome | biome: human gut; feature: human-associated habitat; material: faeces... | reverse complement strand
CACCTGCCGTATTGCAAATGACAGCGAGGGAGTCGGCATTAATTCCGGATATATGTGAACTATGATTTTATTTGCAGCAAACACACCTGCTGCAGTTCTGGCGAAATATTCTGAATTTAATCGGCTGTCATATGCTATGGAGACATGAATTTCCCCAGAATAATTTTTTTTCAAATAACTGCAATATCCCTGGGTGGCTCTGGCAACTGTATAAACATTCATACGGTTGGTCCCAGCTCCCATTATCCCCCTTAAGCCTCCGGTCCCAAATTCCAAATCTTTGTAAAAACGTTCTTCGATGGCCTTTGCGTCCTGGCTGATTGCCTCCAATTCTTTTGTAAGTTCAATATCTTCCAGATTCTGATTAAGCCAGTATTTGTATGTGTCCCTTGCTCTCTCTGTCACCTTACCCTGCTCCTTAATTCGTCTATATATATTCATCACGGTTACAAATCTTTAAATTCTCTAATACCCTTTTTATATCCCCCGTACTATCCTTTTCACAAATCAAAATAGCGTCTTCCGTATCTACCACAACTATGTCCTTAAGGCCAACAGCAGCTATCAGTTTTCTGTCTCCCTGAATTATACAATTATGAGTATTTACTGTAATGACATTTCCATCCACTACATTTCCAAATTCATTTGATTTTTTAATACGCTCAATTGCCAGCCAGGAGCCTACATCATCCCATCCAAATGCACCTGGTAATATATAGATATCTTTTGCCCGTTCCATTATGCCGTAGTCAATGGACTGGGATTCCATTTTATTAAATTCCTGTTCCAACACCATCTGCTGCTCATCTGTACCGATAGCAGACTGTATTTGCTCCAGTCCTTTGTACATAGCAGGCATAAATTTCTTTATATTTTTCAAAATGGAGGAAACCTTCCAAATAAACATCCCGCTATTCCACAAATACTCCTCCGTAGCCAGATATTCTTTCGCTGCCTCCAGGCTTGGCTTTTCCACAAACCGTTCTACTTTATATGCGCGGCCCTCCATTTCATGATTATTAAACTTAATATACCCATATCCCGTTTCCGGATAATCAGGCATGATGCCAATGGTAACCAGATTATCTCCCATTTCCGCTATACGGCAGGCATCTCTTAATGTAGATACAAACATTTTATTAAATTTAATCAAATGATCAGAAGGTAAAACTAACATCAGGGCATCTTTATGCTTTTTGGCAATGTGCACAGCCCCCAGTCCAATACAAGGTGCTGTATTACGGCTTACAGGCTCACACAGTATATTTTCCTCCGGTATACCTGGAAGCTGCTCAAGTACCAGCTTCCTATAGTCTTTATTTGTTGCAATATAAATATCCTCCATCTTTACCAATGAAGCTATTCTCTCAACAGTCAGCTGAATCATCGTCTTACCATCATCTGTAATGGTCAGAAACTGTTTTGGCATATTTCTCCGGCTTCTAGGCCAAAAACGTTCTCCGCGCCCTCCGGCCATTATTAACGCTGTTATATTCATCCCTATTTACCTCCAAACACAAACTTCCAAACATGCCGAACAGCATGCCCTCCTCGCGTCGTTCCTGCCGTCCGGCACAGACAATACATGAATCAATTGGCCTTGATGTATATAAAAAATCGGTTGTTGCCGCTGTCTGTACCTCTGACCTATCACTTTGACGGCTTCTTATAACACTAAGTTCTTTAACACCACCAATTAAGAGCAACCCTGCGCGACTGGCTTCTCGCGCAGGACTGAACCGCACATGCATATACTGACATCAATTTGGGGATTGGCTACACTAATTCACCGATAATTCTCTGGCACACATATCTAATGCGGAATAAATGACAGCATCCATATCATAATATTTATATTCACCCAATCTTCCACCAATCAAAACCCTCTTTTCCTGATCCGCTAGTTTTCTGTACTCTGCATATAATGCCCCATTTTTTTTATCATTCACTGGATAATATGGTTCATCACCACGTTTCCATTCAGAACTGTATTCACGGCTAATAACTGTTTTGGGCTGCGTCCCCATTTCAAACCATTTATGTTCTATAATCCGTGTCCATGGAGTCTCAGCATCCGTGTAGTTCACTACCGCATTTCCCTGAAAGTTAGGTTTATCTAGTATCTCTGTTTCAAAACGAATAGAACGATATTCTAATGTTCCTAACTGAAATTTATAGTATGCATCAATAGGACCTGTATAAATAACTTTCATCGCGATCTTTTCATACGCTTCCTTATTTTCCAGATAATCTGTGCATAATTTAACTTCTACACCTTCCAGCATATTGGCAACCATTTTAGTATATCCACCTATAGGAATTCCCTGAAATAATGCATTAAAATAATTATTATCAAAAGTAAATCTCACTGGCAGCCGTTTAATAATAAATGCAGGAAGTTCAGAGCACGGCCTTCCCCACTGTTTTTCAGTATAGCCCTTCACCAATCTTTCATAAATATCCGTGCCAACCAAACTAATCGCCTGTTCTTCGAGGTTTCTCGGCTCCTTAATTCCCGCCCTCTTTTTCTGCTCTTCAATTTTAGCTTCTGCCTCTTCCGGTTTCACGACTCCCCACATTTTATTAAAAGTATACATATTAAAAGGCAGTGAATATAATTCACCATTATAATTTGCCACTGGTGAATTTGTAAAACGATTGAATTCCGCAAACTGATTTACGTATTCCCATATCTGCTTATTATTTGTATGAAAAATATGTGCACCATATTTATGCACATTAATTTTCTCGATTTCCTCAGTATAAATATTTCCAGCGATATTAGGTCTCTTATCAATAACTAAAACCCTTTTCCCCTTTTTTAATGCCTCATGTGCAAATACTGCTCCATAAAGGCCCGCACCTACCACTAAATAGTCATACATATAATTTCTCCTCTTAAATTAGTGTCTGCTGATTAAGCCTCTATCGGACTCAGCCAGCAAGTATTATCATCGAATTGATGCCCATGCCGTAGCAGCGCTTTTCTGCTTTTGTTGTTTCTCCTGGCCTGCCAAGGGGGCCTGGGATGCTAGTTTAAAAAAACACCACCTTTATCCTGTCTTTCTCGCCCCATCTTTTTGTAACAGCTAGCAAATATTATAATAAACCAGAAAAAAGGCTGCCTGCAATTCATTAGCGAAAAGCTCTCCACTATTAAAGCCATAACTACTATTAGCTGCCACTTATCACAGAATCGAATATTTTTTCCGCCCCAATAAAGAAGCCCCAAAAGAGGAAAGATGCCATATGAAAACCACACTGAAAATAAACTGGAATGAATTTCATTGACACGTACAACATCAAAGACCCCTGGTGTGATTTGATTAACATAATCGCCCGGAAGAAAACGTTCAAACATTCCTTCACCAGCTCCATACAGGAGATACTTGGGATGAAGAACCAGCCGTTCAGCGCTTCGATCATATAATAAATCCGCTAAATTTCCATGAGAAAACTTCCATATTTTTTGCCGAATTCTATCAAGTAATGTATAATCTGTTAAAGAAATATCGAAGTCTGCTTTAGGCCATATATAATATAATGCCATCATAATAAAAACAGCCCCTAAAAGCAAACTAATATTCCAGAGTGTTTTACATTTTGATTTCTTATAATTTTTCCAAATCAAGCATCCCGCCAAGAGTACTATCAATGTTAAAAGCCCTGTAAAAACCCCTGTTGATTTGGAAACCCCAATTAAGAAAACTGCATCCGCCCAAAATAACCAGATATATTTCTTTTGCTGATTTCTCAGATATATTAAAACTAAAATCAATAACATTGTGAAAATAAAAAACGCAAATTGATTGGGGTCGTTAAATGTACCCATAAACCTGGAGCCACCCCAGTTTTCATGAAAATAACGACCTTTGCCTAAAAAATAGATGATAGTCTGAACCAGAAGATTAATCTGGCAGACTATACCAAGTCCAAAAAGGAACTGTTCTGAGGCCAGCGTACGGAATATCCATATGGCCATAGTAACATACATCCAATAAAGAGTAAAAAGAAGGAACTGACCATTTTGGTTATAGCAGTAATAGAATCCATTAATTATGCATACAGCAATTATAAATACATACCATGGAATGTCGATTTTATAGAAAAATCTTTTTCTACTGCAAATTGTCTGGATTATTAAAAAGACGCCTGATGCCGCAAGGAACATATCACCAATTCCTATCGATCCAGAAGGTAAAATATAAAACTGTTTTAAAAATGTAAAAATGTAAAAGGATATCACCGGAATATAATAAAGTTTCATATTTATTTGCTCCTAACTGTTCCACAGTAATCCCACAGTCTCAAATCTAACTTTTTCTTTCTATCCTTTCTCTTATATCTCTACTGGATATAGATTTCGTGTAAGGAAAATATATACAATCTACCCCCTTCTCTTGTAATTGTCTTTCAGTTTCATTATACAGTGGTGTGTTTTTCCAGTCATCCCCATGAAATAAAACATTAAAATGAATTTTATTCCATACGATAATTTTATCCATACTTTCCTGAGGTATCACTCCATCAACACATTTCAAGGCAGCTACAATTCTTATCCTGTCCTCGAATGGAATAATGGGGGCTCTTCCTTTATATTCCGCAACCAGCGCATCCGTACTTACCCCTACCACGAGATATTCACATTGTTGTTTTGCCCTTTCGAGAAGATTCAAATGTCCAACATGAAACAAATCAAATGTCCCCGTTGTATAGCCCACTTTATATTTACACAAATATGAATCCTCTTTTTTATTACTTTGCATCTATCATGTCCTCATAAATAAAGTCTGACACAATTCCATCAACTCCGATATCTCTCAACTTATCAAAATATGAAATATCATTCACGACTGCGGCATAAACCTGTAATCCATTTTCTTTATATGCCTTTATTGTGTCTGTATCACAGTAAGCGGTACCTACATTAACAATGTTTATCTGTTTTTCTTTACAGATATTTATAATTTCATCGGCACTGCGCGGAAGATTTTCATACTGCCTAATGGCAAGATGTTTAAATGGGTATATGTCTTTAACGATATCGAAATCATCTGCCCGATATAAAGACACTACAATACGATTTAAAACATCTGGATTATAATCTGCCGTTTTACATACACTCAAATATGTTTCTTCAACATCCTCTTTTGCATCACAAACTATGTAGATATCTTTCCATTCTTTCATCTGTTCAACTACATCAGCAAATGAAATCATTGTATACTGATTATCGATTTTTGTTTTGCAAAACTCTTCTTTACTTGGCAGTAAAGAACGCTCAACCTGCCCCACATTTATATCATTATAATAGATATCTTCTTTACTAAATGAAAAATACCCTGATACCCCCTCCCATTCATGACACAAAATCAATTCTCCATCTTTTGAAAATCGAAGGTCCGCATCAAATAGCCGTGTTCCCCTGGCATATGCATTTTCAAATCCTTCTTTCGAGTCCACCCCACCCCCCATGTTATGCGCAATAATATGATATTTAATAAATCCGCTTGATGCTGCACTATTACCCTTCCTGCAAATATTATAAAATACAAGCAAGCAAATACACCCTATAGAAATAAATGAACTACCCCGCAGCAAGCTGCGGGGTATCGAAGGTTGCAACCTCTACATATAATCCCATATGCTATACTGCTTTGTTTTCTCTACGTTTTTATAGATTGTTTTATAATTTTTTTCCTGTCCCTGTTCTTTCACATATCTACTTATGATTTGCTCATTCCCATGTTCACTCACCGTTGCTACGTAATAGCCATCTGTCCAGAATTCTCCTCCCCACAATTTTTTCTTCACTTGTGGACATTTCGCGAACACCTCCCGGGCTATGATGCTCTTCACTATTTGGATGATTTTTTTTGGACTATATGCAGGCACTGACTGGATAAGAAAATGTACATGGTCTTTATCTGTACCTACTTCCAAAAATCTTATTTCATACCTTTCCTGAATTCCCTCACACGTTTCTTTGATTACCCTATCTACATCTTCATCTATTACTACTCTTCTATATTTTGCTGGACATACGAAATGATACATGAGTACTGATACATTGTGTGACTTATTGTTTCACTCATCGCACAATTTCTCCTTTCCTTTTTCCTCTAGTATATCACTTCCTCCATGTCTTGAAAAAGTTTGTTACGCAGCAAGCTGCGGGGAATTAAACCCTCTTTTTGATTAAAAAGCCATAGGCTGATTATCAATCATAAGTCGTTCCCGTAAAGCCATTTGTTTTCTGCAAGGCCAAAGCCACGGTCTCCATGCCATCTGCTTATTAATCTCATAAAATCAGAACGTTCATTCAATTCAGAGTAGCCAGCCTCATCCTCTTCAGTATAACACCCCCTGGCCGGTTGGACAATACCTTCCATGAGTGGAATAAGGTTTGGTTCAGGAAAGAAAATATGTTCCAGCTGCAACTCCGGCTCCGTGGGTTTCCTGGTTGCGCCGTAGGAGATACTGCGGAACCACTCTTTGTAGGACATCAAGGCTCTGTTAGATGCCTGATAGGACAGACCAAAAGTATCATGTATCTGGATTGCGTCATGACATTTATATTTGTGAATAAGAATACGTGGTGCTAAAAAATGGCTGGCAAATTCATCAGCTTTGTCCTCATTGTCTGTTTTCAAGAACACATGCCCAAATTCATGTGCTATTGTAAATTGTATCCGTCGCGAATGGGCTTTAGCCTCATAAAACAATGTTCCATCCAAAAGGCAGGCATCTTCGCTAAGGGTTCGACAGGCTATTCTCTTCTTATCACTTAAGTCCGTATATTTCACAGTTCTGAAACCACATTTCCGAACTAATTCGAAGCAGTCTACTGGAAATGAGTCAATGCCAAAAAACGTATATGCGTATAAAATACTGTCATATAGGCTTTGATAATCCATTTGATATTACTCCTCGTTGTCATCATCCGATAATATTATACGAGCGAGTCTCATTTTTTCTTCCTGGGAAAGATTTTTTCTACTTCTGGTGTATACAGTAATTAATCTATCGTAGGGGTGGTCGGTCTGGCTAAATCCTTTTTCCGTATTTACTCCGTACATCTCATCCAAAGATACACCAAAAATTTTACAGATATCATATAGAGTTTCAATATCTGGTGAACTGGCGCCACGTTCCCATGTGGAAACAGTGGTGGTCTTAACCCCGAGCCTTTCTGCAAGCTGACTTTGGGTAAGTCCGATTTTTTTACGGTAATATACTATGTTATTTGAAATGTTTTCTTTAATATCTCCCATTTTTGTATTCCTCCGTACAATAGTAGATTATCACACAAAGTACGGAAAATCAATATAAAAATACGGAAAATCCGAATATGAAGTTAAAAAAAATAAATAAAAGTACTAATATTCCGTAAAAATCAGCTTGACAATACGAATATTCCGTAGTAGTATTTGAGCATACACGAAATAACCGTATAAGGAGGTGAAAAGATGCTAGGTTTAAAAATTAAGGCATATATGGATGCCAGAGGAATCAAGCAAACATTTCTTGCTGATAAGACCAATATGGGATTAACCACTATCAATGCAATTCTTAATGGTAATCGAAAAATCGAAGCAAACGAATATTACGATATTTGCAAAGCTCTTGATAAACCATTGGATTTTTTCTTTCAGGAAGAAAAACAAACACACGTTCGATAAGAAAAATATACCACTATTACGTATGTGTGTCAACTGGGAAAAGGAGGCGAGACGGAATGAAAAAGAGTGCTTACCAGCAAATGGGGGATGAGGTGAAAATCCTAATCAACGAGGCAAAGGTGCGGAACAATCTGAACGATGAGGGATTGGCTAAAAAGATAGGAATTCCACTGCCAACCCTGCGTAACAGAAAATGCAATCCGGGACGGTTCCGGATGGATGACATTTGGTTGATAGAGCAGCTGGCTGGAAGGCCGTTGAGAGGAGGGACAAGCCAATGAGAGCTAAAACATTTGCGGAGCACCGTATCCATCAGTATCTGGAAACGGTTTATCCAGGCCTGGATGGCCACATGGAAACAGTTAACGCACATGAGGCCATAGTGACGGACATTAATGGTGACAAAATCCGTGTAGTGTACGACAGAGGGACGGTGTATGAAATTGAGATGTGATGACGAAAGGGACGAGCATCCCCTAATGACGGCAGCGAGATGGATTATCATAGCAACTTTTTGGATGTTCGGAATGGTGGTTGCAGCAACTGTGGTCATGGCGCTGGCCATGGGCGTGAGGTTGTAAAAGGAGGTGAAGCGAGATGACAAGAGAACGAAAGATTCGGATTATGATGGAGCTGTTGGACGAGCAGGCAGTGAGTATCCCTGCATACCTGGAAGAGGATTACCAGAGAGCGATTGACGCGGCGTTTCAAAAGATAGAGAATCTGGAAAAAAGAGAGGGCATAAGTCTGGACAAAAATATGGACCCCAGCGGCGGCAACCGCGGAGAGGTCCAATAACTAAAAATTATTTACAACCTTAGTATAAGAGAGAAAGGAGGAAAAATCAATGCCGGATTTGAAATACAACATCATCCAGAATCTGGCTGTGCTTCCTGCGGTCGGAAAATGGCACAAGGAGCTGAATCTGATTGAATGGGGAGACCGGAAAGCCAAGTACGACATCCGGGGATGGAATAAGGACCGGTCAGAGATGACAAAAGGAATCACACTGTCAAAAGAAGAGATGGAATACCTAAAAGAAAGTATAGGAGGAATTGAGATATGACAATCACAGCCGTATTTGAAAGTTTAGAGGAGATGCAGGAGTTTGCGGGTAAGTTAAACGGAGGTAGTATCCAGGGAGCTGTGCAGGAATTTATAAAGGGGGAAGATATATATAGGACATCCGAAACCAAACAGCAAACATGCATGCAGGATGAAATATCAGAAGACAGAGAAACGCCTGCGGATGAGGATGCCAATGAACCCACGGAACCTGCGACAGAACAGAAGGATGAAGGACCAGGATACACCCTGGTACAGGTCCGGGAGAAGCTGTCAGAGCTGCAGAAGGCAGGGAAGGTACAGGAACTGATAGCCGGGTTTGGTGTGAAGAAACTGACGGAAGTCCCTGAGGATAGGTATACAGAGCTTATGCAGAAGGCGGGTGAGCTGTAATGCCGGATACACATGCAAGGCTGAGTGCAAGCAGTGCTAAGCGGTGGATGTCCTGCCCTCCCTCCGTAAGATTGGAAGAGCAGTTCCCTGATAGCGGCAGCGAGTATGCCGCTGAGGGAACCCTGGCCCACAATCTGGCGGAAATCATCCTGCGTTACAACAATGGAGAGATAAGCAAAAAGGCATTCTCAACCCGGTTTAATAAAATCAAGGCTGACCCGATGTACAACAGGGAGATGCAGGATTACATAGAAGACTACACCCAGCGTGTCTGGGAGATTGCCAATGAGGTGAAAGCCGCCTGCCCGGATGCCCGGGTACTGTTCGAGCAGCGTCTGGATGTCTCCGAGTATGTCCCGGATGGGTTTGGGACGGGGGATGTTGTAATTGTAGCGGATGATATGGTCAACATCATTGACCTGAAATATGGCAAGGGCGTGGGGGTATCTGCAAAGGACAACCCGCAGCTCAGGCTATATGGCCTTGGTGCTTACCTGGAACATTCCATGCTGTATGACATCCGCAGGATACAGATGACCATTATCCAGCCCCGCCTGGAAAACATCTCCGTGGAGGAGCTGACAGCGGAGGAGTTGTTAGACTGGGCGGAACGAGAGGTACGGCCGAAGGCGGCGCAGGCTTATGCCGGGGAAGGGGAGTTCAAGGTAGGAGACCACTGCCGGTTCTGCAAGGCCAGAGTCACCTGCAGGGCCCGTGCAGAGTATAACCTGGAACTGACGAAGCTGGATTTCGTTGACCCGGCTCTCCTCACTGACGAGGAAATAGGGGAAGTACTCAGGAGGGCCGACGAGCTTGACCACTGGGTGAAGGACGTCACAGAATTTGCCCTGGCAGAAGCCCTTAAGGGAACGAAATATGAAGGCTGGAAGCTGGTGGAAGGCACCAGCCGCCGGAGGTATACCGACCAGGATGCAATTGCTATGCGTCTGACAACAGAGGGCTGGGAAGAGGACGAAATCTACAAGCCGCAGGAGCTTATAGGCATTACGGAGATGACAAAACTGATTGGAAAGAAGAAATTCGAGGAGCTGCTGTCCGGCCTGGTCATTAAGCCGGAAGGGAAACCGACCCTCGCACCGGAATCGGACAAACGACCGGAACTGAATAGAGTAGCCGAAGCAAAGCAGGACTTTGACAATAAAATGGACGAATAAAAAGGAGATTGAATATTATGAGCGAAGAGAGAAAAGCAACCAAGGTGACTACCGGGACCGTAAGATTTTCATACTTACATGTATTTGAACCATGGGCGGCCCAGGAAGGGCAGGAGAAGCGTTACTCCGTCTGCCTGCTGATTCCCAAGTCCGACAAAAAAACATTAGGCAAGATTAAGGAAGCCATCGAGGCGGCCAAGAAGGAAGGCGCCGCAAACAAGTTCAAAGGAAAAACAGCCGGGCTTAAACTTCCGCTGCGTGACGGAGACGAAGAAAGGGCGGACGATTATCCAGAGTACACCGGGATGTACTTCCTGAATGCCAACAGCAACCGTAAGCCCATCCTTCTGGACCAGGACAACAATGAGATACTTGACCAGACTGAGATGTACAGCGGATGCTGGGGACAGGCCTCTATCAATTTCTTTCCCTTCAACAGCAATGGTAACAAGGGTATCGCCGTAGGTTTGAACGCCCTTAAGAAGAAAAGGGACGATGAACCGCTTGGAGGGACCATCACGGTGGATTCCGCAATCAGTGACTTTGAGGACAGCGACGACGGATTTGATGATGACCTGTTAGGATGATGACTTATGACAATGAATGTGGACATAGAAACCTATTCCAGCATTGATATTAGGAAGGCAGGGGTGTATGCATATGCATCCGCCCCTGACTTCGAGATACTGTTGATAGGATACCGGTATGACGGGCAGGACGTGAAGGTGATTGACCTGACGGACCCATTGGCGGACCCGGAACGGGATTTTCCGGACTTCTGGGGAGGCCTGTACAGTCCGGATATAATTAAGACGGCATATAATGCCAACTTTGAAAGGACCTGCCTTGCCTCTTGGCTGGGCAGGCCGATGCCCCCGGAGCAGTGGCGGTGTACGGCAGTACATGCGGCTACCCTGGGCCTTCCAGGGACACTGGGAGGGGTGGGAGAAGCCCTGGGGATTCCGGAGGATAAGCAGAAGGATAAGATAGGTAAAAGCCTGATACAGTACTTCTGTAAGCCCTGTAAGCCGACCAAGACTAATGGAATGCGTACCAGAAACCTCCCGGAACGCGCCCCGGATAAATGGCAGTTGTTTATTGAGTACAACAGGCAGGATGTAGTCGCCGAGGCAACCATCCGCGAAAAGCTGCAGATATACCCAGTCACCAGGCAGGAGCAGGAATTGTGGAACCTGGACCAGCACATCAATGACCATGGTGTACGTCTGGATATGGATCTGGCAGATAAGATAATCCGGTATGACGGGATTTACCAGGAGCGACTGAAGCAGGAGGCAAGGAAACTTACGGGACTTAATAATCCGAACAGTTTGCCCCAATTGAAGATGTGGTTTTTTATGACATACGGGCTTGATGTCACCAGTATCACGAAGGACAGCATACCGGTGATTGAGACACAGCTGAAGGAATTGAAAACCACACATGATGTCCGTCCAGGACTAAGGATGCTGCAAATACGGAAGGAACTGGGAAAGACATCTGTTAAGAAATACCAGGCCATGAGGCATGCAGTCTGCCCGGATGGATACCTGAGGGGAATCCTGCAGTTCTATGGAGCCAATCGGACCGGGCGTTGGGCCGGGCGCATCGTGCAGGTACACAACCTGCCCCAGAACAAAATACCTGATCTGGACCTGGCAAGGGAGTTGGTGAAGCAGGAGGATTTTGACACCCTGGAACTGCTGTTTGAAGGGATACCGTTTGTGTTCTCACAGCTTATACGGACCGCCTTTATCCCGTCAGAAGGATACCGGTTCGTGGTCAGCGACTTTTCTGCCATTGAGGCCAGGGTGATTGCATGGCTGGCAGATGAGAAGTGGCGCCTGGATGTGTTCAGGACCCACGGAAAGATATACGAGGCCTCCGCTGCCCAGATGTTCCATGTACCGATTGAGAACATCAAGAAGGGAAGCCGGCTGAGGCAGCAGGGAAAGGTGGCTGAGCTTGCCCTGGGGTATGGCGGGGGCTTTGGTGCCATGAAAGCCATGGATAAGGCGGGCACCATTCCAGATGATGAGATACCCATGATTATAGCAAACTGGCGTAAGGCCAGCCCGAACATATGCAAGTTATGGCGGAATGCGGAGGCAGCCGCCCGAACAGCCATAGAAGAACGGAGGACCATAAAACTGAAACATGGCCTGAGTTTTTCCTATATTAACAGGATACTATTCATTGGACTGCCATCCGGAAGGAAACTGGCATATTATGACACCCGGATAGAGGATGACGAGAAAGGAAAGAGCGTCATAACATACGCAGGTGTGGACCAGGAAACAAAGAAATGGGGACGCCTTAAGACCTGGGGCGGAAAGCTTGTGGAGAATATCGTACAGGCCACGGCAAGAGACTGCCTGGCAGTGACCATGGAACGTGTTTCTGATGCAGGATATCAGATTGTTATGCATGTACATGATGAAATTATCGTGGATGTGCCGGAAACGGACATAGATGCCCTGGAGAAGATAACAGCCATCATGGCACAGCCAGTACCATGGGCGCAGGAGCTGCCCTTGCGCGGGGATGGTTATGAAACCCCATTTTATAAGAAGGATTAAAGGAGGGATACAGGATGCAGGTCTCCAGCATTGCGGATTACAGGATGGCAGTTAAGCACGACGGGACAATCACCCTGGCAACAGGGCGGAGCCGCATGGAAAAGAACTGGAAGAACAAGAGCTATTCCTGGTCCCAGCTATTGAAACGTCTGGAAACACCCGTCAGGACCCATGAGACACTGGCGGAATACATGAAGATGCCAAAGGATGAACAGGACCGTATCAAGGACGTGGGTGGGTTTGTTGGAGGGGCTCTGAAAGGCGGGAGACGTAAGGCAGATACGGTAGATAGTCGGCAGCTGATTACATTGGATGCGGATTACGCCCCAGCGGGCCTCATGGAGGATATAGCACTTTTAGCTTATTATGCCTATGCCATGTACACCACGCATAAGCACAGCCCGGAAAAACCGCGTCTGAGGTTTGTGATACCAATGGACCGTCCGGTCACAGCGGATGAATACGAGGCCATAGCCAGGAAGCTGGCTGAGGAGATAGGGATTGATTATTTCGATGATACAACATACCAGCCTTCCCGGCTGATGTACTGGCCATCCGCGGCGGCAGATGGGGAATATTTGTTCCATTATGAGGACCTGCCATGGTTGTCTGCAGATAACATCCTGAGACGTTACCCTGACTGGACGGATACCAGTTACTGGCCAGAGAGCAGCCGGGCAAAGGAATCCAGGGTTAAACAAGCTAAGAAGCAGGGTGACCCAACGGAAAAGGCGGGACTGATTGGTGCATTCTGCCGGACTTATGACGTGGAGGATGCCATTGCAGCCTTTCTGCCGGAGGTATACGTCAAATGTGACCTACCGGAAAGATATACCTATGCCGAGGGCTCCACAGCCTCTGGGCTTGTTATATACGAGAACGGAAGGTTTGCATATAGTAACCATTCAACGGACCCGGCCTGTGGGAAGCTCTGTAATGCGTTTGACCTGGTTCGTATCCATAAGTACGGAATACAGGATGAAGATGCGGCGCCGGGGACTCCTACGACGAAACTGCCATCCTACAAGGCAATGATGGAACTGGTGCAAAGGGATAAGGAGACAACCCTGACCGTTGCCAGGGAACGGGCGGAGCTGGCCAGAGAGGACTTTTCTGACACATGCGACACGGAAGAGGATGATTCCTGGAAAAGCCGGCTGTCAAAGGACAAGAAGGGACTGGAACCCAGCTTAAACAATCTGCTGCTCATCATGCGGCATGACCAGGGGCTGAAAGGCATTCGTTTCAACCAGATGGCGGATAACCTGGAAATCAAGGGTCCTGTTCCATGGAAAAGTCCTTCCCGTTTCTGGCGGGATGCGGATGACGCACAATTGGAGGCATACTTAAGCATGACGTACGCGGAATTTCCAAAAGCAAAGATACTGACAGCAATCACAAAGGCAGCCGATGACCGGAGTTACCACCCTGTAAGAGAGTATCTGGACAGCCTTCCTGAGTGGGATGGCATACCGCGTGTGGACACGCTTCTGATTGATTACCTTGGCGCGGATGATACGGAGTACGTGCGGTCCGTCACCAGAAAGACCCTGTGTGCGGCGGTGCACCGGGTGAAATATCCCGGGTGTAAATTCGATACGGTGCTGGTACTCTGCGGGCCGCAGGGAATCGGAAAAAGCACACTGATATCCCGTCTGGGAGGACAGTGGTTCTCTGATTCCCTCAACCTGGCCGATACCAGGGATAAGACAGCAGCAGAAAAGCTGCAGGGATACTGGATTATAGAAATAGGCGAGATGGCCGGGATTGGAAGCGCAGGTGTGAAAACCTTAAGAGGATTCATAACCACGCAGGATGACCGTTACAGGGCCTCCTATGGGCGGCGTGTGAGTTCCCATCCGCGGCAGTGCATTCTGATTGGAACTACCAACTCAGAGGAAGGTTACCTGAATGACGTGGAAGGCGGCAGGAGGTTTTGGCCCGTGAGGGTGCCCTGCATCGGCGCGAAGCGTGTCTGGGATATGACACAGGAGGAAGTAAGCCAGATATGGGCGGAGGTGCTGTATCATGTGGCGCAGGGTGAGAAGCTGATACTGTCGGGCGGCGCTGCGGAGGAAGCGGTGAAACAGCAGAAAGAAGCCATGATGACAGATCCGCGTGAGGAGAAGGTGCGGATGTATCTTGATACGCTTCTTCCAGAAGACTGGTACAGCCGGGACCTGGATAAACGCCGGGACTTCCTATATGGGACCGAGTGCCCGGAACCGGAGGCGGTCCTGCGAAGGGACTTTGTCAGCTGTCAGGAGATATGGTGCGAGTGCTTTGGAAACAGCCTTAAGAACATGGAGGCAAAAGACACCTATATGATAAAGAAGATACTGGCGAAGTTTCCAAACTGGGAATCGTCAGGAGACAGGATAAACACAGGGGCTGAATACGGGAGACAGAGAGGGTATAAAAGGACAATTTAGCGTTGAAATCCCTTGGACAACCTTGGACAACCCCCCTGGACAACCTCAATAATCGGGACAACCTCGGTGAAGTCAAGGTGGACAACTGGACAACCTGATTTTGAAGTTGTCCCGGAGGTTGTCCAGCTTGAAAGCCTTGTAAATACAGGAAAAAACAGCAATTTGGGACAACTGGACAACTTTTCTCTATAGAGCTGTTAAATTAAAGAATAAAGAGTAAATACACGTGAAACCGCGTTTACACACGTCATACGCGTGCGAGATGTCCAGTTGTCCAGGAAGGAGCGAGATAGAAATGCTGGAAAAGGACATAGAAGATTGGCTGAATAAACAGATTGAGAAGATGGGAGGCCTGGCATTCAAGTTTGTGTCTCCCGGAAACCCAGGCGTGCCAGACCGCATTTATATCCTGCCAGATGGAAGGGTGTGGTTCGTGGAACTGAAGCAGCAGATGGGCCGTGTAGCCAAAATCCAGAAGTGGCAAAGAGAGCGCCTTATCAGCCTGGGGTGCAACTACCGGCTGGTGAAAGGGATGGACGATGCGAGAACCTATGTAGGAGAAATGAAGAATGCAGTACATACCGCACGAATACCAGAAATATGCAACTGAAAAAATCATAGAGCTGCCGGCATGTGCACTCTTTATGGAGATGGGACTTGGTAAGACAGTGAGCACTCTGACGGCTATTAACGAACTGATATATGACCGGTTTGAGGTACAGAAAGTTTTGGTGATAGCACCTTACAGGGTGGCGGATGACACATGGACCACGGAGGCCGATAAGTGGGACCACCTGAAGCACCTAAGGGTGTCAAAGGTCCTTGGAACATCCGGTGAAAGAATAGCAGCACTGGAAGCAGATGCGGACATTTATGTCATAAACCGTGAAAATGTAACTTGGTTAGTGAACCTTACGGGGAAAGAATGGCCGTTTGAGATGATTGTGGTGGATGAGCTGTCATCGTTTAAGTCCAACAGTGCGAAGCGGTTCAAGAGCCTGCGTATAGTACGTCCCCTGGCAAGACGGTTTGTGGGGCTGACAGGGACACCGGCGCCCAACGGCCTGCTGGACCTGTGGCCCCAGGTGTACCTGATTGACCGGGGGGAGCGGCTGGGAAAGACATACACCGGATATAAAGACCGGTATTTTCTTCCGGACAGGAGGAACGGGTTCGTGGTATATTCCTGGACACCAAAGGAAGGTGCTAAGGAGGCCATAGAGCAGAAACTGTCTGACATCTGCATATCCATGAAGGCTGATGATTACTTAAACCTGCCGGCACAGATTGTCAATGACGTATACGTCAGCATGGACAGGCATGAGATGCGGAAGTACAGGGAGCTGGAAAAAGAGAAGCTTCTGGAGCTGGATGGTAAGGAAATCACAGCCCTGTCCGCGGCGGCTGTATGGGGGAAACTTCTGCAGCTGGCCAATGGGGCAGCCTATGACGGTGAAGGGAATGTCATCCCCCTTCATGACAGAAAACTGGATGCACTTGCGGAAATCTTGGAAGCATCCGGAGGCCATCCGGTCCTGGTGTTCTACAACTTCCGCCATGATTATGACCGGTTGATGGGAAGGTTCAAGGGCTACAATCCCAGGACCCTTAAATCACAACAGGATATCCGCGACTGGAACGAGGGAAGGATTTCGCTGCTTCTGGCCCAGCCGGCCAGCATGGGGCATGGGCTGAACATACAGGCAGGTGGGCATATCATCGTATGGTTTGGACTGAACCCCAGCCTGGAGCTGTACCTGCAGGCCAATGCCAGGCTGCATCGTCAGGGGCAGACGGAAGCTGTCATCATACACCGCTTGATAACGAAGGGCACGGTGGACGAGGATGTGGTAAAGAAGCTGTGGGTAAAGGACGAGACCCAGGATGGCCTTATGGAGTCCCTTAAGGCGAGGATAAGGAGGATAAAGGATGATAATTAGATTCAACATCCCAAACGGGAGGATGGAGATAAACTTAGAGACTTTCTTCCAGGAGGCCAGGAGGCCAGGAGGCCAGAAGGCCACAGATACGTAAAATGCTTAAGTGGGTAAGAGCTTCCTGGCCGGATGAGAAGAACGCCAGAGAGATCAGGGAATGGCTCACGGGCAGAAGGCCGGATGAGACAGACCGGGCTAAAGCCTTTGCGAAGAAGTATGTGGACTGCCGTACGGAGCTGTCAGAACTGCAGGAGATGTATGAGCGGATGCAGAGCCCCTGTTATGTCGTGTACACCAGAGACAAGGAAAAGCTGACCAATGCAAAGAAGGATGTAAGCCGCTGCAATGCAAAGACCGTTCGATATAAAAGAGAGATGGGCGAACACCAAAAGCTGGCCGAACGGTATGAAGGCATACTGAAGGATGTGGATAAGTTGTTATCATAAATTAGCAATTTTTCGCAGAAAGGAGATGAATATTAAGTGAATTACAAAGAAGAAGCAATAATAAGACTTAAGGAGTGCATAGCAGACTGTACATCCGGAGAGGACGATATTTATAAATCGGCCTTTGCAACGGCAATCTTAGCGCTTAGAAAACAGATTCCAACAAAGGTAAGAACTAAAAAATGTGAGGACTGCGAAAAAGAGGACTGTGGAAGCTGCGAAGATTATTATAATCGTTGTCCGGAGTGTAATGAAGGATTAGACAGAGATAGTGGAGAAATATTCAAGTTTTGCCCAGAGTGCGGACAAGCGCTTGATTGGGAAAATTAACATTTAGCGGAGGTAAGAGATGTTTTTCTTGGAGAGAAAAGAAAGCTATGCAATGCCAAATATTTTAGGAAATTGCTCACAACCGGTATATACATATCGCTGGAAAGCGATAGCGAAAAGTGAGACAGAGCGGCCGCTATTAGATATGATTAAGGATATGGATGTTGCAACGCACAGGATAGTATCTAATCAACCGAATTAATATTTGACGGAGATGGAAAATGAAAAAAATAAAATATAAAGCTAATTATGGATACGCTGGTACTGATGTAGAGGATGAGCTGGAATATCCGGACGAGATGACAGATGAAGAAATCGAAGATGATATAAAAGAAATTGTCATGCAACGGGTTGACTGGTATTGGGAACCAGTAAATTAATATTTCCGGGAAAACCGGAGGAAGGAAGGAAGAATAATATGCAGAAAGTAATTGAAAAAGCTGTGATAAAAATCACACAGGAGATGGAAAGGAACCGAAAAGCCTACAATGAGGCGCGGGGCAGTTATAATGATACAGGATATGACAGGTATTACAATAAAATGACTAAGCTTGATGCCGAGTACGAAGAATTGAAAGCTTTTTTACACCCGGAAGAAAAGAGTGAGGTTCCGGAGGTTTATCGGGAGTGCGATGAGTTACGGCAGATGTTACGAAATCTAAAGAGCAAATGGCAATATTTGAGAGCAGACTTGCCAGTGTCAGCGGATACAATTGGTATTGATGACTTGCTTCGTGATGTTCGCTAAATTAAAACTTTGCCAGAGGTGGATTATGAAAACAGATTTTCACATTGATGTAAAGCCAGTATCCATATATTTAGAATGTCCACATTGTGATACAGATATTGTATTGAATTGGGAGGATATTCATGTTCCGGATTACTGGGGTGATGATTGGGGAACTGTGGAATGTCCGGTATGTGGAAAAGATGTTGAATTGGGCGATTATGAGTATGATTAGGATTTCCGGGAAACCGGAGGAAGGAGAACATTATGAATGATTTAACGTTAGTATTACCAGTCGCCATTGGTGGGAGAATATGGGATATTGATTTTCCAGAGATGTCGGCCCTCGTTATGGGGTATCGAATTGGAAGAATGATGGGAGAAGATGATGCGGATTACGAGG